>Ga0247737_1000180_pt1 | contig 21409 bp, 30 predicted proteins | sample UWRJL028104C2_FD_180937 | JGI IMG/M metagenome (GOLD analysis project Ga0247737, IMG submission 180937) | Plant litter microbial communities from Arlington Agricultural Research Station in Wisconsin, United States - UWRJ-L028-104C-2 | ecosystem: Environmental > Terrestrial > Plant litter >...
GTGCGCCTCAAGGCACCACATACACCGGCCTCGCCCCACCATATCCTTTCACATCGCCTCGAGCCGCATATGGAGTTACCCAGGGTCAAGATGCCAGCAACCGCGTATAACGATACTGACGGTGCTCGTTGATGAACGAAGCTAAGATGATGGTTCTACTGCCTGGTGCAGTCTATTGGGTACTCATAGTGTAGTTTTGCAAACACACATACACAATACATAACGTTCAATCTTTACTACCGGTCCGAGTTAGCTGTAAGCCGGATGCTCAAACCGGACATCAATCAGCGCTCTCAGGCTTTCACGCGTACTTTCATGTCCGTTGGTGGGCCCATTTTTGTCCTTGCCGCTGTCTGGGGTTTCATTCACGTTCTTCACCGCTCTCTAACTAGGCGAAAGTCGCCATTTCTCCCCACGAACTTTGGCGGCCTAGATAGACCAAGATCGTCATTCAATCTCTGGCATCACCACTCCAAAGTAACATTACACGGCGTACACCTTCGAATCTCAACCACAAAATGGAATGCTCTCCACGACAAGCTTTCTGGGTACCTTCTCGGGCGTGGTAACCAAAGAGTTGGCGTATTCCTTAGGGAGTTCTACAATCTAGGCAGTGTTCTAGGCGTCTTCGGGATGCTCACTGCCATCGTAGCGCTGTTCTGGATGCTATCAAATTCTGCATGGACTTTGTTCGAACAACACTTAGAGAAGGTTGCATATGACATCGCGGACGGCTCGATGCTTGCCAAGAGAGCTAGTGGTGATATAGGAGCCGGAGAAAGATATATTACAGACTCGTCCTCGACCTTTCCTGCAATCACGCCTATAGTGAGTTTGTATTTTGTCGTTTAAGGGTTCTTTTTTATATCATACCACCACCAGATTCCAGGTGTCACTGTACCGTTCAGTCATCTACCCATTATTATCCTGGCAGTGTTTTTCACGCAAATCATCCATGAACTGGGACACGCAATTGCTGCTGCAAAGTGAGATATCATATTAAACGCCATATCTGTCAGTTGTGATGTCTTTCTCTAGGGAATCCTTGCCCTTGCTCGCATCTGGAGCCTCACTGACCCTATGCATCCCGGCCGCCTTCGTTACATTCCCTGTTGCGGCCACGAATAACCTTAACTCAATGGCTAGGTCACGCATTGTTGCCGCAGGTCCCCTCCATAACCTTGCGTTGGGCGGCATTCTGTACCTCCTAACATATGTAGGGACCGCGAACCTTGTAGGTCTCGTTTCAGGGTACATGAATGTGTCAAATCTGGGCAAAGTCGTAGTTGCAGTGAGCGTGGTAAGTGCATCATTCGTACTGCAAGCCCCGTCTGTATTCAGATTGGACAGGAATCTCCTCTATATATTCATATTCAACCAGGTTCGATCATCACGCACTTGGATGATACGTCATTGTCATCCTTGAACAGCTCAAGAGACGTCTGGTCCGAGTACCTGACAGGAAAATACAAACCGTCATCTCTGGGTTGGTGTGTGGGCCAGCGTTTGCTGGGTATGTCAGTGTAACGAAAACCAGGCCTTTGCTGACTACTTGCTACTCTATAGAGCGGTCTAACGACTGTTGCACCTCTGCTTCGAATAAGTCGCCATTCGTTTGCTTCGCTTCCAGTGACGGCTTGGATGAGGGATGCATTGATCCCGTGCCCATTCTCACTAGGAAATTGGAGGTGGCACGATGTATATCTCAAGCTGACTGTTCTCCAGACTCTGCTTGTGTACTTCCAGCTCGAACGGCACAGCTGATGCGGCTCAGGGTGCTGCCACTAGATTCTGAAGAGGGGGACGAATCTGTTGTACTATGGAGCGGTCCACCAATAGAGGTCCACCAAGAAGGTAGGATCCGAAGAGCAGCTTAGTTCCGTTTTCTAACGTGTTGATAGTTCAAGTCGACACCTGGTCTCCACGAATCTCGATTCTGCCGTTGTGGGTGCCATCGCTAATTCGCATCTTTTGGGAGTAAGTTATGCCCTCGATTCAGTTGTCAAACCTCCATCTGATGTTCATCCAAGATATCTCACAATGGCAACGCTCTCGTTGTACTTTTTCAACCTCCTGCCCTTGCCATATCTTGATGGGACTGAACTGTTGAGAGCATACCTGGACATGCTCTTTGAAGGAAAGACTGAGGCCGCTGTTTATGACGTCGAGTCACTGGTGGATGGGGGCCACGCACGAGAGGATGTGCGCACAAGGAAGCGATTGACAGAGAAGATCGTGCGCGTTGTTCACTATGGACTAGGTGGGGCGCTCTCATGTTATAGTCTTATTTCCATAATAAATAGCTTGTCCTGATCGTCTGTGGGATGATGCTGGAAAGATGAACTGCAATGCATAGCGAGGATGGCATGGAACTGTACACATGCATGAGTTTTGGCACCATAGGTCTACATAACACCTCCAAGCCCCGAAGTCGGATTCGAATAAGAGATAGTCATACGCATTACTTCTTCTTGGCTACCTTATCGATCTCAACGACCACCAGACCTTAATTGGACATGAGTAGGGGAGAAAATTAGAGCTTTCACTATGACGCACCTGGTGGTAGACTCTGCTTTAGTTTCTCCGCCTTCTCTGGGTCGTCTACTGATAGTGTGTAGAGATACCGCGAACACCGGACCTTGAATTTGGTCTGCGTCTTCCCATTGGCGACTTTCGAGGGGATTTTCTTTATACGTGCCTCTAGAAACATGGAGGAACTTTAAGACACGCTAAAAAAGGTAGGGTGATTGAAGCTCACCAGACGCATCCTTCCTCTGCGTGATTTTGATAAACTGCTTGATATCGCGGATTTCCTTCGGCTGAGGAAGATAATGGATTAGATGAAGGTTATTGAACCATAGAAAGCAATGGGCTTGCCATCGTCGAGAGTCGTGAGGGTGCTGTAGATTCTGGCCCAGTGTGCACGATCGTGGTGGGATGTGTGGCTGAACCTTAACCAGAAGGGTGTGTATATTTCACCGGCAGTTGCCGCATTTGCCGCTGAGTAATGCCGAATGTCGGATATCACGTTTCTGTACCGCCATTGCACGTGCTCAGTGCTCCGTCCACGTCGCCGACTCGGCAAAGGTTGCGTTTTGCACCGCGCCATATTGTCTGGCGACGTTACGCCAGCTCCATCTTGAGATACACCTACACAAAGGACTGCAGTATACGAGAGAGTATACCGGCTGGTCTCTTAATTCATAATGTAAGATCCTCCTTCTGTGCTTCTTCGTTTACTAACAGTGATTCATAGGGCCTCAGTCTCTGTTATTTCCCCGGAGATAGCAAGAGCGAGCTTGCACGTCGCCGTTCCCTGGCAAAGACATATATATGGATATCCCTTCTTGTCACTCTACCCCCTCCTGGCATATGCTTATTATGTCAAGTACGACCAATGGCTGGTTAGCGAGGAATGGACGTTCTTGGCCTGTGTTTCGCTTGGTGTTGGTCATGCATTGAGTTTCCTCATAACCAAGTGGAATTCTGGAGCTCGAGCATGGGTTACCACTAAGAAAGTGCGTATTATCTTTTCTCTATGACTTGACGGCCAGTCCTAATCACTCGCTCAAGGCCCACTCCGTCCAAGAAGCCGATTGCATTCGTCTCGTCCCTCACCAACACAAGGGTCTGGGAGACATTGTCAAACTCGACAAGAAGAAGGCGTCTGACCCCTCGACATATACATTCAATTATCAAAGGGACACTTACTCAGTCTCGACACTATCGCCTCTGACTTTCAGCCGTCTCCCATACCCTTCTTCTGGCAATCCGCCTCTCAGTACTTTCCTCGTGCCAAAGACCCTCACGAAATCGACTATTTCTGAAATACAGAGCTTGTATGGGGATAACGAGTTTGACATACCCATCCCATCCTTCACTGAGCTCTTCGGCGAGCATGCAACGGCGCCCTTCTTTGTTTTTCAAATCTTCTGCGTGGCGCTATGGTGTTTGGACGAGTACTGGTATTACAGCTTGTTCACCCTCTTCATGTTGATAGTCTTTGAGTGCACAGTTGTCTGGCAGGTGAGCTCAATTATCTATATTGTTCTGTTCCAAAACTCACCCTCAATTAAGCGCGTCCGAACTCTAACAGAGTTTAGAACCATGTCTGTTGCCCCGTACCCGATTCAATGCTACCGTGACTCCAAGTGGATCAAAGTGCAAACCAACAAGCTTCTCCCTGGAGATGTGGTTTCCGTTGGTACGCCCTTCGTTTAGTGCGACATGAGCTATGACGCTTAACCTTGACTTTAGCACGCGTCGGTGACGAGACTACTGTCCCAGCCGACATCATTCTCGTTAATGGTACCTGCATCGTCAACGAGGCCATGCTTTCGGGAGAGTCGACGCCATTACTCAAGGAATCCATTCAGCTTCTGGAAGCAACCGAAAAACTCGACGTGGATGGCCAACATAAGAACGCTGTTTTGTTCAGTGGCACGAAGATACTTCAGGCATCGAAATCATGTATGTTATTCTTGGGCTCTGACCGACCGTAACAGTAAACTCAATCGTAACGTAGTGGAGATCCCATCTCCCATTGTCACACCAGACAATGGTTGCTTGGGTGTCGTTGTCCGCACAGGATTTGGAACAGCTCAAGGTCAACTTGTTCGAACCATGATCTTCTCGACTGAACGTGTCTCGGCAAACAATGTGGAGTCTTTCCTCTTCATCGGTTTCTTGCTCATCTTCGCCATCGCGGCCAGCTGGTATGTTTGGACGAAAGGTAAGCTCATAGAGCTGAAGGTAATATACCCCATCTAATCGACGATTCTGCATAGGTATCGAGCGAGAACTTAAGAAGTCAAAGCTCCTCTTGGATTGCATTCTCATCATCACGAGTGTTGTGCCCCCGGAGTTACCAATGGAACTCTCCCTCGCTGTCAATGCATCTCTTGTAGCTTTGTCCAAATACGGTTCGTCTTCACTTGCTTCACGTTGTTGTGGCTGACCATATCTTTAGCTATTTTCTGTACTGAGCCTTTCCGAATCCCATTCGCAGGACGCGTAGACGTCTGCTGCTTTGACAAGACTGGGACGATCACTGCTGAGAACTTGGTTCTGGAAGGTGTTGCTGGTGTTGAGTAAGTTCACAATTATCTTTTATGTTTCGATTATGGTGCCGATCTTCTTTCGTAGCAAAAAGAATCCCAAAAAACTCATCAACGTCAAAGAGGCCTCTAGAGAGACTGTACTTTGTCTTGCTGCTGCCCATGCTTTGGTCAGATTAGATGACGGTACGGTGGTTGGTGATCCAATGGAGAAGACCACCCTTGACGCTCTTGAATGGCAACTATTGAAGGGTATTTATCCCTCCCATTTCTCATAACGCAGACATCTAATCAGCGTGGTTTTAGGTGATGTCGTCAATCCCTCCAGCAATTCAAACCACAAAGTCACTCTCACCATCCGCCGCCGATTCCAATTCTCTTCGGCATTGAAGCGCATGTCTACTATCTCCACCCTTCCAGGGGGGAAGCTCCTTGCATCTGTAAAAGGTGCTCCAGAAACCATCAAGACCATGTTAGCTACTGTCCCTGGAGACTATGACGATATTTACAAAGGCTTCACTCGTGAGGGCAGTCGTGTTCTGGCGTTGGGTATGAAGGAAATGGAACCCCTCTCAAGCGACAAAGTGAGCAACCTGGTGTTATTCTATATCAATATCTCTAACAATTAGATTGACAGATAAACAAGCTACATCGAGGAGATGTCGAAAGCAAATTGTTGTTTGCAGGCTTCCTCGTATTTCATTGCCCGCTTAAAGCGGATGCTGTTGAGAGTCTCAAAATGTTGGCGGATTCATCGCATCGCGTAAGCCTCCCGCCAATCTCTAAAATACATTGGCTGACTTGGCTGTCAGTGTGTCATGATCACTGGGGATAACCCTTTGACGGCCGTCCATGTTGCTCGCGAGGTTGAAATTGTTGATCGCGAAGCTCTGATTTTAGATATGGCTGAGGACCCCAAACATGACACAGACATTGTGTGGCGGACCGTAGACGAACGGAAGATTATCCCGGTCAACCCAGAGGAACCATTCGACAAGTCCCTGTTCGACGAGTACGACATCTGCATTACCGGCGCTGCAATGAAACACTTCGAAAGCCGTCCAAGTTGGAATGAACTAGTGCAGAACACCTGGGTGTATGCGCGAGTCTCTCCATCGCAGAAGGAGCATATCTTAACGACACTGAAAACCCTCGGCTACATTACCCTTATGGCTGGAGATGGCACAAATGATGTTGGTGCGCTTAAGCAAGCACACATTGGTGTGGCTTTACTGGATGGGACTCCAGAGGACCTTGTGAAGATAGCTGAGAGACAGAGGCTCGAAAGAGTTAAGAAGGTGTATGAAAGTCAACTCAAGATCTCCGCCCGCTTCGGCCAGCCGCCTCCGCCTGTCCCGCCCACCATTGCTCACCTCATGCCTGATGCTGTCGAGGCTCAGAAGAAAGCCGCAGAGGACTTGGCAGCCGCCCGCCAGCGGAATCCCATGGAGAAGGTATACTATCCTCTCGTGTTCGCAGGCTCAAGCTCAACATCCTTCACCATTTCAATAGTTTGATCTAGCATCCATCACCGATAAAATGGCTGAAATGGAAGGCGACGACGAAGTCCCGAAAATCAAGCTAGGAGATGCTTCCTGTGCGGCTCCGTTTACCTCCAAACTTTCTCATGTTGCAGCAAGTAAGTATTTATTTACAGAACTAGCGAAAGGCTTTTCTTACCATCCTCCAGTCACGCACATTATTAGGCAAGGACGTTGCACTCTTGTGGCGACGATCCAAATGTACAAAATTCTTGCTCTGAATTGCCTGATTACGGCATACAGTCTCAGCGTTCAATACCTCGATGGCATCAAGTTCGGAGATTACCAAGTCACAATCACAGGCATGATGATGTCCGTGTGCTTCCTGTGTATATCGAGGGCCAAGGTTTGTCTTATGTTACTTGACTGTTGTTGGTGCGTACTCATCGAATCATCGTTATGCGGGTAGCCTGTCGAGAAGCTTTCTCGTGAAAGACCTCTTGGCAATATTTTCAATCTATACGTTCTGCTCTCCGTCCTTCTGCAATTCGCCCTCCACATCGTTTCCTTGGTCTACATCACCAACCTGTCCCATGCTGTCGAACCGTGAGTGTTTATTGTTACTTTCCTTTAATGATATTAACAGCTTTATAGACGGACTGGTCCAATCGACCTTGAAGCGAAATTTGAGCCCAGCTTGTTGAACACCGCAATTTACCTTCTAGGACTCTCCCAGCAAGTTTCGACCTTCACAATTAACTTTCAGGTGGACATGTCCTTCATCGTTCTTAACCCACACTGATGGCTTTTTTTCAGGGTCGACCTTTCCGTGAAGGCATTCGGGAGAATACTACGCTTTACTATGGTTTACTTGGTGCTAGTGCCGTCGCCTTCTCTGGAGCAACAGACCTTATACCCGAGATGAACCGCTGGCTCCAAATTGTTGAAATGACAGGCTCAGTGAGTACCACGCTATTCAAGTCCCTCCCCCGACTAATGCCTTAAAGTTCAAAACCCGATTGACTCTCACGATGATAATCGACTTCGTGGGATGCTGGATCATCGAAATCGTCTGCAAGTATCTTTTTGCGAGTCTGGAGCCTAAACCGATGGTGACACGAGGTCGCGAACGCCGTGAACGTCGACGGTCATTGGAGGCAGAAAAGGCGAAGCAAGCGATTGAAGAAGGCGCCGTTAACGGAGACGCCAGAAAAGTGCAATAGAGTCTTTACTTAATCCCCATACTTACTTACCGCTGATTTCACACCTAATGAACTTCGCTGTTTGCAAAGTATTTGGGTTGCAAGATAAATTTGGTATCGATGCATGCTGATCTTTTTGAAATACGTTATACATAAGTTACTTACGGGCCACCTGGTACAGTGAGCACCTTCGCCACTGCTTGTTCGGCCATGGCCATAATGGTACCTTGAGGGTTGCCCATGGGCATTGATGGAATCTATGGATCGGAAGGATGAGTCGACTTCAACGGGTGGCTGGTACAAACATACAATTGATGCCTGTAGAGTCAAATCGTCAGCAAAGGTGCAAGCGACGATAAGGAACAACTCACGTCAATGACATAGAGGTTCTTGGTGCCGATGACTTTGGTATACTGATCGACCACGTTGTTGATAGAGCATGAGCCCACCCAGTGGTTGGAGTTGAGGCCGCCCTGAAAAAAGGTCGTCAGTTTCGTAAGCTCCATCATAAGTGCATAGAACTCACTCTATCATAGTTGTTGACTGAAACATAGGATTAATGATTGCAGCTAGAAAGAATGCCAATTCTACGCACCATAGTCGACAATTGTGGTGGTATTATCCGGCGTGATCAACGTAAGGTCAGGAACTGATTGCTCTTCTGTTAGAGAAGCGTCAACTACTATATAAACTGTACATACCATTCTTGATGCTTCCAACAAGTTCATTGATACCTTCAATGAGTACCGCCTTGTCGATGGGGTCGGTGAACCAGGGCTCGACGAGTGGGCGGGCGGTAAGAGCAGCATCAATGCCAATACGCCCACGAGAGGTGATACCGGTTGACAAGTAAACCGTGATGGTCATCAATTGGCTGGCGTTGTAAGGATAATCCGTTGTGACAGATGCAGCTCCAGGTCGAGTAGTGCCTTGCAACTACAGAATAGTGAGTAATTGAAAGTAAACAGCTGAAGAAAGTATTACCCAGCGCGTTTTCTGATCGCTACCTACGTAGGCTCTCCAGAAGTTGAGCCTGGGTGATGAATGAGCGAAGACGCCTGACTGGTTCTTGATGTATTGGTCGGCATCCGCGGGACGAGGTGTCGTCCAGACCTTGCCCCAGTTATCATAATCGTCGACAGAAGGATGAGTAAAGACGAGGTTGATGGACGGGTTGTCAGAAACCTATGCGGGGTGTGAGGTGATTCCGGGATTCAGAGATTGTATACACGAACGTTGTACCCAACCGGCAGGTTGATCCACTGGGCCTGGGGAGGAAGGTTTGGTCCAGCGGCCGGGTCGGTCTTGACGAGGTTGATCATATCAGCAGGACCAATCCCACTGCGGAAGAGTAGTCGAGGGCTTCCGTAAGAACCAGCAGAAAGAATGACACGGCCTTTGGAAGTCAACGGAATGACACCGTCAGGCCCAAGTGAGGTGTCGTTTGTCTTCACTCCGGTAATTTGAGAACCGTTGCGTACGACATTCAGGACTGTAGTGTATTGCTTGTACGTCAGATTTTTCCGTGCGACTGCAGACTTGTAGTATGTAGCAATTGGTCCAGCACGCTTTCCGCCAATGAACTGACAAGTAGAGAAATCAATCATTCTTCCACGCAGAAGCATATGCCTATAAGATCTTCACTTACGGAGAACGCACTGTATCCGAATACGTGGTCTTTTGAGTTGGGAGAGTCGTTGATGGTGAGATTGCGATAGCCCAGAGGTTTAAGGAGCCGTGCAGCGACATCATACGTTTGCTCGAGATAGCGCTTGCCGTCGGTGGAAGGATGGTCGGTACTTGGAATGCGGGCCTTGAGTTTGGCTGTATATGGAGCATGGTGACTCCAAGATGCTGGCCAACCATTTTCGACAGAGAAATCAGAGTCAGGTGGGAACCAGTAAAGTCCCCCGTTGATTGCAGTTCCACCACCGAGTAGGCAACCAGCAAAGACGTTGATGTCCTTGCACCACCAGAATGGAGTGCTGTCTCCGAACATCGTCTCTGTAAATACCATTAGAAAGGTCACAGAAAGATATAGATTTACGCACCGAAAAGCCCAGGGACGTCGAATTTAGTGAGATTAGTGCCTTTGAGCCAGGCAGGTTGATAGAAGCCTCCGGTCGCTCCCAGACTGGGACCACCTCGCTCCAGAAGAAGAGTCTTCTTTCCAGTTTCAGAGAGACGATCTGCTGCAACCAAACCTCCGGGTCCAGCGCCGACAACAATGTAGTCGTAAGGGGTAGCTATGACTGTCGGTGTAGCAGTTGGGGTAGGTGTAGTGGTAGGCGAAGCCGTTGGTGTTCCTCCACCTCCAGTTCCACCGTTGGCCCAAAGTGTGTACTGAGCATCAGAAACATGGGCTTCAGCAAAGTTCAAGCCAAAGAAACCGACTATAAGGGAGAATTAAATCATGTTGGCCGAGGAGAAAAGAGAATCGCACAATCAGTATGTTCAACAAATGTGCTCTGTGCATCCGAAGGAGTGTCAACGGGATTGCTAGAATAGGCCCAAGCTGGCACGCCATTCTCGCCAATAGGGAGGGACTGTGTTCCGGAATCGGTGGACCAAGCTACAAATGGAGCTGAGAATCGGAGATGATGGCGAATTGAATAGGCCAAGCCACTTACAAACACAGTTCTGGCAACGATACACCCATTTCCAGTGCGTGGCGTTGACCTTGGATGATGGTAAGTCCGTGATGACAGGGCCTGTCATCGCGCTAAGGTATGGTATGAGTCGTCTAGACTGAATAGAAAACAAAAAACGAACGTAGGCAGCTTATAGGTCCTAAATCAAAGGGTTTAGCATTGGAATAGTAGATCAACTGAAATAGACGAACGTTGTGTAACGCGCAGAACGAACTATTTTTCCTGCATTTGGCCATGCCACAAGGAGAAGATTGTGCAGCATTGAACCTCCAGGCGAAACACCAACCCATTTTGCTGCGATCGGGGCAACAATTTCACCAATGAACTCGGTCGAGTTCTGCCCAGTAGTTACCAGAGGAGGGAACGTGAAACCGTATGTCACACCGTGGGCTGGTTCTGTGTAACCAGTGAAGGTAATGCCGTTGTCGGGATCGACATAGGTGGAGGCTTGTCCGAGGGCTTGGAACACAATTTAGGCGACAACAGCTTGAATAAAACACTCGACTTACCAGAGCCCACGAGGGGTAGAAGGCTCAAGGCAACGCGCAGCAACATCGCCCTGACGTTTGAAGAAGTGGGAGGGGAATTAATAGGTCGCTCGAGAAGTATCCTATCCCAGACGTCGGATTATATAGGTAAGTAAAGCGAGAATTGGCCGGTGGATTAGAGGTCACATTCTGGAAGTGTCTTCCAATCTTTTCACTATTACAGGCCTAACGTTAACAGATTATTGCGAGCTGCGGGTAGTGTTCGGAGTCTTTGCTTGCTCGTGATCAGTATGCGAGGCACTTGTTCATTCGCCCGGATAAACTCTGTAAAATATTTTGAGATGAATCTTGTAGACGATTTGCCATGTCGACGCAGGTGGTCGTAAGGTTGGACAGTATCACACTGGTCAAGTGACGTGGTGGAGTGAGGATGAGAGGCAGTCCGAGAAACGCCCGTAGAATTGCCCGAAGCTGGGATAAAGGATGTCTGAAAACTGCCGCTTTTAGAAATGAGTACCATAAGAACAACCTTCAGATACTTTACACCGACCCCTTACGCAGCGTATAGACATCTGGCAATAACCGAACTGTTCGTACTGTCACAAGAATACCGCGTCGATCAGAGAGTTAGTCCGATTCCTCCGTCAAATGGGCGACATCGCAATGGAAGAACCGCAAAATAGCAGAGAATGCGAGAGGCTATGAAGTGTTCCTGATACAAGGGGCCAAGTGGGGTAAAAGACTTTTGATGGAAGCGTTGCATGGGCGGCCAATGACGGGTCGAGCGTAACTAAGCGCAATTCGGTTGTGGGGAAGGTAATAGTACTCTGTTGTGTTTTCGTTGAAAGCCGTTTGGACATCAATAAGGGTATCAAGAGCATTACTGACCTTCTTCACAACTTCGCAGCGGTCAGTCACAAAAAAGGGAGCAATACATCCAGGAGACGAGAGCTAAGTTTAGAGTAATGTGGGCGATCAAATTCATAAAAACGACAGATGATTAGGCGGGCGCACAGAGCAGGAAAGGGCCGGAAGAGAAGGCTATGGATAAATCTCGAGATAATAGGCTCGCTCATCTCTCATGTTGGCCGCTCGCATGGCAAGAAAACGTGCGAGAGAAGTGGATCGTCGGTGATCGAGGCCGCTGGAGGACCGCTGTAGAGCGAAGTCCATTGAAAAAGCCGTTGAATATCAGAACTTAGCAGAACTCTTGTCCAACACATCGATGCAAGAAAGGCTACGATCTTCGGATCACTGAATCGACTTTTAACAAGGACTTGTAACAGCTGGAGATCTTCAAGCAGAAAACAATGGAGGGTGGGCTGAGGACTGAAAATCCTGCGGGCCCATGAACAAAACTCTAGCCAATGTGCGCAGGGTGGTTGGGAGAAGGATTGAAGCCAAGTGGTTGTTTGTCAAAGGCGTGAGAAGGTAATTGATGGGAGCAGTGGTGCCGGTTTGTTTGTGAGGTTACTCACCTCGCTGGTTCGGTGTTGACGACCACGACGACGGCGAAAGTTTCTTTTGCTTTGTGGATCCCCTTTCCTCTGGGTGAGGTCTCAGAAAAGCCAGCCAGCAGCCAACTCGGATCAAGACGCGTCTTTCTTGTCCTCCCCTCTCTCCTTTTAATACTCTTTGCATATTTCCGTATACCCATTCCTGACGCAATAACCACCTCTTGGTTCTTCCGAGAACGTGGGCACGACGCGCCGCGCTATACGAACAATCTATCTGAGCCTTGATCTACTAGATCATGTCAAACTCGGCCTCCTCGTCGACTTCTACGCCCTCTGTTGCCGGACCCAGCTCTCAAAGTCCTCATCCTCTCCTAGAAAACAATGACGAGAAGAATAGGTAGGCGCCGAAGTGGGATCACAGTCTGTCAAAAGTTCCTAACATGTGCACAGTGTGGTAATCAAAGTGGGGATGGTCGGAGATTCGCAGATCGGGAAGACAAGTCTGATGGTGAAATATGTGGAGGGGAGTTTCGACGAAGATTATATTCAGACGCTGGGTAAGTTTATATATTAAGTGCCTCCTAAACCCTTTCTCAAAGTTATAAAGGCGTCAACTTTATGGAGAAAACGATATCTGTTCGACGCACAACCATCACATTCTCAATCTGGGATTTGGGCGGACAGCGGGAATTCGTGAATATGCTGCCTCTTGTTTGTAATGATGCAGTCGCAATATTGTTCATGTTTGATCTCTCACGGAAATCGACACTAAATTCTGTGAAGGAATGGTACCGGCAGGCTCGTGGTTTTAACAAGGTACGTTTCATGGGGTACTTTTACAGGAAGACGCTCCTGTTGGACGTACAGAATAACTCACGCATCAACTTTCAGACTGCTATTCCATTTCTAATTGGGACGAAATTTGATCAATTCGCAACATTTCCTCGCGATGAGCAAGAAGAAATTACAAAACAGGTCTGTTCTCTGGTCCAAATATTTATCGGGAGACAGGCTAACTTATAATTACAGGCAAAGCGTTTTGCGCGTGCAATGCATGCTTCTCTCATATTCTGTTCGACATCTGCCTCAATAAACGTCCAGAAAATCTTCAAGATAGTCTTGGCCAAGGCCTTTGATCTTAAATGCGTTATCCCCGAGATCGAGGGTGTTGGAGAGCCAATACTCATCTACGTCGATGTGTAGGCGCAGGGCCTCTTTTTGGGATCCGGAGAGATATACTGATATGTACCGCCCGTCAGTCATCGATTGATCAGAGAAAGAAAAGATCGAGGTGCGCGAATCAGACATCCGGGCTCCCCGCTCTTCTCACCCAATACAGGTTTATCTCCCTATTTAAGCAACTACCTCCCATGTGGAAACACACTTCCATGGCTGTTCACAGATCGAACCAAAATCGCTTGGATTTCTCGTCCTTGAGCAACGGACACATGTCTTAAAGCACCCTTAATCACCCATATTACCCTCTATCTACCTCGTCCTTTCATTCTCACATCGATGGCCCTGTCTTTAAGTCACCTACACTCTCCGTACTTCCTAATAGAACCCGCCCAGCTATACGTTCCATTCGTTCTTTGTCTCTTACCGTCCTCTGCCGTGCTATCGTATACTCCGTTGTTCTACATTTCAATCGCTTCACCTTATAGTTACTCAGCGACTTGCGTCGTTGATTCTGTTCGATTAGATCGACATCCAACTCAGAGGCGAAGTCGACTTCGGTTTCCCTCATCCACGTCTCCCAGGTGCTTCATTACACTCATTTCCTGACGAGTCAGTCCTCCATCTATTTATCGAAACACATTCCCATATTACGTCAACACCCAACCAACCACATTGTATATCCTTATGCTTTTTCTGCCCTTTCAATTCCCATTCATGCGGTCAACAATGCAATTGGATATTTGTGAAACTGCGCAAACTCACCTTAAGTCTTTGAGCTTCAAGAGCAAACCTCTGACAGCGTCACGACTGACTGTAACACATTGACGTTTGTGTCATGGTGAACGCGTGGGCGACTTCAGGACGGCATAGTTTACCTGTGATCGTAGGTTGCACACACTAGATGGCAAGTGGCAAATAGTCGATATAGTATATATAGGACTGATTTCAGAGCAACCAGAAACCCCCGCGTCCCTACCAACTGGACTTCGACGGCCACCTGCGGCGGTTCCACGAGCGCCAACCTCGGTGTACTTCAAGTTACAACAAATCGCAAACGTCGATGCATACACCTCTCTAATACACGTGTAGGCACTTCTCAAGGTCAAGTCCGGATTCCCAACGGATTCCAATGATAATCAATCATGGTGGTGCCTTTAGTCAACTTGTCATGTTAACTTCTGATAGCAGTGGGTGAGATAGGCGCCAACCTCACGATTCAGAATGGGTCACAACATGTCGGTCATGCAACTGCAGACGAGTGCGGAAGTGTTACATATCAACTGACTATAACCGCATACCCAAGAGGTACTAGTATATTCCGCGTACTTACGCGACACTCCAGCTCGCGATGTTCTTCAAAGAATCACATGAGTCAAGACTGAATACGCGCATAATTCTAACCAGCGCCTAGGTTATTCAGGGAATCTTTTAGGCAAGCTTTGCTTTGAGTTTCTTTATTGGATTCCCCTCCAGCATCCTGATGGACTCGGGAGCTTCAAAGGAGATAAGTACGAAACACCGTCGTGTGAGCCTGACGGACAAAACCTACGCCAGGACTGGTCTGTACTGGTTGCCCTGGTGTTGAGACTAGGTAGAGATCCTGAATGGAGATGCGAGACTCGGATTGTCAATGTTCAACGTTCAACTTGTTGAAGTTCCCCAATTAGCACCTGTGAACACGTGATTCGTTGTTACTTCTGCCGCGTGCTACCGATCCTTTTTGTGGATGAAACTGGCTTCTACTCGAGTCTCGCACAGATACCATGACTGGTGGTGCCTCTGCTTCTTGCTCGAGGTCTTGTGCATAAAGTCTTGGTTGCCATGCGAGACATAGGCTTCTATCGATCTTACCTTGGGGTTCAATTCAAGAACATGTCGGTGAACTGCAGTGCGTACTGAACCCAGTCTGACAGTCTCTAAAGCCGCGTCCTACATATTCAGGAGAGTGAGTGCGTGTTGCGTCTATCCAGAGGCCATCTCTTCCCAATAGATATCTTTACTCGACTTCTTATTCCCTAAGGTGAAGGATGCATAAATTGCATATGGGACTTGGAACTCCAAGTTTATCACCCGAAAACGCATGGACTTCTGTGGTCCAAATCGGGGTTATCCCGTCTTTCTTGTGGCTGACATGTCTCAATCCGCTACACGTACGTATATCTCACCGCCAGCCTGATCAACGTACCATGTGTGCTTGTTATCCTGTTGCAACTGAGGCCGCGTGCTTTGGCTGTCTCGCATCCCCGGACTATCTGTGTTCTGCCCAGAGGCTTGCGTTATCCTGAAATTACAAATAGCTGGACGAAAACTATTGCATTTTTTCAGAGCAGTCAGCTCCCCTACTTTCGTTCAGTTTCAACTGGGTCATCTTGCAATCATGCCCTCGCCATCGCAGAATGTTTTTCGGCGTCTCTTCTTGCTTTCAGCACTTGCTCTCGCTGCTATAATTGCTGTTGAAGGGACACAGGTCATGCACCGTCCTGAACGCTACAAGGAGGCACCGAACAAGGTTACTGTAGATATGAACGCGAAGACCCACGCTATCCAGAGGCGCGCAGGCAACGGAAAGGTGTCCTTTGCGTACTTTACAAACTGGGGTATCTACGGTGCCAACTTCCGTATGTCGCGCGACCGGCTTGCAGCGGAATCATACTAACCTCCTCTACAGAACCAACCGATATTGTTGCCGGACCCTTGACTCGTTCGTGTTCTCATTACAACTGTCGTGGTTGACGCTGACTGTCGAATATTTACAGACATTCTTTACTCGTTCGCTGATTCCGATCCTTCGACTGGAGCTATTAAGCTCACCGACTCCTTCGCCGACCAAGAGGTAAGATTTTTCCTCTGGATTTTTTAAATTGATCTCACCACCTACCTGTATAGAAACATTTCCCAACAGACTCCTGGTCGGAGACAGGAAACAATCTTTATGGATGTCTCAAGCAACTCTACCTCCTCAAGCTTCAGAAGCGCAACCTCAAGGTTCTCCTTTCTATTGGAGGATGGACTTATTCTCAAGCCGGTTAGATCATGTATAGTTTCGCCTCTCGGAACGAGACTGACACCTTCAAAGGACACTTCAATTTCGTCACCGACCCAACTGCTCGTGCCACATTCGTTTCTAATGCCGTACAACTGATCGAAGATTATGGTTTTGATGGAATGTAGGTCATCAAACTTTCGATGTTTATGTCTTGACTTATTTCTCGCCTTGAAAAGTGATCTCGACTACGAATACCCAGCTAATGCGGCCCAAGGCCAAGGTCTTGCTGACCTGATGACCGCCCTGCGATCTGCGCTGGACAGCCTCCAATCCAAGAAGGGCGACTCCTCTCGTTATCTGCTCACAGCTGCAGTTGCCGCAGGCCCTACCAACTATGCCAACTACAAAGTCGCTCAAATGAATGCTGCCCTGGATTACTGGAATCTCATGGTGAGTATTAGTACGGAACTGCATTATCTATAAACTAAATAAATTTGAATAGGCATACGACTACGCAGGGTCCTGGCTTACTTTTTCTGATAACCAAGCCAACGTATATGGGGGAACGCGTACTGGCTTCAGCACTGACGCTGCTCTCAAATGGTACACCGCCAATGGTGCTTCTGCGAGCAAGATCGTGATGGGTTCGTTATCTGTCGCTTGAAATCCAGACTCCATCTAATCCATCATCAGGCATGCCTTTGTACGGGCGCGCATTTGAGAACACCAATGGAATTGGGCAGCCTTACACTGGTATTGGACCCGGCACCATTGAGGCTGGCATCTACTCTTACAAGGCACTTCCCAGTGAGTACATGTCTGCTAACTCGGTATGCGAGCTGAACATCCTGCTAGTCACTGGCGCTCAAATCTTCGAGAACTCGACTGACGTCACTAGCTACTCCTACGACTCCGCCAAGAAAGAGCTCGTTTCCTACGATACCCCTAACATCATTAAGATGAAGACCCAATACCTTAACTCAAAGGGCCTTGCAGGAGCTATGTTCTGGGAGCTTTCCACTGATAAAGTCGGATCTGAATCGCTTGTTCAAACCGCTGCCAACGGTCTTGGAGGCCTTGATACTACCGAAAATCACATCAAGTAGGCGGCTCCTTCTCTGCCAGTTTTCTGTCACTAATGACCATATCATGTAGGTACCCCAACAGTAAATGGGATAACATCCGTAGCAACATGGGTGGTACGACGCCCCCGCCTACTACTACCCCCCCACCTACCACCACTCCTCCCCCTGGAACTGGAACTTGCGCTGGTGTTGCCGCATGGTCTGCAGCCTCAGTCTATCTCAACGGTGACAAGGCTACCTACAGTGGTCATCTCTGGACGGCTCAGTGGTGGACTCAGAATGACACTCCCGGAGGCGGAGGTGAGTAATTTGACATTGCAATGTCCTTTCAGGTTGCTAACTGTGAATAGCTGGTGTGTGGAAGGATAATGGTGCCTGCTAATCCTCAACTTGTACCGGGCTATTTGGCTATTTATTTAAATTAAACTGGATCTATGTCACTCTACACGAGCACTTATACCCAAATGACGAATGTACTCCGAAATTATTTTGCAAATTTTTGCATTTTTAAGTGTAATCATCCGAATCGCTCTCTAGTATCAGTGCGCTCGCGAGCAACCTCCAGGGGATCTCATGCTTGAAACGTTGTAGATTCGTTCAAGCCGAAGGATCGTGCCTCCTCCGATTTTAGTGACTTTTCATGTGATGATTGTTTTGGGTAAACTTCAAATTCAGACGCAAATTAGAGTAAGTAGTCTTGTCGCAGGTGAAGGCCACCACCTTGAGAACGTTTGATCGACGGGAGAGGAGGTGCTCGAACACCTTGTTCTCTCTGAAGTAACTGCCCTTCTTTTGTGATACATCTAATCTACTCAATCATTGAACTCATTAAAGCAAAGGGCTTCAAACTTTAATTCCAGTCAGGAACTCTCAAGCCATCTCAATTACCTACTTTCAATCCAATTGTTAATGACAGGAAACGACAATCCTCAAATCTGCTGTCTTTGACTACACGCTCATTCATCGTTTACGGACGGTCTGGCTATTTCTGAGTAGCCTATGTCTTCATGGCTATTTGTATCACTTACACAGCGTAGCTACCATCTCCCAGAACGGATAAGTGGTATGCTCACTGCAGGTCTAGGTCCAAGTACAAGGGTTGTCCAAGCTCAGGTACACGTCTACGACTAAGTCCAAGTATGAGTTCAGGTCAAGGTAAAAGCGTGATTCAAAGAATCGGGACATAGCAAGAAATAAACGGGTTGTGTGACGGTGCATAGAGAGTTGTGGGGAAGGTTCAAGGTGCAAGGTTACGGTAGGTTCGGTCCAGGCAATGCATGTGACGCCATTGATCCGACCTTCTATCCCAAGATTAGTCACGCGTCACGCCTGGTCATGAATATGTAACGCGCCTGTGATAATTCTAACATTTCCTGCCATGAGCTCTAACGATCTCTTCTCTTTCCTCGATGAGGCACCTCCCGAGGGAGACGAAATCGAAAATGGTGATGCTATGGAGGTCGAAGAAAAGGCGGAAGTGTTCGTGCCTCTACACAAACGGAAGGCGGATGGAATCTCTGTTGCCCTTGACTCGAACAATGGTCAGGAACCAGAGGAACAGAATGACGTGCCTCCTTCATCCAAGAAGCCCAGGCTGTCATCTCCCAAACCTGTTGTTTTAGACGATTTTGAGACCGAGGCAAAGCGCGAGGTGGACGCCAGTGCAGGTCTACAAGGAAGCGCGGAACCAGGGACCCGGTTGGAAATAAGACATCAAGTGCGTGTTTCATTCGTCTGGCTATATTTCTCTCGTCCTCATTCCCCACCAGGTTCGGCACCAAGTAGCAGTACCTCCTGGATACAGTTACATCCCTATCTCCAAACATGTCCCCCCTGCAAAACCTGATCGCGAGTACAAGTTCGAGCTGGATCCTTTTCAGAGGGTATCTGTGTATGCCATACAAAGGAACGAGAGTGTACTCGTCTCGGCGCACACCAGTGCTGGGAAAACAGTGGTAGCAGAATATGCCATCGCTCAATGTCTCAATAGAAAACAGAGAGTCATATACACGAGTCCTATCAAGGTTCTTATCTGTTCAAGTATTCGACCAAGGAATTGGTTCACATTGGGGTTTTTAGGCACTGAGCAATCAGAAATACCGTGAAATGTTGGCTGAGTTTGGGGACGTCGGTCTGATGACGGGAGACGTTACAATAAATCCATCCGCGTCTTGCTTGGTTATGACTACAGAGGTGAATCAGGAGTGTCTCAATAAAGATAATACTAATGCCGTCTTATAAGATTTTGCGTTCAATGCTGTACCGAGGATCTGAAGTGATGCGTGAAGTTGCCTGGGTCATCTTCGACGAAATTCATTACATGCGCGATAAAGAACGCGGTGTAGTATGGGAGGAAACCATCATCCTTCTGCCTCACACTGTTCGATACGTCTTCCTCTCTGCAACAATTCCCAATGCCATGCAATTCGCGGAATGGATATGCAAGTCGCATGAGCAACCATGTCACGTTGTGTACACCGACTTCCGGCCCACGCCGTTACAACATTATCTGTTTCCAGGGGGCGGTGAAGGCATCTATCTTGTGGTGAATGAAAAGGGCGAATTTCGTGAAGACACCTTCACCAAAGCCATGGGCAAGATCCAAGACAATATGGGCGAAGACCCTGCTGACCCCAAAGGAGGAAAGGGGAAGAAAGGGAAGACAAAGAAAGGTGGTGCCGATAAGAAAGGTGATCGTTCTATAAATTGGCCATGCGAGTGTATCTAACGCGTCCGCAGGACCCTCCGACATTTCCAAGATTATCAAAATGATTATGTTGAAGAATTACAACCCAGTCATTGTCTTCTCATTCAGCAAGCGCGAATGTGAAGGGCTCGCCATAACTCTGTCAAAGTTCGAGTTCAATTCAACGGAAGAGCAAGACTTAGTCACAAATATCTTCAACAACGCAATCGAAAACCTATCACAGGACGACCGACAACTACCACAAATCTTAAATCTTCTTCCTCTCCTACGTCGTGGAATCGGTATCCATCATGGTGGCCTTCTTCCTATACTCAAAGAGGTCATTGAGATCCTTTTCCAGGAAGGTCTCATCAAAGTGCTATTCGCAACTGAAACCTTCTCTATTGGTCTTAACATGCCAGCGAAAACGGTGGTCTTCACTACCACACGAAAATTCGACGGCCGAGAGTTTAGAAACATATCATCTGGCGAATACATCCAAATGTCTGGACGTGCTGGTCGACGTGGCTTGGACGACCGCGGTGTAGTCATTATGATGTGCGACGAGAAGCTGGAACCCCAAGCAGCGAAGGAGATGGTCAAGGGCGAGGCGGACAGGTTGGACTCGGCATTTCACCTGGGGTACAACATGGTGCTCAACCTCATGAAGGTTGAAGGTATTAGCCCTGAGTATATGCTTGAACGATGCTTCTTTCAATTCCAGAGCAGTGCAGGAATACCCAAGTTAGAGACTGGTTCGTGACATACCATGGTTGTCCTCGGTTGAACTGATTCTCTCTTCCTTTCAGAGCTCAAGGAGGAGGAGGAAGCCCGAAGTGCCACCGTCATACCGGATGAAGTCCTAGTCTCGCAATATTACGACTATCGTCACCAGCTAGACCAGATGGTGGCAGATTTCCGGGAGGTCATCACACACCCAACATACGCCCTACCCTTCCTTCAGCCTGGTCGACTAGTGAAAGTCAAATATGAGAAGCTCGATTTTGGATGGGGCATTGTCATCAACTATCAAAAGCGGCTTCCACCAAAGGTAAGGATGGCCACTTCACCTGTCTTGTATAACGGCCTAATATTTCATATTATCGGCAGAACAGACCTGGGCCAAAGCCAGACGAA
>Ga0247737_1000181_pt1 | contig 21375 bp, 24 predicted proteins | sample UWRJL028104C2_FD_180937 | JGI IMG/M metagenome (GOLD analysis project Ga0247737, IMG submission 180937) | Plant litter microbial communities from Arlington Agricultural Research Station in Wisconsin, United States - UWRJ-L028-104C-2 | ecosystem: Environmental > Terrestrial > Plant litter >...
GGCGTAGAAGAGGTTGCTGGCGTTGATGTCGTAGACGCCAGCACCGGAGGTGGTAAAGTCATGAGCCTCGTGAACTAAACATGGAGATCAACGTAGAGAATGTTGGAGGCACTGAAGCCACTCACGGCTTTGTTTGATGCCGACAGATTGGCCAGGTGCGATTGCGGTATAGGCGCCCAGGGAGGCGGCTGTCTCAGGAGTATACTTCACTTTGACACCTATGAAGGACGGCTGGGCGCGTGAAAGCATCGGATATCCTAAAAGTAGCTTCGAAAGGGGGCCGCGGGGGTCATTAAGGATATTGACAGCCTCTGAGCCAATGTTGGTGACTATTGCAATAACCTTAAGTTTTTCGACACCATCTACAGCCTCTGGGCCTTGATATGCTTATGGGATTGGTAGCTTATGATCATTTTGTGTAGCGATCATACCAGAGACCTTCAAATAGAGGGATGGTGCAGCTTTCACGGCGGAAGTAAGAAAGGCGAGATAAAAGAGCGAAGCACACAAACTTGACACGAACATATTACACTTATCAGAGGTCGAGTGAAAAAGGCTCCTAAATTCAGGACCCAGCTATATAGCACCCAGTAATGGCCATGCTCTTCAAGTCACACTTTTTCTTGTAGATAGTCGATCAGATCAGCGGTAAAAGTACGGGAGGAAAATGAAACCTTCAAGACAGGTGAGCACCCGATGAGAATGCGAGACACAGAGTAAAAGATAAGCACGATGAAGCCAAATATAGCCGCGAGGACTTCAACATGGGCCTGACAGTTGAATCATGCTCACCGATGTCGTATGCTAACCCAGTTTTTAAAAGTACAAGCACTGCAAGCCTCAAGGATCGACGCGAGGCGCCCACGTGCACCTTTCATCAGATGATTCGGGCTGATTCGGATCTTATCAATTTGTACACATGACCACCTCGAACACAGCTTGTTCAGCTGAGTGCTGAGCCCCAGTGAAAACCGACTCTGACCTGGTCTGGTCATAGCTGATCATTTCTGAAAATTTCGGCAAGTATCTGAAGTGCTGAGAAATGCCGAAGAAACCCGAGTTTGTCCCTCCACCAGAACTTTTTCTGGTCAAATCTGCAAAAAACGGACGTAATTCTGACGATAATATTTGGCGCATCCGTGTAATCTGACCGTTTCTGCTGCTTTCTGATAATATCGGATCTCATCTGGTAGTGCAAAACATCTCATATTTCGTTCTAAAAATATACATTTCTGCTAATATCCGATGCCCTCTGCATTTACGCTGTACCAGGTAATCTACCGTACAAGTCCCTCCGCCCACCGCGTAGCCCATCCGCCAAAACACATAGACACAGATAACGGAGTAAGATGAGACAGGATATCTGTGAATATATCAGCAAGATCTCGATAAAACTCCGAGTAGAATAACATACCGAGTGATGTGGTATGCAGCCGCGACACACTGCGTCCAAACTTTGTCCCTCCCAGGTCGCGTTCTAACATGACGGAAAGTCAGCGATGCGATCGAAAGCAGTGATGTGAGATACTTGCCTGCTGTGGCACCCATTGCCGTGTTGTAAGGTGGCTATATGCATGTAATAAATGGCGTGAATGCTTCAGGATGATTGATTAGTGTCATACCTCATTTATTGCGATGTGCCATGTTCGCATCCATAGCCCCGTTTATGCCTATTCACTATGAGACCTGTGTACGCGGTGTGGTCAATGCGAATGTTGAGGGAAAATGTAGGGGAAGGAGGAAGGGAAGGACGGAAGGGAGGACATGGTGGTTGCGGAGGAAGATGTTTCAAAGTCGGGACACCATCTAATCACGCCAATGCGATTACAACTCCGCTCGGACTGCTGGTCTTTGCGGAACAGCATGAAAGACTTATAAAATTGGCTAAGTCCACCCAAGTCTTTGACATGTTCAAGACACGTTACGGTGAACGAATGACGTCGTCGAATCGAGTGACCAGAATGACCGGAAATTGCAGAAAATAACAGACCGTGTCAGAATTTGTCCTCGGCATCCGAAATTCACAGCTCCGCGCCAGGTTTAATCAGAGTCGGTTTTCACTGGGATTGAAGACTCACCCAAAATAGTAACTCAGGTGCTGAAGAAAACATGTGTAAATAGTTTTCTCAGTAGTCTCAAGTATGCATGAATAATTAGTAGCTAGAATATACAACAGGCTCTGTAATTCTGCCTAAAGTCTGCGCATCGTCGCAGACATCGCGTTGCCGCGAAAAGGTGTAGGCAAACAAGGGCAAATTGATGACTACCCACCAAATCTAACATTGACGTGTCTTGATACCGTCCAATGCTCACCTTAGGCAACAGCGACGCATGGACACCGTGCTATACAACAGTACACTGCCTAAACCGCCAGACTGCAAGTCTATCTTTGTCTTATCTCCTGAATCTCCACCCTAGGCCATCAACTAAGACAGTTGAACCTCGAGAAACTCGTGGCTCCGGTCCATCGTCTAAGTCGTCATATGGCGTGGTCTGTAATCCGACTTCAACATGTTATGCATAAGCTTGAAGATACGCATGCGTTGTGCCTGGTGTGGGTTCTCTGTTTTAGGAGTTATTTCTTGTGATTGGATACCGGTGACGTTCTTATTCTGCTATAAACGATAATCCGAGAAGCACCTAGTATTCATAATCAGCAATAGGGTCCAGGGCTTCTTGCCTTCTATCACAGCGACACCTTGAGTGCACCCTTTCAACTTCGACCATTCATGACAGCTCAACATGCGACCATTATGAAAGATCCATGCTACGAGCGCATGGGCGTTCAAGCTTTGCTTTCCGGACAACATCAATGGAACGTTGTCCGGGCTCCCGCCAGGACTATCAGCGGATGGGGCACTGTCTATCTCTGAACCAATTCCATGTGCTATGTTTTCGGCGCATACAGCCTCGCCCGCTGTATTCTAGGTATAAATGCAACGATCTATTGACGGTAATCTTCAGTTTTTCCACCCCTCGAAGCTAACTACATCATATACTTACCATGCACTTCTTCGCAAGCACTGTCACCGCCGCTGTCCTCGCAGCCTCTGCTCTGGCTGCCGTGGCCCCCATCCACGCCGTCGAGAAGTATCATGGCGAGACCACAGGTCGATTCATCGTTCAGCTGAAGAAGGGTGTCTCGAAAGACAGCGTTGTCCAGCAAGTCGGTGCTGGTAGCAACGTCACTCACAACTGGCAGAATTTGAACGGTTTCGCTGGTATGTATATGTCTGATCCATCCTTTAACACGAGACTAACCTAGCCTTAGGTGAATTCACAGCTGAGACCCTCACTGCCCTCCGCGCCAACCCGAACATCGAATCCATTCATGAGGACGGTATCATGCACACAATGACCACCCAGTATGCTTCTATCACCAGCTAATGCACCACATACCCACCTAATTTTCTATTAGGACAAACGCACCTTGGGGTATTGCCCGCCTTAGCGCCTCCGGCAAGCTCACCGGTTCAGACAGGTACTTTGATCTCAAATGATCCGAGCTCGCACTTTCGCTGATTTCGTTCATCTAGCTCTTTGACTTTCAGCTACACCTACGATGCGTCTGCTGGATCAGGTGTCGACATCTATGTCGTCGACACTGGCATCTACACTGCTCACGCAAGTTTCCTGTGGCTTCTGTCCAAGCATATGCACAATTAAACCGCATTCTGTTTTTCCATCTAGTCGACCTTCGGTGGGCGCGCCAAGTGGGGAGCTACCTTCGGCGGCTACGCCAACGCCGATGGCAATGGTCACGGAACTCACTGCTCGTGAGTGGACCGAGATACACTGTCTGTTACGCAGGAGTCTCACTTTTTCAGTGGTACCGCTGCTGGTTCCCAATACGGTGTCGCCAAAAACGCCAACCTCATCGCGGTTAAGGTTTTGAGCGACGCTGGGTAAGATCCCGTCCATGCCATTGTGTTCTATTCTTACCACTCGATCACCCTATAGATCTGGCTCTGTCGCCGACATGTGTGTTTTCTTCCTTACTTCCATGACCACGAAACCTATTTCTCCTTCTCTAGTGTCTCTGGCCTCAACTGGGTTATCACTAACCAGAGGTCTACTGGCCGTCCCTCCGTTGTCTCATTGTCTCTTGGTGGAAGTGCTAGCACTGCCTTAGACAATGCCATTACCTCCGTGAGGTACTTCCTTCCTCTGTCCATTGCAAGTCACTTCAACTTCCTATAGATTACCAACGCTGGTATCCACGCCGCCGTTGCTGCGGGCAACTCCAACACCAACGCTGGCAGCACATCCCCTGCTCGTGCCCCATCTGCCAACACGGTTGGAGCCACAACCATCGCCGATGCCCGTGCTTCGTTCTCCAACTACGGCTCTGTTGTCGACATCTGGGCTCCTGGCCAGAACGTCATTTCTTCCTGGATCGGCAGCACCACCGTAAGCCCCCTTTTTCTATTCGACACCCGTTGATACTCATCTGCATTCAAGGCCACCAATAGCATCTCGGGAACTTCCATGGCCACCCCGCACATTGCTGGTCTCATCGCCTACTTGATTGCCCTCCAGGGCAATGTTTCCCCTGCTGCCATGACCGCCAAGCTCCAGAGCCTCAGCCAGAAGGGTGTCATCAGCGGCATTCGTAAGTATTCCTCCTTTATCATTATTGTTTTGAGCTGACGTATGCAAACTACCAGCCTCTGGAACTATCAACGACTTCGCCCACAATGCCTAAGTAGCTGTTACAGCCAGCTTAGTACCAACCTCGCAGGGCTACCGCACAACGTAAAAAGGGTGGTATGTATGACTTATCTATAAAGAATGAAATAGTGGCGCTTTGGTCCATATATGACCGTTGTAGAAATCAGATTGACGTCCATGGTCCATTAAGTAGACTAAGATGATTCAAAATCGGGGCTGTTCATTTTTCCGAGGCTTGTTGGGAAGATCAAAGATAACTTGTTGACGCATTTGCTCAAACGAAGGATCGACTTACTTCTCCTGGGCTTATGGACTTGCGAGTCGCAGGAAATATCAGTCATCTCATATATCGGCTTCCAATCCAGGTTTGCTTCAATTCTATGTTGAACAATACCCTTGACCTACATCATGCCTCTGCTATCTCCTCTGGTCCAGGCGCCATCGATTGCTGACCACCGTCTTTCTCTCGCCGAACAGCCTGGACAACATCGTCGACGCGGAGTAGCATGCGAGCAGCCTAAAGAAACACGTTAGGCTAGATTCAACAAACCGACGAAACAGAGCATACTTCGATGGCCGTTTTAAGGGTTTGGATCTAGAAATGTCAGTCAAGGTCGACATGCAGGTGACGAAGACATACCTTGACGCTGGCAGACTCATATAATCCGTACGTTTTCATGTCTACTATCTTGCCAGTATCACCATTAACCCCCCAAGAGCTCTCTCCATTCGCGTGTTTGGCCTAAGAAGAATCAAATTTTGAGAACAGGGCCAAAATCGAAAACAGCCGACGCACTCTGAGTTCGGTCAATACTCTGATCGCGTTTCCTCCACTATTTTGAACCAACGTCCGTGGAATGACTTCCATCGCGTCTGCAACAGCACGATACGGCCAACCCTCAACTCCAATGACACTCCTTGCCTTTGCATGGAGTCCGACCGATATCGCCATTTCAGTGGCACCACCTCCAGGGGCGAGTGTTGGGTTGAAAACGACATTACGAGCCACCGACATCGCGTCGGCAAGATTTCTGTCGATTTCATTCAAGATGTCCTTCGAAGGACCACGGAGGAGAATGGTGCAAGCCTTGGGTGAAGTACATTCTGTGAGGAAAGTGAAATATCTAATGTGTTGATTAATCGCAAGTCCATGTAAAACCGCAAAACACATACTCATCGCCAATCTTCTCAATGTAAAACAACCCGCACTCTGTGCCAACGTCAGAATCCCTCAGATCCTCTATCCTGTTAACGATAGTTGCGCCAACCGCAAGAGCAACCCGATTGTTGTCAGACTTGCGAACGCGACGGATGGCCGATACATTGTTCTGGACGAAGACATGTTGGGCAAGATCTGGTGAATCGTTATTCGTGAGATCTGCGCGCGAAAGCAACTGAACATACCTGAGATACCCTTCTCAGTGATGATGATATCGGGTTTGAATTCGAGGATCTTGTAACAAAGCTCTTTCACCTGCTCTTCCTCGATCTCCTGAGCGCGTGCCCAGTCAGCCTCCTTTGAAAACTCCATGTTCGTCTGCGACTCGCCCTTCTTGTATTCCAACGGGCAATCAAGAAGAATGATACGCGGTTTTTGGATCCGTCTTCGCATTTTGGGATGGGTGATGTCCTTATTCAGCATGACACCACGTAGAACTTTGCTCTGCTCAATCTCCCCACCGGGAACTTTCTCCACCCTCGCGTACCGTTTGATGTCGACCGTCTTCAATCCGTTGATGTCTTGAGCAACAGTTCGAACCGCCTGAAGAGCAAGGTTGCACATAAGATCTGACCAGCGGACGACGAACTTGGTACCGATGGAAGTTTTTATCAAAGAGAGCATCTGTTTGTCGTCATTCACGTCGATCGGTATTGATATCCTTTTAACGATTTCGAGAGCTTCCTTCAGAGCCTTGTTGTAAGCAGATATGATGACCACAGGATGTATGTCGCGTTCCAGTTGGGATAGCGATTGCGCCAAAATTTCTCCAGCTGTATATGCAGAGGATCAGATGAGGTGCGCACGAAGGTACTAAAAATGCTTACCAAGGATTATCACACTCGTTGTGCCATCGCCACATTCCTCGTCTTGCGTCCGGCTTAGCTCGATCATGTTCTTCGCCGCTGGATGAGCAACGTCAATTTCACGGAGTATGGCATTTCCGTCATTTGTAAGCCTGAAGAGCGGTTAGAAGATTGAGGTATGTCCAATCTGTGAGAAGCGTTGCGACGTACAAAATTCCGCCCATCGGGTCCAGAATCATCTTCAGCATGGCTTTGGGCCCCAAGCAGGTCCGAATTACATCCGCGACAGTCTACCCTAGTAAATAAGAGAGAATAAACCAGAAAAAGTAGATGGTGCTTACTTTGGCTGCGGTAATGTTAGAGATTTGTGCTTTTCGACCTGATTGCCTCTCGGGCGCAGTGTCTAGAGGAGTGTTTGAGCTCAGTTCACGTAAAAAATTGGCGTCTCTCACTCATCACGAAAACAGGTGTTTGGGACATATTGGGCGAGTAGGGACTTAGAGGTGTGCAAGCAAGCGATCTTCAAATTTGCAGCAATCGCGGTCGACGCGTCCAAGCGTGTTACGTAATGAATCTACTTTCTCACACTCCAGGGTCCGCGAGAGCATTTAGTTGCGGAACGTCCGGCCTATAACTTCCTCAGCGCAAGTACATTCCCGCCTTGTTTATGAGCCAGTGAGTTGCTTATAAAGTAAATTAAATAAATAAACATGAACATCTGGCAGCTCTTCGACTTGTTGTGGACCTTGTATGAAGCGCACGCTCTCAAAAATGTAGATATAAGTAACTGAAAATAAGAACGGCAAGTCGTACATGCATTAGTGCCTTTTTCTTCCACGTCGCCTTTAAGGCCTTACCTAGAACACTGTAAATAGAGTGAAGATGTATGAATGGCTCTCTAGTCAACATTGGACTGACAACATACTGCAAAGTCGGGCACTCGCTTGAAGTCTGCTTCGAAGTGCTTGATTGAAACGACCTCGTATAGACCAGAATCTTTATTATCGGATAGTAAATTGCATTTTCTACTTCAGCTTGCATATTTGCAACGACAAATGCAATACTTCATTGTGTTTAAATATACGCCTTTATCAGAGTTATTGCCCACAATTTTCTCATAAATGGCTAAACGTGCTTTGAGGCAATACAAATGTAAAAATTAGGTTAGGGGATTTATATGCATGATGTTTGACGGTTTTGCGACTGGCATGGTTGTTTGGAGGGGCCTTGAGGTGAGTGACCATATGAAACGCGTACCGATTCGAACGTGTGCAACGCGTCTCATCACGCGCGGTTGCTGCTGCCGGACATTCCGAAATCCAAATTCATTGGGGTCGGCAGAGGTATTTCTACTCCAACGGTTGACCAGGGTTGTCTCTGAATCGCTCAGGAAACGATGGAACTACCCACCCTTCGACATACTATCATAGCTTCCGGTATCAACCACTGCATCATCGATACAAAACAGCGCAGAACGTTCGAAAGAAATGTTCTGGTCCAGTGACCTAAGTATGTGATTCAAACGTTGCTTTCGGTGGAATTGAATCGAGTTTCACTGGTCGTCAACAGACCGGATCCGTGACGCATGCCGGCTCCGGCGTTGAACGTCTGCTGCTACTCCGATCTGTCAAATAAGCACTCCACTGGCTTTTGGTACCCTCCATCGGGTTTAGTCTTACTCACAAGAGCCCTTCTGATTGTCGGTGTACTCTCTATGCGATGAGGACGGAATTCCATGGATCTCCACATTCTCTAAAATCTATTTCATGCCCCTGGATTGGACTAACGCTTCATGGTGGCTTTCTTCCCAAAATCTTACAACTGTTGAAGCTAGTTTCAATGTTCCTGACCAATCGCCGAACTTCTGCAGCTGTCGTACGAGATGATTCCAAATAGACATGGACTTCCTGATACCATACTTCTCTCTGAATGAAATGGCAGTATGTATTTTTAGTGCGGAAATTTCATCACTCCACCGTGTCTACGTGGGTGGGAATTGTATCACATCTAACCCCACAAGACCTTTACCCAGCCACAAAACCCCGGGTTGCGCGTGCAATATCCAAATGCTTTTCTAAAATCGTCCTTGACCACCACGAACCCAATGGAACCTTTCGATGTCTTTCCGTTTTGATAAAGTTTGTCCATTCGTCTTGCCCCTTTCGTTTGCAAGTCGGATCCAGCCGCTCGACAGGTTCGGCGAAGGTCGTCGCGTTGGAATCCAATTGACATCCGCTGGTCCGTAGAGATCGATCTGTAACCCTTATGAAATTTCCCCAGAGTACAAGAACCCGGCGAGGAGTAAGTGTTCCATTTCCTTTGCTTCCCGTCGGACTCGGTCCTCGTTTGCCATATCCTTTTTTTATCCTGAAAAATGGCAACAGTTGACATTCCCAAGTCGTTTGGGGCTCTACTACTTGGGGGATTGTATGCTTCATTGTGAGTTTTTCAATGTGTTCACGGTGAGCCTAGCTCACGTTGAACTTCTTCAGACTGTCAGGTTTTGTGGTCGTCCAGGTGGTGCTATATTTTAAAATGTACCCCTCAGATCACACACATACGAAAGCCTTGGTAAGCGAACCATTACTCGCTTATATTCGAGTCTATCAGGCTAATCCTACAGGCATTAGGTATTCATTGTCTGGTACGATTGCTAATCAACGTCAACCCTCGATGGCTGCTATCTCACCCTTGCGTCAGGATACTCGATACTGTTCATACAGCTTTCATTTGGTCAGCTCTCTGGAGCTATCTCATCGGAGACTACGGTTTAGAGAGTCGTATCAACCTTATCCACTGGTAATATTGTATTCTTTAAACCATATTCCAAACTGATGACGTGCGCTCTATAGGGATCTCGCAGTAGGTAATTCTAAACCCTGCATTTGGTGCCAGGCTTACCATTGAAATAGGCCACCATCATTTTCACTGCCGTTTTAACATTCTTTGTACATATGTGTGTTCCAGCGACATTGCGCTTCTCTGTGTTGATACTAATCTAACTCCAGCTTCTTTGCGTATCGTATCCACATCCGTGAGTAAATCCATCCGCACTTTGTCCTTCAATTGCTCATTCGAGCGACACCGACCTTACTCCGCGTATTCACTACCGGACTTGCTCCTGAAGTCAGCAAACGTAACTATTGGCTCACTGCGCCCATTGTAAGACGACTACTTACAATCATAGCAATACTGTGCGTATGTGTTCTCACCATACTTTGCCCACATAGGCAGCTCTCGCCTTACTCCGCCTTGGTGAGTGCCATGAATTCAAGGATCGATTAAGCGCTCGACTGACTTGGTCATCGATCTAGTATCTGCATCTGGTAATATTCATGCCAGTGTTGGGAGGAAGAAATACTGACTTTGCGTACCGTTTTCTAGTCACGATGGGGGAGATGTGAGGGCGTTTCTTACGAATGCTAACAAATTTTTGAAGCCTTTGGCATTTGATAGGCTTCACCTCAAAACGTTCTCTTTATTCAAGGACGAATTCCGAGTTCGTCGCCTTTTCCGATCTTGCACCAGGCAAAACCACTAAAAAGTGCATGCAGTGGGTGTTCACGACAGGCCTGGCATTATCCACTGCCGTTGACGTTCTGATAACTGGGTCTTTGTTCCTTCTCCTAAACTCCAGTAAATCTGGAGCCACTGAAAAGTACGATAATGTCCCTCTCTGTCCTTTCAAGGTCTCATCGATAATTGGCGACTGACGCAGCTTGAGCGCTGTCATCGACTCACTGATGTGGTATACATTTGAGACGGGTTCTTTGACATGGTATGTTATCTTTTGAAGTTTCGTGATCATCAATGATATGTAGCCTTCTTGCAGTGCCGGCACCGTCATCGCCATGCTTTGCGTGAGTTTCAACTTGGTTATGTCCCTTCGCTACACTTATCAAATTTTACCTTATCTAGTGGCTCACCATGTCTGATAACCTCATCTTCATGGGTCTTCACTTTGTGATTGGAAAGCGTGAGTCAATGATGTGGAGGACATTTACTTCGCACTGAGCGATACAAAACTCTTATCTAGTTTATGCGAACTCTCTGCTAGTAACGTAAGTGCCCACCGAATGGCTTTAACGTGTCTGCGGATTGAATTGATCTTATCTCCAGACTCAATACGAGAGCCAAAATACGACGGCGTACGCAGGGGGACCCTGCAGAAGGTATTCACGTGCTAGATACCCGTCGACCGCCGACAAGCAGGAATTATGATCATTTCACGGTATATCCATCCTTACATGAATCGAGATTGGGGTGACGAAACAATCATTTCTAGATACCTGACGATGAAAGGGATTTCAAGCAATCCAAGGTAATTAATTTACGCCCTTCTTACACAACTAGGCGATTCTAAAAATTTGCACACAGCTGGCCGTAAATGTGGAGAGAAGTATTACATACGAGACATAGCCCCAGAACATGACTGCCGATTTTCATCGACAACAACCTGACTTGAGACCACTACGCCCTACCTGATGCTGAAATTCAGATCGATCACAAGAGGACGACGCCGTTAGATTATGATTACGCTATCCTGAGGAGTAGTTGTTTAATTAGGTATACATGGATTGCGATGTACTAGGATTGAAGCTAGCTTTAGGCAAAGAAGTAAATGCAAGGGGGTGGAAACACAACACTAGGCGGAGATATGCATCAAGTCTTTTTCTTCTTCGTTGATCTCTTGCCGGATGCCGTTTCGACAGGAGTAGGTGGCCTCGATTCCAGTTTTTCCATCTTTTGCACCTCCTCAATGCCTCGTTTCTGAGGGCAAATGCATCAGCAGCTTGTATTAGATGGTTAGAACAACGGGCTGCGTACCTTTCCTTTGGTGGGTTTCAGCTTCGCTTCCTCGGACTGTCTTGCCTCTTCCTCTTTTTCGATCATGCCTAAGAGTGTGTTACATCGACGCTGCAGTTCCTGTGGTGAACGGCTCTTGAGGAACCAGTCAAAGCGGAAAACTGGAAATTCAGTGATGTCCTTCTTGATCCGTTCGTAGACGTCGTCGGCCTGCATCCCATAATAGTTCAACCTACAGAGGAGGTACCGGTCTTCCTCCTCACTGTAGACCTTGCCTTTCGTCGTTGGGTAGTTGAGTTCGAGCTCTTGCATTGGGTATCGAACCGAACCAATCTTCTTCTCAAGGAGGTTTTCTAGATTCTCACGTTTGTTCCTCTTGGCTTCCCCTTCTTCGATACGTGTTTTGATGCGAGGATACTCTAAAGTCCCAAACTTTCTTTAGCTTCGAAATAAACCAAAAAAGGTCGATGCCTTACCAGCTAGCGTCTTGCACTTCTTGTTGAAAACTTTGAGGTAAGCGTCGACCTCATCCGGTGTTTTATCTTGGATCTCTGCGGACAGCTGCTCCGCAGACGCTCCACTACAAACCAGGTGAGATGTTTATGCAGCGATGGCGAGAAAAATAGCTCTCACGCGCCGTAGGTTTCCATTGCGCGGATCAGTTGTTGGAAGTCACGACGACTCCATTCCGGGAATCCCTGCCTGATGTATTCTTCCTTTCGTTCCAGATCGTCGTCGTCAAGAGGTTCCGCTGCGCTCTGGAGTTAATATAGCACTCGAGAAACAACTGGGTCGATCCTCACCATTATCAATGAACTCCTGGGCAATGAGTCGTTCTTCTTCTAACTTTTCTGGTGTGTCCTCTTCTCCTTGGGGTTCTCTTGCGGTTGCCAGGATACCATTCAAACGTTTGTGTACTGCCATCTCACGTTCTTGCAAAAGAGCAAGCTCCGGAGGGAAGAATTGGAAGTCTTGACTGTAGCCGTTTGGTTAGACATCATCTCAGAACAAGGATAGGATTCCATACACAGCTATCTGCTTTGGAGCACGAGGAATCTTCGGGGCCTTATCGACTTTGGAAGGGCCTGCTCGTAGCGTATCTTTGAAATAATTGTCGACGGAGTAGTTTGATTTGCGTTCACGTTTCGACAGCGATAGGAGATTGAAGTTGAGAGCTTTTTTCTAATGCGAGTGATTAGAGGATTCGCGACTTAAAAGTCCAGATGTACTCACTCCGGGTCTGAAGTCAGTTCCCTCCCACTGCTGCACTGAAGCATCCGATTTGAAGTTATTGAGGTCCTCGAGATTCAGGCCTTCGTATTTGCTGTTGAGCTCCATGGTTCGCTCTTCGCCTCGTTGAATGATAGCGTCGATATCATCATCGATGAGTAGTCTATACAGTCATTAGAATATCTGAGAGATTCAGGAAAGTAAATAGTCTATGCTCACTCATCAGAAGAGTTTATGATTTTCTCGGCACCATGTGTGATCATCTCCAAAAGTTCGTCCTTGTTCGCGGCAGCTGGAGAATGTGAATGTAAGACGAAAACACTATATAGAGTAACGTGTACCAACCCTTCGCTTGCTGTGTTCGTCCCTGCTGGATAACTAGTTGATCAAGGCGCAACTTCTGCGCCGCGCGCTCCAGCATTCGTTCCTCGACACTGCCCTCTGTGATGAACCGGAATACATAAACTTGCTTAGTCTGACCAATGCGATGAGCACGGTCCATAGCTTGCAGGTCTGCCTGAGGATTCCTGAAAGCCAACCATGAGTCGAACAACTAGGTGGTAGCTGGCAAACCCTACCAATCGCTATCGTATAGAACGACAATATCAGCGGTAGTGAGATTGATACCAAGACCTCCAGCACGCGTTGTAAGCAGGAAGATAAACTTCTCGCTACCGGGTTTATTGTACTCGTCAATAGCAGTAATGCGATCTTCGTGTGCGGTACCTCCGTCGATCCGGCAGTATTCTAGGCTGTAGTCAGCGGTAGTAATGATCTGCATGAGAAGAGGGCTTACTATAATTGCGGAACAGGCAATAATCTTCGAGAATATCGAGAACGCGACTCATCTGGCTGAAAATGAGAACCCGAGAACCTTTCTCTTTCATGCTGGCTAGAAGTTTATCCAAAATAACCATCTTGCCGCAGTTTTGAACGAGATGTTCGTCGGTGGTATAGGGAGGACCTGGTTCCTAGAAGCTGACTAAGCAAACACGAGTTTGAAGAAGAAATTGACGTACTGCGCCATCGAAAAGGTAAGGATGACATGCGACTTTGCGAAGCTATGCACCAATTGTGAGCATGAGGATAGGACTTCCAGGATATCACCCTACCTGCATGACCATGTTCATGAGCCTCGTCTTTCCTTCCTTCTTGCCAGTCAATCCTGGACGACGTTAGGGGAAAAAACAGGTGGCAAATGAAGCGACCTACCATTAACTGCGTCGATGTCCTTCTCCAATACCGACCGATACCATTTTCTTTGCATTTCCGACAAGCCCACATATATGTTAACTTCCTTCTCTGAAAGGCGCAACGCAAGTTAGCCATGAAGGAGTGGAGCAATACAAGAAACATACTGGGTAGTAAACTCTTCTCCACATCGGCCTTGACACGTCGAAGAAGGAAAGGACGTAGAATCTTGTGAAGTGCCTCGACAACCTTTTTACTCTTTTCCTCTTCTACCGCCGTGTTGTCTGAATCTTTGTGTAAGAAGCTGTCGAGGTCCTTGTAGTTCACGAATATTTCAGGACAGATGAAGTTCAGCAGTGAAAATAGTTCTTTCAAATTATTTTGAAGTGGGGTGCCAGTTATCAGGAGACGGCCACGTGAGATGAAGGCTCGAACAATTTGAGATAGAATGGAATCGACGTTCTTGATGCGATGGGCCTCGTCGATGACAATATACTCGAAGGAGAACTTCTTGAGTGCGGACTTTTCAATGAGACACATCTCATATGTGGTAATGCAGACTTCGAAGTCTTGAGGGATGAGACGACTTGCAATAATCTCAGCGCGTTCGTCCTTAGATCCAGCAAGAGTAACGATATTGAAATCAGGCGACCACTGCGCAAACTCGCGCGCCCAGTTTTGAAGCGTGGATTTTGGGACGACAACAAGGTGGGGCCCAGATATTTCACGGTGGTGCTTCAGGTATGAAAGAAACGAGATGGTCTGAAGGGTTTTTCCAAGACCCTGCGAGGACGTTTGTGTGTGACAATCTACGACATAGATGGAGACGTACCATTTCATCCGCCAATATACCGTTGAGCCCATTGTGGTGTAAAGACACCATCCAGTTGAGACCTTGGAGCTGATACGGTCGCATTGTGCCGTTTATGACTAGGTAAAATGCGAATCACTTAGTATCAATTACCAAAAGAACTTTGAGAGCAACTCACAGCTAGGTGATGTCTCAAAAACGAAGGGTTGGTCGTTACCATCCAGACCCGCTTCTCCGTCCTTCAGCAGCTCCTCGTCCTCTTCCTTCTCGGATTTACGGTGTCGCGCATTGTTGTCACTAAGAGTGTCAATGCATTAGCGTAGAATTGGCCACAGATATAGGGACTTACATGGCCTTCTTACGACCTCGACCTTTGGGCTTGGGCTGAGCATCCATCATTGCAGCATACTCGGGGTCAGCGGCCCTCTGAAGATAATATCTGTCATTGGGATCGTATTGTTGACACCATAACTCACCTTGATGTCTACGAAATGTTTGAAAAGTTCTGTTTGGCCGAGAAGATACGAATACCGTTTGACCGCATCCGCAACCTGTTACACCAAATGAGCCGGGAGACATTGATACACGCCTCCTAACCAAACTCACCTTGGCTTTGTCCATCTCTTGCCGTTTGATATGTAATTTATCCTCAGCAACTTTGCGCTTCTGCTTTTTCACCTGACGCTCCACAGTCGCGTTCTTCTTAGCCTGGGCAGCACTCATGCCGGCGTCCTTTGAAAAGTTCAGGCGCGAACGAAGACAAAAATCATGAAAACCATGCCTCTTCTTCTTCTTCGTTATCACTAACCAGCTCGTCTTCCTCCATTGCTTCGTCGTCAAATTCACTTTCACCGTCCCCGCCTTGACTAGGCTAAGTAAACATGAGCTTCATCCTCAGCAAGTTAGCTTGGCACACACCTGACGCGACACAATGTTGCTGGGTACCACATCGCTGAGGATGTCTTCATCCATTGGTTCTCCAACTGTAAATGTCTGCGAAAAATATAAGTTGAGCGTGGCTGGAGGTACTATAGTGAAATTGGATACGTACGCTCATCGTGGAGGAGGTTTGAGGAAGACTGAAGATGTGACCGTGATGAGTGTGACAAAACGCGACAGCTTTCGGCGGCAACCATTCGGCATGATAAAGTCATCACAATGGTACACCACCGTTGCATGGTGGTACAGTCCTGAGTCCGGCATGTTTTGGGACTCCTGCAATAACGCGTACGTATTTAAGGCTCAAATAAACTACATTCAGTATATTTACGTAGAGTCAGTTATATTGCAAGTTTTTGCGTCATTATTCTGTAATTTATGCCCCTAGATTGTGCATAAAACACATAAATTCAGATCTAATTTGAGATACTATGACGAGCCGCGAGTGGCCTTGGGTATCTAACTGACTGGGAATTTACCCGGATTATGATATTGTATATAAAGGACCTGTTCCTATGTGTTTTAAACATTGTAACTCCCCATGATGCGTCATAATAGGAACACGAAAAGGCATATTTACAATGTGAGGAAACGAGGTGAATACTTAGTATTATGCTACATGCGAGGGTTTTGGCGCATAAGAAAAAGGATAATCCTTGCCAATTCTCATCCCTCACCCTCTCTTCCCCGTTTACCACCATACCGGAACATGTTAGCATCTAGCATCGAAAATTGATCGAAAATGAGCTTCATAAACAGATCTTACAATCACCGCTGTTCAGCATAAGTACCAGAGATGAAAATTAGATCCCCTCCCAGAATAAAGCAAAAAAACCGATAGTGAACCACTTCATGAACATAGGTGGGTCCTAATATTTCTCACCTGAGGCAGCAGAAGCACCCAGGACGATGAATAAATATCGCACCGGACCGTGCTTCCGCCGGCTCAGCAAGTAAGCACGCTTGCACCACGGCAGTAGGAAACCAAATTTTGCGGACTTGACATCAACTTGACATCGTTTTCTCGATAGCTCGTTTATTTCTACTCCGATCCCTTTTTTTTGGCCGCTCATACTTAGCTGCGTGATATACATGTCCTAAAATAAAAAATAATTTTACAGTTCTCCAACTTTTGTGATCTAGAAATGCGACACCGATTTGACTGTACCATTGTCACGTGAATGTCCTTCCGCTCCAGCTTGCTTGCTACTAATGCTAGTAATGAGCCCGCTTTGACTGCTATGAATGTGTGGAATCATGTAAATGAGGACCTAACAAAACTAATCATTGACTATTGGCTTTGTCGTTGCCCCCTAGGTCCAAATTTTGTGCTTAAGCATGCCAAGACTACGCCACAACAACTGAGGTCAACATTCAATCGCACCTATGAACGCATATCCATGCCTACTCTTCTTTTCAATCGGTCTCCATCCATGTCTTGACAATGGCGCTTCCATGGTTTCGCCGCCGGTAATGAAGGTTGACTGTGGGATTGGTGTTTGTTGACCGACCACACGCGCTTCCACTAGCTCCTGAATGTCGTGCCCAGAGATGGATATTTTGCTGATTTGTCCTCCCGCCGCCCGGAAGTTTTCTGTTAACGACTCACGGCGAAATTCTCAGGTTATCATGGCTCAAAGCACATGGCATTGGAGATGGTAATAACCAAGCATGATCAGGGATGATGGCAATCTGGTACATGGCGGTTGAGGAACTCAAGATACTGATATTATGCCGCGCCCAGTGCTCGTTCAAGATGTCCTGAGGAGACGTTCGAAGTCTCAATCCTTACTGGTTGGGGATGACATCCACAATAATTTCGTGACTCTTATCCACCGCCGCCCAAACGACAAACGCCGTCTCGAAACGCCTCATGTCCGGAGAGCCAGGACTTTAGCCCACTGTGGTATGTACTTTTCAGCGCTTGTGTGTGCCTGAGAGCTAAAAGAACCCAAGTCTCTATAAAGTTCAATCAAACGTCAAACATTTGATTCGAAGATGATCATTCGATCAGGTGGCTTGAATGCCGTAGCTGCCGCAGAATGAGGCGGGGCCGACATAGTTGTGATGCCCCGCAATTCGGGGTCGTTTCGGAATCCAGACATTCAGAGTCTCATCGAATGAACTTTCCCTAGCTTTGCACTGCTTTTACACTTAACTTGTCGTTCGGATTCCGGACATCCGAAACGCGATTGTGAACGAATTGACGGTGGATTACTTGGTACGCCTCGGATAGCGGCGGTGTCAGATGCTATATGCTGTCCCGTACATATCTGGCTCGCGTTGCCCTGACCCTGGAAAATTCCCCGTCCCAAATCGTCAGTTCTCCGAGAGGCCAAGGGGGCCGATCTACAATCGCGGATCCACCATCGGCCAGTATATAGAGGTTCGCCTTCCTTCATTGACATCCCGGATCTCCTCCCTCACTCTCCTTCTCTCTTGTCTTCCCTTCCGGTAACATTGAATTATGGTCGACGTTCCAGGCACTTTTGGCGCACTGTTCCTTGGAGGGCTCGTGGCTATTCTGTGAGTCCCTTGCTTAGGATCCATTCGTCACTTGCTTATCGCACCGGAGCAGGTTTTCAGGAATTGTTACCTCTCAAGCATTTTCATACTTTAAGAGCTATCCAGACGATCATATTGGTGTTCGAATCCTGGTCAGTAATCACTTTGATCCCGTTCGTCTTCTCGCAACTGAATGCTCTATAATCTCTAAACTTCAGGCGGGTTTTGTATGGTGAGCATCACACTTGAACAAGATCCATAGACAGTCACTCACTTGTCTGTAGGTTCCTGGACCTGTTCCATTCAGTCTGGATTGCGATGTCTTTGTGGGATCATCTTATTGCACATTTTGGAGACGAAACCCGGGTTGACTTCATCCCATGGACGCTGGCTGTAAGTGATCGGTAGTATTGTCGGGGTATTATGAGCGCTAATCATCGAACATAGTTAACTATAGCTTTTACTGTGCGTACGAATCATAACCGTATTTTATTCCGCCTCACAACGCAATCGATCTATCTAACAGGCAATCCTCACCTTCCTGGTTCATCTGTGAGCTTTCAGTTACCCATCAATATTGCCGATAACTTAATGCTTTTACTACCATTCTCAGGTTCTTCGTTCATCGAATTTTCCGATGTAAGTGCGGTTAGTGTACAAGTGCACGTTACAGAAATTGACATTGTTCTCCAAGTGAGCCACGATAACCTCTACATCGCGATCCCTCTGGTAAGCTCTAACCTCCACTGCACAGACGCCATTCTTACTTCGTGTAGTCGCTGATAGCATGCGCTCGCCTATGTGAGAATCCTTGCGCTACACCTTGTGATTCGACTCGAAGCTCACAAATGTAACTCGCGCATTAGGTTTTGCATGCTGTCAGTACCATCCTTCTATTTTCAATTTAACGCACCGTTTCCTTATCCGCTTCTTATGCAGTAACAACAAGCAAGTTGTCAGTAACCCAAGCCCTTTCTCTCAGCACGCGGCTCAATAATCTCACTTATAGGATTCAGTTGCGGAGTCTGCATCGCTTCGTCGAGCTCTACACCGTACAGCGTTTTGTTTTGAGATTGCTTTCCATTTAACTTACCATAATTCCAGTGGTCTTTCACTATTGGATTGTCACTATCATCTTCCATTGATGTTCTCATCACCGGCCTCCTGTGTTACCTTCTCTTCACCCAGCAGAAAGCGAATTCAAGGTGAGGCTTCACACCAGGGAGCTCGATACGTACTTAGCCTATTTTTAAGCATGAACCACGTCCTCGACAGGCTCATGATCTATTCGTTCGAATATGGGTCCTTGACTTGGTGGGTCGTACTCTATGATTTCAAATACTGGTACTGAAACCTCAAATTCCCAGTGCTGCGACTCTGGCGTCTCTCATTTTTGTCAGTCTCCACAACCTTGCAGTCCGCTGAACTCCCACTGAAACATGGCGCTTGTAGTGGCTGGCTGATAGACCAAGACTCATCTTCATGGGGCTTCACTTTGTCATCAGCAAATGTAAGCACTGTCTTCTTGGGCGATGCACACTTCCTTACTAGATACCTAGTCTACGCTATCTCCTTCCTCGCTACGTAAGTCGTATATGCATTATGAGATGCGGGCGTTTCTGACCTCGAACAGGCTTAACACTCGCAAGAATCTCCAAGTCCGTGGCGGCCACCGCTCCAACCAGTCGGCTTCCGCTGAACGCAACCACGCTGTTATGTTTCCTGAAGCGTTCCACGGTAGAGGCGGTCACTCAGTGAAGACATTCGCTCTATGTCGTTGTGAAAATGCTGACATATCCTTTTTATTTAATTTTTTTTAGCGCAGTGACAGCCGCTCCGGTGCTGCACAAGTGAGTTGTACTTTGAAAATATCTACAACTATCTCATTTCTTTTTTTTTTTTTCAGATGCAGATCAAGGTAGATCGGACAAAAATGTCTGTCAGCGACCACTACTTGATGGGGAAGGTGTCGGATGTTGAAAGTATCAACATCAGTGAGCGGGATAAGGAACTTGAGGTGGTATAGGTGTACGGTGATTGTACTACATGTTTTCGACTAAGGTCCATTTCTGTTGTAATTTAGTCAAGGTTTCAACCGTCATGCAATTTATTGGCATTTACCACCTCTGAGCAGCTAGGACCCCCGAAGCCAACTCCTGCTGCCTCTCGTGAACTGTGAACAAGGCTCTCGTTTATTTTGTTAGAAGATACATGCTCTTGGCGTAGTGGCGCCCGGCTAACGTCAAAGTTGTCGCAAGCGATGGACTCGGATGCAAGGATAAATGATTGAAAGGTGCCTGAAAATCGCCCTATATTACTATATAGCGCCCAGAACGGATGTTACGTGAGTAGATGGGCGCCGTGTGTTTTGTTAACGCCAAGACGGTGGAGAACCGGAGTGGCCGCTAGTGGCCGGGAGTGAAAAGTAGGCGGCTTCTCTGAATAATTACATCACACGTAGCCCAGCTCACATTATAAGTAAAGCATGGACAGGAGATTAGAATAAAATCAGATCTATGATAAATAAGTAAAATAATTTTTCTACCGAAACATATAGCGTCCTGATGCTACCAATTGGCTACACAGAAACCTCAGCGTTCTCAAAACCTCGAACTTTTTCGAACTCAACCGGATGAGAACGTTCCGGCGAGGCTGATGGAGGCGTGTAAAACCTCAGAAGCAGCGAACTGCACACCACGGAGGTGGATCTAGGGAATGTAGAAGATCATGAGCCATCGCGAAATTTACTTTAGGAAGAGTTGAAATTCACGATAAAGCCATTGCCAGTGACGACCACACGGGGTTCAGCCTTGCCTGCCCAGCGGGGTATATAACTCCGGCAGCGAGAGGAAGGGCTATTATATTGTATATGCCTGCCCACATCTGTAAAAGTAACAAAGGCCAAATGTCAGCGTTGACAACGGATACAGGACCGAATACGTACGAAGTTGAACTTGATTCTCCTGAACACTTTCGCCGATAAGTCTGTCAGTGTCAAGAGGCTGCAGAGGTTTGACGAGAGGAGAACAAATTTTGCACTGGACAATGCGACATCACTTCCAGAGCCAATCGCAATTCCAACGTCTGCCGCAGTGAGTGCCTGAACAAAGTGATCAGATGGGAGGACGCTGAAAAAAGGAGAAGGTGCGCACAGGTGCATCGTTGATTCCATCACCGACCATGGCTACAACTCTTCT
>Ga0247737_1000182_pt1 | contig 21348 bp, 24 predicted proteins | sample UWRJL028104C2_FD_180937 | JGI IMG/M metagenome (GOLD analysis project Ga0247737, IMG submission 180937) | Plant litter microbial communities from Arlington Agricultural Research Station in Wisconsin, United States - UWRJ-L028-104C-2 | ecosystem: Environmental > Terrestrial > Plant litter >...
TAGAAACATGTGTGGAGTGTTCTGCGAAGCTACCTCTAAACGTGTCGGAAGTGTTCTATTTCGCCCAGAAGGCAGTCTTGCACCCCACTGCGCCACTGTATGATTCACGCGAACATGTACGTCGAAGACAAACCCGTTCATTTTACTGTATTTGCTGGTCGTGACTCATCGAATGCTATTGGTAGGTACTCAAGCCCGCATGTATTGCGGCGCTCCGACGGATCTTCAAACTTTGCGATGCCAACAAGGACGGTATTCTGGACGCGTCAGAGCTTAATGAGTTCCAAGTACGTGTTGTTACAAGGCTCTACTATCATTGAATCTTACGATAAACCATTCCACTACCACAGCGAAAATGCTTTGACGCTCCACTTCAATTACAGGAGCTGGAGGGTATCAAAGCTATGGTGCAGGAGCATGCGGAAGGTGGTGTTCGAGACGATGGGCTAACGGAGGCTGGTTTCTTGTATCTGCATACTATCTTCATTCAGCGCGGACGGTTGGAAACAACATGGACAGTACTGAGGAAATTCGGGTATGCAGAGGACCTGAGGCTGACGGAATCGTTTTTACTCCCAAAGTGCGTGACGATCCATTCGAGTTGCGTTTGACATGATCGACCATTCGCCTAGATTCGATGTTCCGTCAGATTGTTCGGTTGAGCTGAGTCCGCTTGGGTACCAGTTCTTCACGGATATCTTTGAGATTTTCGACAAGGTGTGTTGACTTCCCGTTCGCTTTCTTCCACTTGAATTAAATGTTTTCCAGGACCAGGATGGTGCTTTGAAGACATCAGAGCTTGAAGAAGTCTTTAGTACATCTCCTGGGAACCCATGGGCCGCACAAAAATTCCCCGACACGACACTATCAGATGACACTGGAGCAGTAACCCTACAAGGATGGCTAGCTCAGTGGAGGTAAGCTTGCCTTGCTCTCGCTCTTTGCCCAAACTCAAACTTTATCGAAGTATGACAACCCTTCTTGACCACAAAACGACATTGGCCTACCTCGCCTATCTTGGTTACCCTAACGAACCACGGACGAACGCTCTGCAAGTCACAAGAGCGCGTAAAATCGACCGGCGGAAAGGCAAAGTAACAAGAAATGTGTTTTTGTGCTACGTGTGCGGTGCTGCTGGATCAGGCAAGACTTCTTTGCTTAGAGCCTTCGCTGGCAAACCATTCAACACCCTTTACGAACCCACAAATAAGCTGATCAGTGTGGTTAATTCTGTGGACATTGATGGGTCGGAAAAATACCTTGTTGTGAGTAAAATGGCGCCATTACATTTTGGGGGTTCGAGTATTGACGTTTTCTTTTATTAGCTGCAAGAGTTCGGATCACGTTATGAGCCAGAGACGCTGAGGAGCCCCAAAAAAACCGACCTTGCGGATGTGATTGTCTATGTGCATGATTCGAGCGACACCAATTCATTCTCTTACATCAGTAACCTACGAGTAAGCTTTTGCTTGGCACTTCCTTCAACGAATACCCAGCTAAGGTATTTACAGCAACAATACAGTTTAGACCACATACCCACATTATTCGTCGCCACGAAATCAGACCTTGATCTAGCTCTCCAGGTTTGTGGTATTTTTGACGTACGAAGACACGAGTTTGGCCTCATGTTTTTGTCTCCTAGCGACACGAGGTGCAACCCGATGTCTACTGCCGACGACTAGGTCTGCAAGTCCCTGTCGCTGTCAGTGTGAAGACGGGACAGACGGCGGACGTGTTCCACGCGATATGTAGCATTGCGATGAAGCCGTAAGTATGATCTATTATGTTTCTCAACATGTTTTGACGCCGGGGATACCAGGTTGTCTGCGATTCCTGGAGGTGCTGATAGGGCAATGTCAGCTGCAGCGAGGCTAAAGATGTACTTCACTCTGACAGCAATTTTGGGTGGGTGTGCTGCTGGTCTAGCAATACTTGTACGGACGCTGCTGCGACCTGGCGGTGCCGGACTGCCTGCCTGGAGTACGCCCTGGGCGACGTGGTTGATTGGTGCTCGAAAGTAGTTCTAGTAGATTTAACGGACATGGCGTTAATAGACGAAAGAGGAAGACTCCGAAATCCGACGTGTAAGATCCGAATCTGTGAAAACGCGGCATTGCTCGTGGCCACCTGTTATAGACCATTTATTCAGAAGAGCAAGACAGTTTGTTTTTCTCTTTTCTACTACAACAACGCGTGTTCATCGATCCCACAACGACCAGAAAACTAATCATGGATGAAGATATGAACATGGACGGCTCATATGGCCTTGGTCCTGCATTTCAAGAGCAGCCTCGACAGCCAGTACAACCTGCAGGCGATCCAGGAAGAAAGCAATTGCAAGTCTTGATTCGCTGCTGCGGGGCGTGATAGTTTCATCACCCCACGACGTCTGCGTTATTCTTTCGCGTATCTGATTACTGATCCCCTCATTAGAGACCTCGTCTTCGTGCAAGACTGCACGGGTAGTCAAGGCACTTACATCTCATCTGCGACCAAGAACATCGAGTCCATCTGCGCACACATCTTCGAGTCAGGCCGTCTTCAAAGCCCGGAGGACCTGCGGGTGGGCCTCGTTGCTTTCCGCGATCATCCACCGCAGGACCACACGTATATCACCAAGAACTTTGGCTTCTCGTCTGATATCAGTCAGGTGCATAAGCATTTATCGGGCCTCTATGCGTCGGGGGGAGGGGATGGCCCTGAGGCGGTTACTGCGGCCCTGGCGGAGGCCTTGAACATGGACTGGAGAGAGCATGCGAGCAAGATGGTTGTGCTCATTGCCGATGCGCCGCCCCATGGAATTGGGGAGTACGGAGATGGTGTGTTTCCCGACGCGATTCGGCCCTACTTTTCAACGATTTATCGCGTCTTTCTTTAGGATTTGACGATGGTTCGCCTGATGGCAATGATCCTTTGCAATTAGCCCGTATGATGGCCAGTCGTGGAATCACATTGGCATGTTTTGCATTCTGGTTCATGTGTGTGTATCTAAGACCACCTTCAGTTCTTCGTCGCATGTGAACCTGCACTGAGCGGATACTCTGTGAGTCGTCTGCTATCCATTCAATCCATGCTTCGCATTATACTAACCTACTTGTTAGTATGCAACCGATTTCTACCAGGCCATTACGACGATCACTTCTGGGCTTATGCTACCCCTACTGACGGCCGATCTGCTGACACACGCAATTGTAGGAAGTGTCCTTGAAAACCTCGACATGGAACGGCTTGTTCGTGAAGTCGGGCATGCGGTAGCACAACGTATTCTCGGGAACAATGAAAGCGTGGACGACGTCGCTCGTGAGCTTCACGAGAAACTGCTCCTAAGAAATGAGAGCACGAAGAAGGTGGTAATTGAAAGTATATATAAGGAGTCAGAAGAAGCCAAGCACAATGTGTCGGTCTTCTCGCAGGCGCCATCATTGGCAGAGGCGCGGCCCCTTTTGAAGAGAGTGAGTTATCTTGCGTCTTTCCCTGTCGAGAGTAGTTGATTCAAATGCATTCATTTTAGGTGCATGGTACTCGCTTCACGGATAAATATCTCCAAGCACGCCACAGCCTCAACCGCTCCTCCTACGCATCATACACCTCTCTCTCTCCCCACTCCTCACCAAAGGCACCCATGTCCCCACCAAGGTCTGCTGCCGTACCTCCTTCATCACCTCCGCGCAAAGTTGTCACGGACTTTGCCGCCTTCGGCGCTCCGAAATCAGCCAGTGTCTTTGGCACAGCTGTTGCATCGACTCCATTCTCATTGGCAGGTGGCAAAGCTGCATTTGGTGGGATGCGGCTTGGCAGTGGCGCTAAGCCCGGATTTGATGACGAAGAGGAGGAGGAAGACGATGGGAGACAAAAGGTGGAATTGAGGGAGGGCTCGATATCCCTTGATCAGGCGAGAAGGATCGCGATGCAGAGTGCTTGGAGGGGTGCAAGAGCTTGATTGTGGCAGATCCTTGCCAATATTTCAGCTCTATTTCTCTATTCTCGCCACGTTCTCAAAGCCAGGTCGAAGTTTTCACATACCTTCCTTGCCTAAATAATCTATCCCTCAAGAAGCAAAGGATTCTACCATCCAACCATCATCTTTGACAAGCAACACCCCGACTATGAACTATTAACTCCAATGTACGTCACCATGGCACGATTACGAACAGTAGACTCGCATTATTCAAACCCCCCAATCCATGCAGCCATCCAATTCCAATCCCCTAATCAACTCTACTTTGTAGTCATGTGTTCCTCCATCCTACATAGTTTACTCTTGTTTCACTACAGTATCATCTTCCGTGTTTTCTTGCTTGTATGTTTGTTTCTCCACTTCTGTATTCACGATCAACAGGCTTGACCTCATACACTGCCCTTGTTTAACTGGCATTGAACCTAAATGACAGAGATAACAAAATTATACCGAGCTCTCCAAGTCCGAGTATTCACTGAGCGAGGAGTCTAAACTCGGACTAACCCCTCGCAAATCTTGAAGTCTCTGCCACTCCAGATCATAGTCCACTTCCTCCGGATCCCAGGTCCACTGCGACTCGAACCCGCGCCGAGCGGTCTTTTCCATAGCTCTGAAGATATCCAGAGGATATCCATTGACTGTTTTGCGGATATACCTGCTGCTTGTACAGCCGTCGGCCTCGCTGGCCTCAGTCCAATCCTCCAATGCGAAGGTCACAACCTTGTCCCCTCCATCATACATGACATCAAGAAGTGGTGGATAGTTTTTCGAGTCATTTGAAGGACCTGAAGCAGCGGGGCATCGAAGGCTGGATATCAGTTCTTCTATCACTGGCTCGATTTCACGAAGATCTTTTATCACTGGCTCGATTTCGCGAAGATCTTCCATCAATGAGCGGACGTGTCTCTGAGGATGAAGGCGCAGATGAAAGAGATAATTGAGAGGGACAAGTGCGTCCATAAATTGGTGCTGTCGTCCTAGTCAGCTCTTTTTCTGTATAAATGATGAATGGAGCTCACGAAGTCCATTGCTGTTTCGGCCAGGTGACCTGGGCTAACAGGCAGCATGAGACAAAGAAAGGACAATTTCTCGCATCGGAGAAAAAAATTCGACAATCTAGGCAGCTCGTCTCGCATGAAATTCCATATGCTTCCGTAGAAGAACGGCAGGTCTAGCTCGCGCAAAGCGGCGGCATGCTGAGGAAGAACGATGTCCAGCAAATAGTCCACCATTTCTGTTCTCTCTGGGGAACCCAAGGAGGGTATTATGGTCCATAATCCGAAAGACAGGCTCTCCAATCCGGAGTAAGATCCCGCGTATTCGAGAACAGCAATTGTTACTATGTTCGTCTTCAGTGATCTGAGCTTTATACCTGATGCTTTGAGCGAGCTCCAGACAGAGTCATGCCCAAGAGGGCATTCGTCTTGGCGAAAGTCGAACTCAAGTTCCTGTAGATGGCAGAGATGGCAGAAGGCGCCGGCCAGACGAGAAAAGAATTGTCTGGTCGTCGTCCAAGAGTGGCTTGATTGGAGATAGAATTTGCGGAGATTATGAAGGGATGAAATAGCTTGTGCAATTGCTGCGGCGTACCACTCGGGGAATGGGTCTCCGACTTCGAGTCTGAAAAAATATAAAGGTTAACGAGGATTAAGAACGTTCTAGAGCTCGTAACAGCTTACTTGAGCTCAAGAGCACCATGGAACGATGATATAGCAGGACGAAGCTCCATTTTTATCTGCTCAAGAACACCCCTATATTCTTCTTCTTTCATAATCGCCGTCTTGGGTTTCGGGTATGCTTTATAAGCATCTCGAGGCAGATCCATGTTGCGATAGTCATGTTTGCGCGGGTCATCAGCGAATATTTCAGTATCCTTCACGAGAGAGCCAATGCGAAGGGCTCTAACATTCCGTTGAAAGACCTGACTCGCTCCTGAATCCACCTTCACAAGTTCGGATGGCGGTGGGAGGACGTGCAACCAGTCCCAACCCAGTCTGAGGTACACCTCGCGAAAGAGATGCCTGCTGATGACGCTGTCGAGCCGCTTGCAGACAAGGCGCATAGCGTGAGGGGTAGTTGTATTGATGGCCTTCCTTCTAGCAAAGAAATCACCAAACGGTGCTGGTCTCGACTCAGATTTGCGAAGGCATGCACGATTTCCGAGATCATGAGCGGAGATCTAGGCAGCAGGGATTCAGCACCGTTAGCCCGAAACGAGAACGCGAAATGTAATAGAGCACTCACAAGGGAGCAGATAAAGTCTAGGATCTCAAAGGGCAAGGAGAGCAGGCTGGCTTTGCAGGACATTCTGGTCGAGATTCAAGGTTCGGAAGAGAGCCTAGCTTCGCAGCTGTGAATGTGGGTCGGCAGCCATGCTCGCTATCAGAGGATAAGATAAGATAACTCAATTTCAAAGCGAAAAATCCCTACCCATTCCTATCCCCTCGCATACGTGTCCCTCCTAGGACGTGCTCACCGAGTCTCGTCGATTTCCTCTTCTCCGCCTCGCAAACTTTGCGCAGTGATTTTTCTCCACCTACTCCCTTCAGTGTTTGGTATAGCCACTTGACGTCCGGCTCGGGCCGGTTCTTTGGTTTCCCAAGCGCAGGCCTCTGAGTAGGCTCTGAGATCTGACGGCCTGACGTCTTGACTCCCAGCATCTGCGATACGGTTCCTCAATTGGCTTGGGCTCAGAACTCTCGCTTGAGTACCGCTTTTGGGGTCACGTGAACTGGACTTTCATTTTCCATTTTTACGCCGCCGCCAGTGCCCCACGCACACCCAACCTATTGGAACACCACCAATAGTTCGTAAATCTTCCTCATCATTATCCCACTGATACGCTGTGAAGTGATCTAAATCTTATCCCTGCGATGTTAAACCGACTTCCATGAGAGCCCTAGATAACCCGTCGTTCCAGATGAGGCAACGATTGATAAAAAGAGATTTATTTCCAGGTCATGATTGCTGACTTTATGGCCGGCTAAATAGTGTAATGGCATGGCAACCCTCCAATTATCATACATACGAGCATCTCGCCCACCGAGACGAGAATATTATTTCGGATAGTCCGAGTCGGGAGTCGGGCGCTAGTTTGGGCGCTTGCTGGATGCAAGGACATGAGCGCCATCATTAACCAGTAATAATCTCCATGAAGCTGGTCACCTATCTGCATTGCAAACGGGGTATTATTGGTGGATATGCATAAATCAGCGACCTAAATCTGGGGATTAAAGGTGTCGAGGTTCTATAATTGCGACATGGCAGATTAATTATACAGAGAACATCAGCCTAGGCTCCAGGATATTGTGTAACCATAAGTAAACTTTGATAGCTGTGATAGGATATTACATAGATAGGTAAATGGAACCGCAAGAAAATAGATAGTGTACAATGAATACGGAAACGGCGAATTCTGGTTCTGTTCGAGTGAAGATAGATTCGAAAAAGATAAATATATAGATGTGTCTGCATAGCATTTCCAACCAGGTATCCCTCCAGTGTCACCAACTCAAGTTTCCATGTCAATCGTCAACCACAGGCGTTCAAGCCCATTTTGTCTACTTCCTGCCATATTCATCATCATATCCAATCTCTCTGTCAATGGTGATCTTGACGCCTTCATCGCGACTAGTAGTAACAAGTCCGCCTTTCGCGAGACCGTCTTCGCCATGCACGCTGCTCTTGGCATCCGCGTCGTTGGCACCCCACTCGCCCTCGGGCTTCGAGCGGAGGTCATCGAGAGTGTATGTATGGGGCGTATGTGTCGAGATGTTTGTGGCATTGTGTCCCGAGCGTCCACCGGAGATGACGTGAGTGGTACGAGACGAGGTAGCGCCGGAACTCGCGGAGAGAGCGAAGGAACCGCCATGTTCAAGAGTTCCACGGACGGAGAGGATAATGCGGAGAGACATCGAAGTGGTGAGGACCGCGGCCATAGAGGTAACGATGGTCCTAATTGGGTCCTCGACTCCAGTAGGGGTGATGGTGAACCAGAAGAGCATGTTGGCCATGTTGACAATCCAGATGGCCTATATGAAAGAGTAAGTTGAGCGCGGTCCTCAGAGTCAGATAAGAGTTGCATACCCCGTAGAGGTTAAGTCCATCGCGAAGCATCAACTTCCAAGGGCTCAGAGGTCGGGCCTTCAAGGAATCGATTGACCGCTTGAGTGCGAAGGCGAGCTATATTGGGTGCGAATTTCAGCAATGATGTGGATGGCGGACATATTTGGACTCACGGATGCAGTGTACAGCAATGTGGGAGCGACCCAATAGATCCCAACCCAGGTATGTTTGGGTCCAGCAATACAGCCTTGACCATCGAGGAGAGGAACGGCTGTGAGGGATACGTGGGAGAAACACCGCAATTCAATTAGTCTGGTTGTGATGGGAAGATCCCAGTGACGAGACACTTACATCGATAGAAACCACAGCAAATAGCGGTGACAACGACCTGGACGGCGAACAGAGCAGACATGATGGCAAGAACTCTGCGATCCTTTTCGTAGATTGCGTGAATACGAATGACATGGACGGCTGAAAGTTTCGGGTCAGCTCTCGATAGGGGGATACTAAGCGTGTGGAAACTTGCCAGAGGTAGCTGCGAGGAGAACGGCGGTGGCGATAGGCTCAAACAGATAGAAGTGCTGGCACCTCTGGGCGGGGTTTTAGGGCAAGAAAAGAAAAGGAGGTGCGATACATACCGACTGGCTCCATTTCGTGTCAAAGAAGGCAACGGCTGTCACGATCGAGTTAAGCGGTTTCTGCTGGGTCGCGCGCGCGTGCGCAAGACTGGACACTCACCGACGATGATGAATTCGGCAGGCATCCAAAAGCGCAAGAAGTGGAACAAAGTCTTGAGCGCCGGCCATCCTGGGGTTTTAAGAAGTCTCCATGTGCGGGGCGACAGAACAAGGGTATCCCAGGCTGCGACGGTGAGGGTGCAGACCAAGAAATACTTTTGTGCGCTCAGATGAGGTGGTAGGTTGAGGGAATTGGGCAGCTGAAGGGCTGGAGGGGCAGACATGATGGTGGGAGGAAAAAAGGTATGCAGCTGGTTACAGACTTATAGTTTCAGGAACCATGCACGGCATCACGAAATCGCCTTTTCCGTTTCTTGTTCTTCCTCCATCACCTCAACCACCATGGACTCAACAACAGCGGCAGCGCCGTCGACTGGCTCACCAACCCCGACGGAAACATCAAAACCGTATGGGGGTCCTGGCGGAGCGTCCAGCAATCTCTATCTGTGAGTCGGGCCTGCACTTGTGATCAACATTTGCTAAGGTACCGCTCAGTGTCACCTTTCTAGCGACACTGTTTCTGTTACTTTTCGTATCATGCGCCATCGTTCTCAGATCATATATTTTGAGGAGGCGGTACCAACGCAGGTTGGAGGAAGCGATGGCCTCAGGCATGCTTCTCGCGCCTCGGGCGCAAGGCTCAAAGCGAAAACGATTCGGTGCTAAACCAAAGATGGCCGATACGTGGCTCGCTGGAGGAGGCGAAAACTGGGACCAAATGACAGTGAGTTTCACTTCCATCTCCAGCTCTGTCAATCGAATACATCTACTTCGTTCACGAACTCTATTCATCATACCATTTATATCTATCGTCCCGACTTGTACGGTTTACTGATCTTTTGCAACACAGCCATTGTCAGCCCAACCCGTTTTCGTAAAGAGAAAGTACAGGGAAGGCGCAATCCCTAAGAATGTAATTCTAGTGGAGGAGCCCTCATCCGTTGCCCAGTCTGCGGGTGATTCTGGTAACTGCACGACAAACGCGACTATACCTTCTTCGGTTGATGGTCGCGTTCGGTCTGGGGTCCGCTCACTGTACGATCGCCTCAGAATTCAACCCAGCCCTCCATCTACACCTAACGACGAGCCTGACTTTGCCGAGGTCGAGCTTTGTGCCCCCGCCTCTACATCAAGCACGGGCATGGCACCTGCTGGAACCGCCGCTACATCAACATCAGTAAAAGTGCGCGTTGAGATGCTCCAAGTTTCAGTGCTCATTGCCATGCCTTCTCGTGATCGAATGCAGAAGAAAGACTATATGTCAAGAAAGTCGTTCGATGGTGCCGAGGAGGATGACAGTGAGGAGCCGCTACCTGAGATGGTCTTCGGTGTTGCGAGGATGAACTACAGGCATCCGTCTCAGACTTCGGGGACAACGACACCACCCTCACCTAACCCAACACACGTGGGCCCAGATGGTGTCGTTTCGTGATAATCCATGCCTTCCACTGAGGATTCTCAGATATTTTCCACGAATCTATCCCCCTTCTATTCTCGATGCTCTTCTGCATATTCAAATATCAGACCGATACACACCTCACAATCACGTCCATGTACATCAACATCGCGCATCTTTCACTTCCAACTCCCACACCACACCTACGACTAATAACTCCTTGCACTGCATCAGGGCCAGCATCTCGCAAATTGCATTCATATACACTCACTCTGCACACTCGTTCATCTGCCATCGGTTGACCGACATCAGCCGACATCTTTTTGACAGACATACAACGTACAACAACGGCATCTTTTCCCATTTACGCTATTTACCGCCTCCGCATCTTCCCCTATACCACGCTATACTGTACCCTCTCATGTGGGGTCAGAGGCTCTGCTGCTATGCAGGTCTAACAATGAGATACCCGCTTCCTCCAAAGCGACATTCTCCGTTTCCGTCGCTGGCCTTGTCCGTTGAACCAGCGAATGTCACGGACGTTTTGTGCCCCTTCTAACATCCAAGCCATTCATCCCCTCCAGTTATCTTGGCATCCCTGTCATGCAACCTGGCTTTTGTGCACACCACGTCTCCCCTTGCCACAACCTGAACATTGACGGCTGGACTACTCCTATTTTACGCTATATATGTACCCACCAGTACTGTGCTTTTAAATTTACTCTCCACCTTCTTCTCCTGTCTTCTAAGTCATACCCCCGCTCTTCTTTTCTGGCGCTGATATTCGAAGTCATGGCGTCGTTAAGCAGATGTATTTATATAATCGGACGATTTTGCGAAGTAGATTTGTTGTGGGTGTGTGTCACAAGCTACAAGAATCAGAGATATAACGAGAATAGTTTATTATGATACAACGGAAGTCTCTCCGCCCTTGAGAAAGCCTTGAGTTCTCAGATCTCAGTACTCAGTTCTGGCTTCGACCTTGACTTTCAAGTTCGCAAACTATTTTGGGTTATCCTGTATTGTACTTCAGCTCTTCAGGCTTCACAGCTGGCTGCATTGCGAGTCGCGACGCGCCGATCCCGGTCGATAAGGTTGTCTAAAGCTACCTGAATGCACGGTGTCTCAGCCAGTTACATCTACCTTCTCAACAATGTCAACCAATATCCTGTCCCTGCCATTTGATGTACTGCACCAGATCTCTGAGCTTGTGGGTGTCTTTAATGATGTAGTGAAGTGGTTGTTGATCTATTTCCTCAAATCATTCAGATAGTTCTGAAGGAGGATGCTACCAGTCGTAACGATTTCAACAGCCCCTTCGTTGTGCGCTTAGTCTGCAGGCTGCTGAACGATATTCTGGTGGAACACCTCTTCAGGGAGGTCTATCTTGGACATGGATGGAAAACGTTGCGCATTAGTCCTCCTTTGGAAGAGCTCGTTTCTGGCAGAGCTGATGTTTTCCGGGAGAATGCCAAAGCGTTGACGATTGACTCACTGTATAAATCTGGGGATTCACACCTCAATCAAGGATTCAGGACACCTGAAATACCGTTCTCCGTAGGTGAGAATGCTTGGCAGCCTTTTCTACTTCAATTATTGAGGTATATTACTAGAGAAAGGCGGTGGATTTGTGCAAAGCTTGAAGAGCTACTTGCCAGATGCTATTGGGTCTATGGAAAAAGTCGAAGAACTCAGGTGTGCCTTGACTTCTTTCATACTCGAGCTCCTTGCATTAATCTCACTTCTACCAGATGGATTATCCGCGAGCGAGATTGTCCGGACTGGTACTTCCAGCTCGTGACCCGTGGGGTGTCCATGTTACCTAAACTGCGAGGGCTTCATCTGATGAGGGCCCATGGTAGCTCCTCATCCGCCACCCAACCCTTTTTCCGCGAAATGAAAGCAGCCATATGCAACATGATCAATCTCAGAATCCTGAAACTTCACTTCCAACAGGGCGTTCCTCCGGATTTTGACGACTTTTGGCTTTCCCTCGCTGAGTCTAGCGTAAGACTAGAGTCAATCACGACGGTTGGGATCAGCATGGGACTTTTCCATTATGCAGCGGCATACTCTGGAATCAAGACCCTAGTCTTTCAGATCCCAACAAGCACTAGTGATTCCCCAAGATTGGCCGAGATGCCAAGGTTTTTCTTCCAGGCAGTTCTACCAAAGCAACAGGACTCTCTGGAAGTTCTTGGCCTCCCTTCCATCCCCAACGATGATCAGGACTGGTCTGTCTTGGCGCACACCGCAGCTTCTATCTCAAAATGCAAGTCCTTACATTCCATCACAATGGGCTTCTCTGTTTCCCTTGCCCAGAAATCGGCACCTAATTTTGTATGTATTCCCAACCTTTCTTTATATATTCATTTCTGACAATTGAATAGGAACTGCTCATGAAGAGCCTCAAACAACTTCCTTTACTAAGGCACGTTTCCATTCATGCAATTGACAGCCTCGTCGATGTGCGCGAGATGTCGCTTGGCAGGCTCCCTCCTCTAATCAATACCATTCATGAAATTATGACGGGTTATGTACCTGAGGAAAACGACATGATACCTTCTCGGATCGAATTCACTGGCATTTCCAGCGCATTGGATCGCAAAACATGCTACACGTTAGAACCAACTGACAGCGGATGGTGCTACAAAACCAATGATCTGATTCCCGAGTTCAATCCAAGGCCTGTTCGATGTCGATGTTCAATACCCCGACCAGCTTCTATAGATTCAGATAGCTCTTCTGAGTAACAGCGCTGCGTACATTTATACATAATAAAGAAAAGTTGTTCTGCTATATTTGCGATCAACAGCTACCAGCTACCAGTCATCATATGTCTTATCAACTATACTTTGGTTGCTAAAATGAGACCCCTTGCGCCATCAAAGCGGGGTATTATGACACACTCGTACGGAATCGGATGCCTAAGAACGAGATGGTCAATGTCAGAAGAACTGCAGAGGACATAGCTATTCACTCACACAACAGTCCCAGAGGTGAAGTCGGACTCGATAGGAATATCTCTCCCTGATGCATCTTTCTTCTTCCGTATATCGAAAAGTGCAAGGACAGTGACAACTGTAAGCCAAACTGTCGCAGAGGCTAGATGCCGTCCAGGACAAATTCTGTAACGAAGTCTCGGAGAAACGGCAAAATTAAATTGATTCAATAAACGCACCTTCTACCAAAACCGAACGCGTAAGCGACCTCATCGTCATTCAATTCTCCGTTTTCATCGAAAAATCGAGACGGATCAAATGCTTCTGGGTTACGATACTTGCGGGGATCATGTGCCATAGCCCTGCCACTAACATGAGCTTAGAAGTGTATATTGACGAGTCCTAAACTCACCAGACGTTCGGAACGATTACGGTACCTTCCAAAATACAGCTTGTCAAAAATACAGCACTCCTAGTGGAGACTCGCCTACCTTTGGGCATGTAGTAGCCATTATACACATCGTCGTCGGTCACACTACGAGAAACGCTGAGTGGAAGGACTGGCATCCACCGTAACACCTCTCGATACAGAGCTTCAACTTGCGGCAGGGATTGGCGGTCGTCGTAGCTGGGTATCCTATCCCTCCCAATGACATCGTCAATTTCCTCCTGTGCTTTCCGCTGCGCCTCAGGGAATTTGGCCATGGCATAGAAAAAGGTACCAATCGCGGATACGGTCTGAAAATAAGATTATCAGAATGCCATAGTGACAGAGGGACATATAAATATCGACCGTGTCAGCTCCCGCTGTATATACAACGTTCGATCAGCATTACCACTGCTACATAAGCATTTGGCAGCACAAACCTGCATAGCTGGTTGCGGAAATCTCCTTGATGTTTTGGTAACCTTCCTCCGACTTGTGATTCTCAAGCAACTCGGCGGCAAGACATGTCGGTGAATATCCGGCAGCCTGAAGGGTAGTGTGAGTGAGGGAAGTCATCCTCAAAAGGACATGGTGTTAAACGTACGATCTTCGACTCTACTAGTTTGAGGGGGACATTGAGCATCTGGTCTGTGAGATTTTTGACCTCTTTTGCGAAACGCTTGAAGCCTGCACCAGGAAACCAGGCGGGAAGATAGCGAAGTGCCGGAATCGCATTCACAGCATTCGCCCCCGGAAAAATAGATTCAGAAAGCTTCCCAACAGCTGCTTCTGCTAAGCCGACATAGTAGTCATTCGTGGGCGATATGTCATGACCATATACCAGGGACATGATAATCGCAGCTGCAACACTTGATTGGTCGTGAGATGGCATTTCGCTGAACACCAACGATATAGACTCACGTCCTGAAATGAGCTCTGAAGTCATCGGGGCTTGTCAGAATCCCATAGAGCATGTCGTTGACCTTCTTGACCTGGGTTGGTCTATAGGCCAAGGCAACATCAGGTTTGTACAGTTGCTGAAAAATTCGTCGCTGTTTTCTCCATTTGTCACCGTAAGGCATGAAACCAATGTTAAACTCCCAGCCCATTCTATGTTGCAGTTCAGCAAATAGACGCCCTCAGTAAGCAGCGGCCTCACGAACAGATCGATCATTGCAGCCTGAGCTCGATCGGAGTAGATGTTTGAGCGTTTCTCGAAGAGTTCAACTGCAACATCGACAGAGTTGACGATGAAGATCCTTTGAGTGTACACGCGTAACTGAATGACATCGCCTGAGTAGAGAGAGGTTGAGCATCACAAATCCAATTGAAGAGTGGAATGCACCGTATTTCCTGGACCATCCGGCATAGCGTAACCATGGCTTCTCAGCCGGAATATCGCTTAGATTCCCAGAGATAAGACTCTTTGGAGGTGGACCTGGTGGATAAGGGAGCTTGCCGAAGGGCGACTTTCGCCAGCGGATGGCGAATGCTAGAAATGCGAGAACAGCAATAAGCGAGATCGCACTGCCTGAGGAGAAAGGCGGAGCCCAGCTGGTAATTGACATCATGGGTCTTCAGCAGGAGATAAGGAGCTCCTCCCAGCATTATAAACATTGTCAAGTTGTTAGAAATTAGCAAAAGTCAGTGACAACTTTGACCAGCTGACGTGTTTCTGTCCCTGGAGCTGACAAGAAATGTAGACTCCGATGAATGCAAACAAACGGGTTTTAGAAGACCCCTGGATATAAATGACTTGTTTTGTTTGAGGGAGATAAGTAGGATGGAAACCTTCGAAGTTCCTCTGGCGAACTCAAGTTCCAGCCACCGGGCCGGCAAATTTATGTAAGCAATCGAGCGTCTGCAAGAAAAATGGATCTTCCAACAATGCTAACCTTTTCAACTTAACTCCTAAGGCTGCCTTCACTGCCGGCCAAGATTTGGACGCACGTACCAGCCATCTATTTCTTTTGCTCTGAAGGATGCCATTGGATGGCCACTCGTATCTGGTCAACCAAGGATGGGGCGGAAAAGGCACCGGTCTTCGTCAAGGAGCCATCTCCCGACCCCTTGCAATTCCTCAGAAGAAGAATCTTGCGGGGCTAGGAAAGGACAGAGATGAGGCGTTTCCATTCTGGGATCAGTGAGCACTTCACGCTTTCGTGACTCTGGATCGTTCAAGAATCCCATTCTAGTCTATTCTCTGCTGCTGCGAAATCAATCCAAGTAAAGTGCTTGAGTGACGAGGAAGACAATGGGGATGAATCTGTGAGAAAATTTGTTGATATGTTTTCCGCGTTTACTAATATCAAGGAAAGTCATCCAACGTCAATATTGGCTTCAAACGCACCTCGACAGGCATCCTATCGAACCGTCGGCCTACTGAAGGGACACCAGCGACCTCTGGGTCATCCACACCCATTCCTGAATTGGAGTATAAGCCTAACAGGCTTAGCTTATTGGCTACTGCAAAGCGCGATGCCGCCAAACGAGGTCTTTACTCGAAATTCTTTCGGGGACCGACCTTGGGCCCAGAAACGATAGTCGAAGAAGAAAGGCGCATAACAGCTCTATTCTCCGAAGCACCTCTTGGACAGAGCTCTGCTATTCACTCACCCGAGATGACTCAACACACCGAGATATGCGTCTCAGGGGACTCTACAGTCGTCGCAACTGAAGACATTGTTTCGTTGAAGAAAAAGCGGAAATCTAGAGTAAGCGATGAAGGTCGCAGTGATGACGACAGAGCAGCGCGGAAGAGGAGGAAAAGAGAGGAGAGGAAACGAAGAGAGGTTAATGGCGATAACAGAGAGAAGGACTCCAAGGTCAGAGAAGATTTCCCTCCAGCATCATGTGACAAGTTGCTGCAAGATCGTGCTTCAAACGACGCCACCAAATCCGAGCGTAGGCGTCACAAGGAGGAGAGGAAAAGGCTAAAAAAGGAGAAGATACAACTGGCGATCCAGCAGGCTGAGGACGGTACCAATCACAAGCTCCTCTCCCATGCGAGGGAGACTTCGTCACCCAAGACAACGCCAAAGCTCGAAAAGACTATCATCATCATCCAGGAGTCAGACCCAGAGGCAGGGAAGAAGAAGAAGAAGAGAAGGAAGGAAGAAGAGCTGGCGCCGAGTTAGATCTTTGTGTTTATTACGAGAACTATCTACTCATTTCTTGTCCTTACTAGACTTGGTGATCAAGCGCGTCCATTTAAGGGGACGTGCCAGTCACGTGTGAGATAAGATTATTATCCCAAACGCGGCTGATGCACCGCCTCGATCTTGCTTTCCAATTTTACACTCGAACCATCAACTTACTTCCCTCCTCTCACCCAGATGCCACCGAAATTACGCGTCCTCGCTCACAATGCGCGGCTGGAAGAAAAACTACAAAACGAGATCTCAAGCTCCCTCAGCAAGGTGCTTAGAACAAATCCGAACATGACACCAAAGGAAGCCGTTTGGTCCATTGAGAAGAATCTGCTAGAAAACAATCCTTACAACCCACCTGCCGATGGGAAGTGTCCCGTGAATGACCTTCCGGAGGAAATCCTGACATACATCTTCCAAGTCGGTGTCAAGATGCAGGAGGAAGATGAATGGGAAGACGATGTAGAAGACGATGAGTGGGATGATATGAGCTCTGAGGAAGACAGCGACAGCGAATCGGGGGACCTGTTACCCCCTCCTGATTCTCCTTCTACGTCCAGCGAGTTCAGTGTGACGCCTGAACCCGTCTCGGACGATGAAGACGGGGATTCCGAAGACGACGAGCCGCCGTTCCAGATCCTCGTTTCTCATGTTTGTCGACGATGGCGCGAGGTAGCACTTGATGCGCATACACTCTGGACGACTCTCAAATTCGAAAATTACCCCAAGCTGGATCAGGCCAAGATGTATATCTCGCGTTCAAACGACATGCCGCTGAATATCTTGATCGACTGCACATTCGACGAAGATATCGACGAGGAGGATCACCCAGACCACCCATTATACGAGGAGAACAGAGCTCTTCGCTCTGAGATTGAGCTCCAAAACGATACACGATTCCTCTCCTTGAAAGATTTGAAAGCAATACTGGACCTAATCGGACCCGAGGTCTCCCACTGGGGTAGCATGGACTTCCGTGCCAGTACGTACGGATATGTCCAACTCCTGCTTTCCAGGCTACACGAGATGCCCGCCGCCCCACTCCTCGAAGCTTTCATGGTCTACCATTTCGAGGACTGTGAAGACTATGAATTCTTTTCCGGGGACGACAAAACACCACTCCTACCTTTCCATGGCAATGCATCGAATCTCAAGACGGCCGTATTTTGGGGCGTCCATATTGATTGGGATGCTGCGTTGCCGCGATTCCTCAATGGCCTGCACGAACTTGAACTCTCGTATCACTCGAAGGACGTCCGCCCTTCCTATTCTACATTCGTCCAGATCGTCAAGAACTCACCCGAATTGAAGACGATCACTCTATCACTTTCTGGCCCAGCGCTGCCCGATAATATTACTTTCGATGCAGAGGACGGATGGGGTCCAGAACCACTCACCATCCCTTCTGTCAAAGACTTGGCGCTTCAGTTCCAGGACCCCAGATATGCGTCAGCTATTGTCCAGCATTTTGATCTACCAGCAGTTCGCAATTTGGTGTTGAACTTTGATGAAGAGGATTACTCTGATTTTGTTCGCGCGCTTATAAGGCCTGTCAAAGGGCAAAAGGAGGGCCTCTTGCAACGGATTGAACACCTCAAAGTATCCGGCCTTCCATGCGACGTAGCGAGTGTCGAGGCACTTCTTTCCAAGCTCACCCAACTGAAGACACTCAACCTGAAAGTGCCGGGTCCAGAGGAACTCGTCATCTATGAAAAGCTCATGGACCCTGCTGCATGTAGACCTGAAAATGCGCCGACCACCGCACCCCCTTCATCCTCTCCCATCTCTCCTTCCGCCCCAACTGCTCTAATTCCGCTTGATCAACTTCCTAAAGCCTTTTGTCCTAAACTCGAAAACCTCACCACCACCAACCTTGAAGGTCACCAGTTGAGGCCTCTGCTAGCTGCTAGGATCAAACTTGGTGTGCCAATCAAGAAACTCATGATGAGTCAAGACGATATGATCTCAAAGAAAGACGAGAAGTGGATCCGGGCGAATGTCGAGGAGCTTGAATTCTTCGAACCTTCTGATTCAGAGGACGATCTCGAAGTTCTCATTGAGGAAGACGATGATGGATCTGAAAGTGGAGGTGATGGAGATGACGATGACGACGATAGCAGCGTTGATGAACCTCTTCCTACCCCTCTGGCTCATCAGTTAGGGAGAGGCGGAATGCGGAGGCGTCATGGAACTGATCTCGACTGACCGTCAACCTCAATTGCATTGAGAGGCGTTCCTTATTGCTATGTATGAAATGAAATACCTATCACTTGGTTTCTCTAGAATTATAATTCACCAATTTCGGCATGTAGATAAGTCGGCCCGGATTCCGTGAACTGAACGCGCACGGACGTACGCTTCTTATTCCCTCAATCACCATGAACCACGAATATTTTCAGTTCGGTGGCTTCAATCCCCAGGTACAATGGTGGGTTCAGGGTAGTTCTGAGCGTCAGGCCATATAACAAGGGAATCCAATCACAGGCGTTCTTCGACTTACGATGACAAGCTGCTCGCTGAATCCATAGGCAATCCCTCGTCGCCTTTGAGGGCAAGGGATCCAAAGGGCGTGTTGGAAGTGATCCTTGGTAGGATGAGACCTACCAAGAATCTTCGTATCTGATTCATTTCTTCTCTATAGGAATTAAACGCAGTGGTTCGTCGCACCTTCTCCTAACGGTGAACGAAACACGCGACGTCGCGTCCGCGATGAGACTAGCACTTCCGCGATTTCCACCATTACGAGCTCGGGAATTTGAGTCGTTATCCCCGATAACTTTTTCGGGCGTCGAAGATCTCGCAAAAAAGCTGGCTACCCTGAAGCCCAAGGCAGGGAAAGGACGTCAAGGAGACACAAGTCAGGCAAATCGCGGCTACGATGGTTCGCAAATTGACCTCTATAGGGGGGCATTCGAACACGGGAGGTGAGGGAATTGTTTTTCAATACAATACATTCTACTAGCCCTCAGTCAATGTTCGCAGATTGTTCTACAGGATTTTACACAATTCCATCGACGCCACCAAATACGGCATAGATGACACCTTATGGGTTCAGAAGGTCCGCGTCTGCTCATTCGTGTTCAACGTAAAGGGTGTCGACGATCGTCACAGTACGGAGAAGAAAAGATTTCCAGCGGTGCTTGACATTGGGTTTTGTGAAGCGCGTCTGCCAGACCTAATGCCAGACTATGGAACGGCGAAGCATGTAATGAACGCACAAAATGCGCTTCTGGGAAGGCAGGAGCCAAGACGGGTAGGTGCCAATATTACTCCCCTGCTTTCGATATCGTTGCTGATTAAATTGGTTCAAGCCCTTTAGTTATGGCAACAGTGAAAAGATGCCCCAAGCCATACTGTCTCAACGCATCCAAGACTTTTTCAAAGGGACAAGCTCTGAAGCTCCCATGATTCTTTTGATCTCGAAGAAGGAAGAGACCATAAATTATCTCACTAATATGGGTATCGACACTTCGGGGTGGCTCGACGGCATTCGAGATCTCATGATGTCCGATGTAGGGCACAATCGTTTGCGCTCGAAATTTACAGGAGCTAACAAAGTGATTAACAGGCTCAAAGCTCTCCGTCACGAAGTCGGGATCCCCGCCGATACGGAGGCAACTCATCTTCTCGGGAATCTACCTATCCGCAGCGCGGAAACGTAGGTGGTCTTGATTACGGTATCCCATCCGACCCACGACGCTCAAGGTCAAGATCACCTGGCCGTCGTGGACAAGACACCCTGCCTCAACGGAGATCAAGTCCAACCGCCACTGCAGGCAGAAAGAAATACGCACCTGTATATTACCTCGACGTCTATGAGCTGTATAGTAAGCTCATGCAGGCAGACGATGCTCCAGGGATAGTCGATATTGCGCGCAGTTTCAAGTTGACAGATGAGTACGGATGGTGTGCTGGGAATGAGTCTTCGTAAGTTGAACATACACTTCGATGCCTTGACCATCCTCACGCGATTCTAAAACTCTGACAGTATGATCATCGATATTTGGAGGTCAATGGTGTCTTCATTGCCTATTGACGAGCAGCGAGCTCTTCGTACAGCTGCTCTACACCCGTCTTCTGCTGCTTCTGGTCCAAGTGAAGCCTCAAATCCTTCAGCAGGTGCCCAGCCGGAAACACTGGACTCTGATGATGAACAGGATCCAAATGACATCGTTGCACTACCAGTAGCAACGATTCAGAGTACGAAGGAAGACATCTACAACCTCAGCGAATCTGATTATACAGATGACGAGTGATTAATGGATTAGCCAATAGTTTTTTAATTCTTGTAATTTCATCATACGCCGGTGTATTTGACATCGTCGGCTAGCCAAATGCAGATACGAGTACTGGGCCTGATCTTGGGGTAACAGCTTGCGTCAAAGTCCAAATTATCTAAATGTCAGCACCAGACGACAACATTTGCAACAAAGTAGCTGTGTATGCATATATTATATTAATCAACAGTGTGATTACTTCTTAACATTCAAGAGGTCCTTCGCATCGTCACCAGCAACTGTTAATGGAAGTCATTCAATGACGTGAAGATCGAGGTTAGTGAACGAAAGACCCACCATTTAGAAGTAAGCTCTGTGAGTCGAGCATGATCTTATTTTGAGATCCTGAGAGTGTCGAGGCAATCTCCCGAGCCGCTTCCAACCGGCGGAGCTCGAG
>Ga0247737_1000183_pt1 | contig 21345 bp, 19 predicted proteins | sample UWRJL028104C2_FD_180937 | JGI IMG/M metagenome (GOLD analysis project Ga0247737, IMG submission 180937) | Plant litter microbial communities from Arlington Agricultural Research Station in Wisconsin, United States - UWRJ-L028-104C-2 | ecosystem: Environmental > Terrestrial > Plant litter >...
CGGCATCGATCTGGTCAGCGGCTATGCACTCGATGTGGATTATCCGGCGCGGCGGTTCCGGGTGCTGCAATCGGGGCGCATGCCCTTTTCCGGCAAGAGCGCACCGCTGCGGATCGGGACCGATCGAAGCTTCTATATCACCGAGATCCGGCTTCACGGCGTCCGCGTGCGGCCGATGGTGATCGATACCGGCGATGGCGGGGCGATCACCCTGTCGAGCGACGCCTGGCGGCCGCACGCCGGGCTCGCGCCGTACAAGACCACCATGATGAGCCATGGGCTCGCCGGCTCGGTGGTCACCGATCTGGCGATACTCCCCGATGTGACCCTGGGGGCGCTGACCGCGCACAATATCGCGATGAATATCGAGCGCGCGGACGGCTATTCCAACCGGATCGGGGTCGCGGGGCGGATCGGGTCGGGCTTCCTCAAGCATTACCATATTCTGCTCGACCCGACGGCGGGACACATGATCCTCAGCCCCGGCCCCGATGCGAATGCGCCGCCAGTACGATCGACCAGCGGACTGCTCGTTGAGGCGCAGGACGGCGCGCTGGTGGTGCTGCATGTGATGAAGGGCGGCCCGGGCGAAGCGGCCGGCTGGCGCGCGGGGGAGCGGATCTGCTCGGTCGATGGCGTGGCGCCACCGGCGAGCGGGTGGCTTGCGGGAACGCCGGGCCGGACGGTGGCGCTGGGACTATGCGGCGGCGGCGAGCGGGCGCTGACGCTATCGGCGTTCTACTGACGGTTCAGCTGTTTGCCGCGATGCTGGCGAGGATCGCCGCGGCGATCAGCGCGATCACCTGGACGGTCGGCCAGTCGACCAGGCCGATCGAATCGAGATTGTCGCGGCGCTTCCGCCGGCGGTCACGCAGCCCGGCAATGACCGCGAGCACGAGCGAACTGCCCGCGCCGATCCAGAACGGACTGACCATCGAACGCGATCAGTCGCCGAGCTTCTCGATCTTCTCGTGAAGCCGGCTGAGTTCGGCCTTGAGCGCGGCGATCTCGTCGTCCTTGCTCGCGGCAGCCACCGGAGCGTCGCCGGGCTTCGCGCCGGGCTTGAACGCCTGAGTCGCTGCCTCGAACATCGCCATGTTGCGCTTGGCCAGATCAGCGAAGGGCGAGTTGGCGAAGGCGCCTTCGACCGCCGACTTGAACTGTTCCTGGTTGCGGCGGAAGCTGTCCATCGACGCCTCGAGATAGCCGGGCACCATCTGCTGCATCGAATCGCCGTACATCGCGATGAGCTGGCGCAGGAAGTTCACCGGGAGCATGGTCTGCCCGCGCGATTCCTCTTCCATGATGATCTGGGTGAGGATGTTATGCGTGATATCTTCTTCGCTCTTGGCGTCGACGACCTTGAAGTCGCGGCCTTCGCGCGTCATCGCAGCGAGGTGCTCGAGCGTGATATAGGACGAAGTCTCGGTATTATAGAGACGCCGGTTAGCGTACTTCTTGATGATAACCGGGCCGTCGCCCGCATTCTGCTTCTTCATGGAAAGAAGGCTCCCGACCCAGTGCTTGAACCTTCTGTATCACCCTTTCATACTGCACCGCAACACGGTCCACGCCCACTTCCGTTGTTCCTGGATATGTTGCGCAACGAGACTGCAGCATCGCCCGAACGGCGCGCCGTGGCGCTTGCGGGACTGCGCGCCTATCAGCATGCGCCGCGCGGCCGGGCGCGCCGTCCGGTACCCGCGCGGTTCCGTAAAGGGCGCGCGCGATTGCGCGATTATGGCGCGAAGGGCAGCCGCGGACGGGCAGTGATCGTGATCCCATCATTGATCAATCCGCCCTTCATTCTCGACCTGATGCCGGACAATTCCTTGCTGCGATGGCTGGCAAATCAAGGCTTTAGGCCGTTCCTGCTCGACTGGGGCACGCCTGGCCCGGCCGAGCGCAACATGGACGTCACCGCGCATGTCGAGCAGCTGCTGCTGCCGCTAATCGCCAAGTTCGAGGAGCCGCCGGTGCTCGCCGGATATTGCCTGGGCGGGACGATCGCGATGGCGGCGGCATGCGCCGTACCCGTCGCCGGCCTGGCGATGATCGCCGCGCCGTGGCGCTTCTCAGGATTCGGCGACGCAGCACGAAACGATATCGCGGAGCTTTGGCGCGCCGCACAACCAGCCTGCGAGACGATGGGACTAGTGCCGATGGAAGTGCTGCAGGCCGGGTTCTGGCGACTCGACCCGGCACGCACGATCGCAAAGTATGAGGCGTTTGCCGCGATGGAGCCCGGCAGCGCTGCCGCGCGATCCTTCGTCGCAATGGAGGATTGGGCGAATGCCGGCGCGCCCCTGCCCTATGCCGCGGGCCGGCAGATGTTCGACGACTTTATCGACGCGGATTTGCCCGGCACCGGGCGCTGGCGCGTCAACGGGACGATCGTCGATCCGGCGAGCCTGGCCTGCCCGGCGGTGGATTTCGTGTCGATGAGCGACCGAATCGTGCCGGCGCCTAGCGCGGCCGACCTGCCTGACCGACGCGACCTTGGCGCGGGGCATGTCGGCATGATCGTCGGGCGCGGCGGACGATCGCAATTATGGGAACCGCTGGCGGACTGGCTAAGCACGATCCCCGGCACTAGATAGCCGCGAACACCTATCCACTGGAGCCGCGACTCATGCAGGACATCGTCATCACCGCCGCCAAGCGTACCCCGGTCGGCAGCTTCCTCGGCGCCTTTGCGACGACGCCGGCGCATGAGCTCGGCCGGATCGCGATCCAGGCGGCGCTCGAGCAGGCCGGCGTAGAGGCAGGCGACGTGTCCGAAGTGATCCTGGGCCAGGTGCTGACCGCGGCGCAGGGCCAGAACCCGGCGCGCCAGGCATCGATGGCGGCGGGCGTACCCAAGGAGATCCCGGCCTGGGGCGTCAACCAGGTCTGCGGTTCGGGCCTGCGCGCGGTGGCGCTGGCGGCTCAGGCGATCCAGGCGGGCGATTCGCGCATCGTCGTCGCGGGCGGTCAGGAATCCATGTCGCTCTCAACGCATGCGCAGAACCTGCGCGGCGGGACCAAGATGGGCAATCTATCGCTGGTCGACACGATGATCAGCGACGGCCTGACCGACGCGTTCAACAATTATCACATGGGCATCACCGCGGAGAACCTCGCCGAGCAATATCAGGTGACGCGCGAGATGCAGGACGTGTTCGCGACCCGCTCGCAGAACCTGGCCGATGCGGCGCGGTCCTCGGGCCGGTTCAAGGACGAGATCGTGCCGGTGACGATCAAGGGCCGCAAGGGCGACACCATCGTGGCGGACGATGAATATATCCGCGCCGGCGTGACGCTGGAGAGCCTGTCGGGCCTGCGCCCCGCGTTCAAGAAGGACGGCACGGTGACCGCCGCCAATGCCTCGGGCCTTAACGACGGCGCGGCCGCGCTGGTGATCATGAGCCGTGAGGAAGCCGAGAAGCGTGGCTCCACCATCCTGGCCCGGATCGCGAGTTGGGCCTCGGCCGGCGTCGACCCATCGATCATGGGCATCGGCCCGGTGCCGGCGACTCGCCGCGCGCTGGAAAAGGCCGGCTGGAGCATCGCCGATCTCGACCTGATCGAAGCGAACGAAGCGTTCGCGGCGCAGGCCTTGTCGGTTGGCAAGGAGCTTGGCTGGGATGCCGAGCGCGTAAACGTCAATGGCGGTGCGATCGCGATCGGCCATCCGATCGGCGCGAGCGGCGCGCGCGTGCTGACGACGTTGCTCTACGAGATGGGCAAGCGCGACGCGAAAAAGGGTCTGGCCACGCTCTGCATCGGCGGCGGCATGGGCATTGCCATGTGCGTGGAGCGGTAAGCCCCTTCCCCTCCCGCAAGCGGGAGGGGATCAGTCGTTCCAGAGGCGGTCGAAGCGGTCGCCAAGGCTGGTGAGCAGTTCGTATTGCGACATGCCAGAGCGAGCCGCAGCTTCCGGCAGGGCATAGTCGAGCGCGAGCCAGTCCCCCTCGGCGAGATCGGGCGCGGCGGTGACGTCGATCGCGATCAGGTCCATCGAGACGCGGCCGAGCAGCGGCAGCGCCTGCCCATCGAGCAATGCCGTGCCCTTATTGGAGAAGCCGCGGAAATAGCCGTCGGCATAGCCCAGGTTAAGGACAGCGACCTCGGTCTCGGCCGGCGCGGTCCAGATGGCGTTGTAGCCGATCGTCTCGCCCGCGGGCAGGGTGCGGCGCTGGAGGATCTGCGCCTCGGGCGTCGCGACCTGGCGGATCGCGCCGAGTTCGCCGCGCGGAACACCGCCATATAGCGCGAGGCCGGGGCGCGTCAGGTCGAAGGCATAGTCAGGCCCGAGGCCGATGCCGGCCGAGTTGGCGAGGCTCATCCGCTTCGCACCCGTCCGGCCAACGAGGGAGGCGAAGGCGGCGCGCTGGCGCTCGTTCATCGCCACATCTTCATCGGCGCAGGCGAGGTGGCTCATCAGCGTCTCGATGACGAGGCCGTCGAGCAGCGGCAGATCGTCGACCGACAGGCCGAGGCGGTTCATGCCGGTATCGATCATCACGTCGCAGGCCCCGCCGCCAGCTTCCTTCCAGCGCGCGACCTGAGTCGCGGTGCACAGCACCGGGCGGGCGATGCCCTGGCTCGCCAGCGCCATGTCCTCGCGGCGGACGCCATGCAGGACGGAGACGGGCAAGCGTAGCGGGGCAACCGCCTCGGCCTCGGCCCAGCTGGAAACGAAGAAATCGCGACAGCCGGCGGCCGCAAGGCGCCTCGCCACCTCAAGCGCGCCGAGGCCATAGCCATCGGCCTTGATCGCTGCGCCGCAGTCGGCGCGACCGCTCATTGCGGCAAGCGTGCGCCAATTGCCGGTGAGCGCGGTGCCGTCCAGGCGCAGGCGTAGTGGGGCAGTCATGCCTTGGCGGTTAGCGGTGGTTTCGCCTCTCCGCCAGACCCGACGCTAATCCGCGCTCGCCGTGCCCGGCTTGGTCTCGTGCAGGCCGACCGCCGTCACCACCAGCGCCATCGCGACCACCGCGAAGGTGTACCACAGGCCAGCATAGGGATCGCCGGTGCGCGCGACGATATACTGGCCGATGAACGGCAGGAATCCGCCGAAATAGCCGGTGCCGATATGATAGGGGATCGACATCGAGCTGTAGCGGATGCGCGGCGGAAACATCTCCGACAACAGGGCCGCGACCGGGCCATAGGTCATGCCCGACAACGCGCCCATCGCGATGATCGCGAGCATGATGAGGATGATGCTCTTCACGGTCGGCACGACCTTGTCGAGATTATAGCCGGCAGCGGCGAGCGCGGCGTCGAGGCCGGCGGGGCTGGTATCGGCGATCGGTATCTGGCCGATCGTGACCAGGGTCACCGGGGTCTGTGCCTTGGTATAGGCGACGCCCTTTTTCGAGAAATAGTCGAGCAGTTCGCCGCACTTGTCGACCTGCTTCGCGGCGAAGGGGTTGTAGTCGCAGGAGGGGCCGGACACGACCACCGGCGCACGACGCGCGGCGCGCGCCAGTTCCGGATTGGCCGCGCTGCCCATCATCCAGAACAGCGGGAAGATCAGCACCAGCGTCATCGCATAGCCGAGGATGATCGGCGTCTTGCGGCCGACCTTGTCCGACAGCTTCCCGAAATAGATGAACCAGAACAGGCTGAGCGTCGCGCCGAAGCCGACGATGAGCTGCGCCGCAGTGGCATCCACCCGCATCGTCGTCTGGAGGAAGGAGAGCACGGTGAAGGTCGCGGTGTACCAGATGACGGTCAGACCGGCCGAGATGCCGAACAGCGCGACGAACAGTCGGCGGAGGTTGCCGGGATAGGTGAAGCTTTCGGTGAAGGGGTTCTTCGCGGTTTCCCCGGCGGACTTCATTGCCTTGAACACCGGGCTCTCGTTGAGCTTCAGGCGCATCCACAACGACACGGCGAGCAGCGCCAGCGAGAAGACGAAGGGGAAGCGCCAGCCCCAGCTTTCCCACACCGCGGCGGGCATCAGCCATTTCGAGAGGAGCACGACGATCAGGCTGAGGATGAAGCCGCCGACCACGCTCGCCTGGATGAAGCTGGTATAATAGCCGCTCTTCCCATTGCCGCTATGTTCCGCGACATAGATCGCAGCGCCGCCATATTCGCCACCGAGCGCGAGGCCCTGCAGGATGCGCAGGAAGATGACGATGAAGGGTGCCGCCAGCCCGATCGAGGCAGCCGAGGGCACGAGGCCGACGCCCGCCGTGGCGATGCCCATCAGCGTGATGGTGACGAGGAACGTGTATTTGCGGCCCCATTTGTCGCCGAGGAAGCCGAACAGGATGGCGCCGAGCGGCCGGAAGCCGAAACCGACCGCGAACACCGCCCAGGCAGCGAGCGTCTGAACGAGTTCGTTGCCGGCTGGGAAAAAGACGCGGCCGATGATGCCGGAGGCGGCGAGCGTGCCGTAGATGAAGAAATCATACCATTCGAAGATCGTGCCGAGCGACGACGCGGTGATGACGAGCTGGATGTCCTTCCGGCTCGGCTCGGGCGTCGCGCCGGGTGCGGGCGCCATGTCGGCAGCCGTGATCGTGGCCATGCTTGCTTCTCCCCTTGAGGGAAAGGTTTAGCGGGATATGCCCGGGCGGCAAGACAGGTGGTTGGGTGGAGAGGGACAATCGCTTCGTGCCGAGCTCAGGCGCGCGGGATATGAGGGCCGACGATTGGAAAAGACGCGGGACGCGGTTGTGAGCCGTGACGCTGGTTTAGGCGGTATGGCGGTGTGGTTGAATCGAGGGCGTTTGATGGGAATGTCATGCGGGTCGCTGACATTTCCCGCGTTGGGAATGTCATGAGGGTCGCTGACATTTTCGACCTCGATTAAATGGGAAATATTATTGTTTTATATCAAATACTTAATTGATAAAAGCTAACTCGAAGCACGTCAGGACGATCGGAAAAGGCGATGGTGAGCGAAGCGTTGATGGACGAGATACGCGGCCTGCATGCCGGCCCGGACCGCGGCTATCACGGCTGGAGCCATCCGCTCGCGCTGCTCAAACTCCATGCCGAGGTCGAGGACAAACTGAACGATGCCGAGGCAGTGCGCTGCGCGATCCTGCTGCACGACGCGATCTACGAACCGCGCCGGAAGGACAATGAAAGCCGCAGCGCCGCGCTTGCGGCTGAGATGCTGAAGGGCGTCGTGCCCGAACCGACGCTCGGCCGGACACTGCGCCTGATCGAAGCGACCGCTCATCATGAGATTCCCGCCCACCTGCCCGCTGACGAGGTGGCTGACATGGCGATGTTCCTCGACATGGACCTGTCGATCCTCGGCGCAGCGCCGGCAGTGTTCGATGCGTATGAAGCGGGTGTGCGGCATGAGTATCGCGAGGTGCCTGAAGAGGCGTTCCGGAGCGGGCGGGCGGCTATCCTGGAGGGGTTTCTGGCGCGAGAGGCGTTGTATTTCTCGGATTGGGGGCGGGAGCGTTTCGAGGTGGCGGCACGGGAGAATCTTGCTCGATCGGTCACGACGCTGCAGGCCGGTTGAGCCAACCCTATAGTTCAAGGATGCACCACCGCGCCCTGAACAGATGGTACGCTTTGACTGGTATCGCGATCCGTTCCGCGACGATGCTTGTCGGCGGTCCTGTTTGAGTCAGCGAGTGTGGCCACCAGCTCCGTCGCCACCACGATTCCTGCCCGAACATAGAACCAATTTGGCGATAACCAGTGAACGCTGAGCCTAATTGACTTACATCGCTACATTTTCTTCTCACTTTCAAGCTGAGCGTTGGTACAATCATGGAATTTTCATTTGCACTTCATTTGAGGTATAGCGTGATCGCCTGTTTAATACCTTGCCGATCAACTGCGGGAGAACAAACTCGCGCAGGATAGTGCGATTCAGCGATGTCGGCATTAGCCTGGGGAGGATTTGATGCTCAAGCTCACCGATCGGCAGCGTCGCATTTGCGAGCGTGTTATCAATGTCTTCGAAACCGGCTCACCGGCGGGCAAATATGGCGCGATCAGCATTTATCACGATGGGCCAAACAAGATACGGCAGATCACCTATGGCCGGTCGCAGACAACGGAATATGGCAATCTGCGTCAGTTGGTCGAAATGTACGTTGCGGCCAATGGCGCATATTCCACCGGACTTGCACCTTATGCGAGCATGGTAGGCCAGGTCGCGCTGGTCGACAATGCGACGTTCAAGGATCTGCTGAAAAAAGCGGGCGACGAAGACCCGGTGATGCGGAGCACGCAGGACGCTTTTTTCGACAAGGCTTATTTCACACCCGCGCGGAAATGGGCGGATGCGAACGGCTTCACCTTTGCCCTCTCAATGCTCGTCATCTACGATTCTTTCATCCACAGCGGCGGCATATTGGGCCTGTTGCGCTCGCGCTTCCAGGAATTGCCACCGGCGAAGGGCGGCGATGAAAAGAAATGGATTCTGCAATATGTGACCGTCCGAGACGCGTGGCTTCGCAACCATGGCAACCCGGACGTCCGCCCGAGCGCCTATCGGACGAAGGACCTGCTGCGAGAGATCGGCGCGGGCAATTGGGACCTGTCGCTCCTGCCGATCAACGCGAACGGAACACTCGTTGACGATCCTGGCGCGGCGGATTCTCCCGTTACGATCAAGATACCCAAGGCAGTGGAGCCAACCATCGAATTCCATGGCGAGATGGAATTACCGGCCGATCTCGCTCCGGATCCATCGATACATGCCGCGGCCGAGACCGCTGCCGCGCTGGCGGGGCGCATTCTCGCCACCGCCAGGATCAGTCTTGCAACGACGCATGCTTCGGGCGTGACCGATCAGGCCAATGCCCGCCAGAATATCGTGGACACCGCCGCGGGCAAACCCGCGTCCCGCAGCAGCTATGGGAACGCACCAGGCGGTACCATCGCGCTCGACACGCGGTTGCTGAGTGCGATCCTCGAGCTTGCCGAAGATTATACCTTCTCGATCTCCGAGTTCGTCGGCGGCAGCCATAGCCCGACGTCCCGCCACTATGCGGGGATTTCCGCCGACTTTAACGTGATCGACGGAATCGGGGTTTCGCCGGCTCATGCCAAGGTGCCGGCCTTCAAGAAACTGTGTCGGGCGCTGGGCGCGACCGAAGTGCTGGGTCCTGGCGACGCAGGCCACACCACGCATGTCCATGCCGCCTGGCCTCGCGTCGTCGCGGGGCAACCAGCCCCGGCACAAGAGGCCACGCCGACGGCCGCGCCTGCGGGCGCCCATGACGAGAGCATCCTGCTGGGGCTTGCATCGGATGCCGGCGTGACCCCGGCGATGAAGCGGCTCCTCGCCTATCGGAACCAGAATCGCCCGGCGAGCGACCCACGCTATTGGGCCGTCGTCAATTTCGATCTTCATTCGGCCAAGCCACGGCTCTTCCTGTTCGACCGGGTCGGAAAGACCACCGTTTCCTATCTCTGCGCCCATGGCAAAGGCTCGGAAGGGGATAAGGATGACGGTTTTGCCGTGATATTCGGCAATACACCCGGATCCAATTGCTCGTCGCTGGGCGTCTATAGCTGCGCTGAAATCTATGATGGCAAACACGGCAAATCGATGCGCCTGGACGGGCTGGAACCCAGCAATTCGAACGCCCGCGACCGGTTCGTCGTGATGCACGGGGCGGATTACGTATCGCCCGGGTTGATCGCGAAGACCGGCAGGATCGGCAGGAGCGACGGCTGCCCGGCGCTGGAAATGGCACGAACGCGTGAGGTGATCGACGCGCTGCATGGCGGATCGCTGATGCTGCTGTGGAAGACGCCCTAACCAGAGAAGGGCGAGCGTTCGGTCGGGAATACCTGGACCACCCACCAGTGGAACGTGCTTTGATTGCGATGATAGTGCGTTCAATCCGATACGTGAGAGGGATCGGCGGCGCATGGCTGTGCTGTCACCCATCCTAATTAGCAAACTGGCACCGTAACCCCGGTGTTCGCGTACATCGCCAGTTTACCGCAGCCGCAGCGCGGTATCGCCGAGCGGATCGACGAACTGGCCACGCAGGCAGTGCCCGATCTCAAAAGCGCGGTGAAATGGGGCATGGCCTATTATGGTGTGCCTGCCGGTTGGTGCTTTTCGTCCGGCGCTTTTGTCGGTCATGTGAAGCTGATGTTCATACGCGGCACCGAGATGAGCCCCGAGCCGCCGATAACCCCCATTGGAATGGGCAAAACCACGCGCGGCGTCGAGATGGCATCGACGACGGCGCTGGAAGAAGCCCAGATAAGTTCATGGATGGCGCAAGCCGCGTTGAAGCCGCTCGCTAAGGGGAAGAAGCCAAAATCGGGCTTATGGTCCGTGCCGCTCGACAAAACGGCCAGGCCGAAATCGGCCAGGTCAGTCGTCGGCCCCTTATCGTCCCTTTGCGAAGCCGAGCGCGAGGTGATCGATGAGCGCGCGCACGGCGGGCGGGAGTCCGCGGCGGGTCGTGAAGACGAGATGGACGATACCGCGCTGCCCACGCCAGGCCGGCAGGACATGGACGAGTTGCCCCGCCGCCAGCGCTTCGCGGCAGACATGGTCCGGGAGCAACGCCACGCCGAGCCCATCGGCCGCGGCCCTTCGGACGGCTGCCATGTCGGCGCAGCCCAGCCGGGGCTCGCAACGCTGGACATGCGTGCGGCCGTCGTCGGTCTCCAAATGCCATTCGAGATCGTCCGATGCGTCGCTCGTGCTCAAGCCGGGTAGCGTCGCCAGTGTTGCCACATCCACAACCCGGCTCGCCAGTAGCGGGCTGGCGACGAGAATGCGGGTGGACGCGCCCAGGGATCGCATGGTCAGCGCAGCATCGCTGGTCAGCGCGGTGCGCACGCGGAGCGCGAGGTCGATCCGCTCCTCGATCAGATCGACGGCACGATCGGTCGCAACGAGTTCCAGCCGGACTCTGGGATAGCGGTCGAGGAACGACCCGATCAGGCCGGAGATCGGCTCGATCATGCCGGTCGGACAGCTGAAGCGGATGCGACCGTGCGGCTCCACCTGCGCCTGGAGGACGAGTGCCTCTGCCTGCTCCGCTTCCGCCAGCATCGCGCGACATCGCTCGTAAAAGGCCTGGCCGGTATCGGTGACGCGGAAACGCCGGCTCGATCGCTCGATCAGACGCAACCCCAGCCGCTCCTCGAGACCAGCGACGCGGCGGCTGAGCTTGGACTTGGGCTCGCGCAGGGCGCGGCCGGCTGCGGCAAAGCCGCCATGCGCCACCACCTCGGCAAAATAGGCAAGATCATTCAGGTCAGTGCGCATCAGCGTTCCTTCAGTAGAACGCTGTGTGCCAGATTTGCCGGCTACACGCACCATCGTTCCAGTCGCATCTAAGGCGGGCAACGGCAAGTCGCCGATAGACTAAAGGACACAGGCAATGACGGATCGGTTCAACAACAAGGTGGTCGTGGTGACGGGCGGCACGAGCGGCATCGGCCTGGCGACGGCCAAGGCGTTTGCGGCGGAAGGCGCCGCGGTGTTCGTTACGGGTCGTCGTCAGGACGCGCTCGACGCGGCGGTGAATCAGATCGGCGGCCGCGTCACCGGCATCCAGGGGGACATGGCGAACCTTGCGGATATCGACCGGCTCTATGATGCCGTTCAACAGCAGCACGCCCAGATCGACGTGGTGTTCGCCAACGCCGGCGGCGGCGAGATGGTGCCGCTCGGCGCGATCACCGAGGAGCATTACCAGAAGACGTTCGACACCAATGTGAAGGGCGTCCTGTTCACGGTGCAGAAGGCGTTGCCGCTGCTCAGGGACGGTGCATCGGTGATCCTGACCAGCTCTACCACCAGCATCTCCGGCACGCCTGCCTTCAGCGTCTATTCCGCGACCAAGGCGGCGGTGCGCAACTTCGCGCGCAATTGGATCCTCGATCTCAAGGACCGTCGCATCCGCGTCAACGCGATCAGCCCCGGCGTGACCGACACGGCCGGCCTGAACGACCTGTTCGGCGGCGGCGAGCAGGCGGCAGGCACCAGGGACTATCTCGCCACCCTGATCCCGGCCGGCCGCGTCGGCCAGCCCGAGGAAATCGCCAGGGTCGTGTTGTTCCTCGCCTCCGACGATGCCAGCTTCGTCAACGGCATCGAGCTTTTCGTCGACGGCGGCCAGGCCCAGATCTGAGCCGCCCCTCACCCCAAGGAGAAACCCCATGTCGTATAGCATTTCGACGCTGATGAGCCGCAACCTGCAGGAAGTCTTCGGTGAGGGCGATGCGCAACGCCGCCGCGCCGCCATCGAGGAACTCTGGGCCGAGGACGGCGCCTTCTTCGCCCCCGACGGCATCCATCGCGGACACGACGCGATAGACCGGAACGCGGCCAAAATCCGCGCGACTCATCCCAGCTTCCGCTACGCCGAGATCAGCACCCCCGAGGAGATCCACGGCATCGCCGGCCGCGTGCGCTGGACATCGGGCGAACCCGGCGCGCCGCCGGCCTATGCCGGCACGGACTTCGTCATCGTCCGCGATGGCAGGATCGCCGAGCTGTACATGTTCTTCGACCCGCTGGTCGGCTGAGGCCTGGGCGTCCGCTTCCCATCCCCGTGTGGGAAGAAGCGGACGCGCCAGGGACCGACAGCCGCTCGGGGCCGGCTCTAAAGCCCTATTTGCCTGGCGAATGCCCGCGACCTATCTCGATCCGTCAGGAGGCAAGTATGGAACCGGATTTCGACCGCGACCTGGACGATTGGGACATGGCTGCACTGGCAGCCGAAGTCAGGCGACTACGCGCCGGTATCCGGGCGCATCGCGACGCCACGGGACACGACCTTTGCTGGCATCACCCGCAATTATGGGAGCTGCTGCCCGAGCGCGTGGACCCGAAGATCGCCGTTCCCGAATGGCCCCAGTTCTTTAGGGGCTGTATCGCCTATCGCCAGTCGCTGGACAGGCAAGCGCCCGATGCACCCCGCACGACGGGTGAGTTTCGCGACGGACAGGACGTAAGCTGAGAATCGCCTCTATCGGCTTTGGCGCCCGGAAGGCTCACCGCCCCCGAACATAATCCCGCGACTGGACGATCATGATCCGGTCGCCAACGACCAGCCATTCCACGTCCTGCGGCCGGTTGCCGAACACGTCCTCCACCGCGCGGCCGATCTTGCCGAGGCGGCGGACGAGGTCGTCGGAGAGCACCGGCCGGTCCGGGTCGATCTTTGCTTCCTCCACGCCGCCGCCGGGGGAGAAGTGCAGGAGGACATCGTCCTTCGAGCGGGTGAGGACCTGGATCGATTCGAGTTCCGGGCGGTAGATGAGTTGCTCGGCGATCTTGCGGCCTTCGACCACGCGGATGCCGAGGCCGCGTTTGGCGGCGATGAAGAGACGGATCTCGTCGGTCTGTTGTTCATCGAACGGGTCGATCGTGGTCATCACCCCGGCCGAATCCGCGTCCACGCCGATCTGCACCAGCACGGCGGCGCGGACCGAGCGGTGATCGATGCCGGCGGCCTCGCGCGCAGCGAAGGCGCGGTCGTTCCAGATCGAGCCCCAGACCGTCTTTATGGCCTTTGCCAGATCCTCGGCGCTGACGACGTTGGGCACGGTATCATAGAGGCCGGCGCCATTGAAGCCACGCAGATCCTCGGCATTGGTCGACGATCGGATGAACACGCCCTTCGACCCGAGCAAGCCGGCGCGGCGCGCGGTGATCGCGGCGAAATCGGCGTCCGGGATCTTGCCCGCAAGGAAGGCGGCGCGGAGCTTTGCCAGTTCCTGCTGGCGCCAGGCCGGATCGGTGCGGCGCGGATCGGCGAGCAGGCCAGCGATGCGCGGTCCGAACTGGTTGGCAGCGACGAAGCGGTCGTAGAAGGAAAAGGGAATGCCGAAGCCGGGCGGCACGGTGAACCGACCGTCGCGGATCGCAAGTTGCGCGACCTGGCCGAGATTGGCCGATTTGGCGCCGGTTCGGCGGGCCCAGCTTTCGTCCTGCTCGACCAGCGCGGGCAGGCCAGCATAGACGATGTCGGCCTGCGCGACCTGGACGGCGCGGGCCTTTTTGGCGCGCATGGCCGCCTTGACCTCGGCAGGCGTGGCCATGCGCAGCACGACCATCGCGCCGCGCGTATCGAGCACCACCATCTGGCCGGCGAGCGACGCCCAGCGTCGATCGGCGTCGGCGCGATAGGCATTGGGGATGCGCCAGGTCTTGGCGAGCAGGCTGACATGGTTGATCGGCGTGGTGAAAGTGGCCGAGACGATGCCAGCGACCGGCGGCATGCGGATCGGCATGGTCGTCAGCACCGCGATGTCGCCGGGGGTGAGCGATTCCTCCTGCCCTTCCTTCACCACCACCAGCCGTCCGACCGCCCGGCCATGGTTGAGGACCAGCTCCTCGCGGCTGCCATAGGCTTCGTCGACGCCGATGGTCTGCAGCTTGGCCTGGCTGGCGGCCTCGCGCTGCTGATCGGAGTTGGGCTTGAAGGTGAGCGGCGCGGGGAAGCCCGCCTGGAGCACGCGCATCATCTCGGCGAGCAGCGCGGGTTCGACCACATCGCCTTCCCATAGTTCGACGCCGTAGCGGTTCAGCTTCGGATAGCGGACGACGGAGCCGAGCAAGAAACGCCGCTTCGGGTTGGAATAATTGGCGTCGTTGAAGGTCTGGCTGTCGGCGAGCGTCAGGTATTTCGCCTGGAGATATTCGAGGTGATAACGATAGCGTTTCGTGTCGATCCACAGCAGCTTCGGTGTCGCAGAAGCGCGATCGATCGCGAACATGAGCTGGGGCAAAGCGAGGAAACGGCCGGCTCCTTCGGTGCGGGCGAGGCGATCGAATTCGGCGGCGTTCTTGATGGCGGCCTGGGGCGCCGGGGAATGGTCCGGGGCAGTCGCCTGCCCGGTGAGGGCGGACAGATCATTGGCTGCGAAGCCGATGGCGGCGAGGGCGAACAACGCCGCGATGGTTTTGGTCACGAGTCTCTCCCCGAACGTTGCGAGGCTGCGCGAAAGCGGGGTTTGGGTCCAGTGGTTTGGACGAGGTGGATCGGCCAAAGTATTAGCCCCTCCCCTGAAGGGGAGGGGCTTTAAATAGTCAGGGCCGCCCGTCCCCGCGGGAGGCAGGTCAGGCGGCCTTCGGGGTCGCGGAGGACGCTGACGTCGATGTCGAAGGCCGTGCGCAGGTTATCCGGGGTGAGCACGGCGCCGGCCTCGCCGCTCGCGAGGACCACCCCGTCCTTGACCAACAGTACATCGTCCGCCACGCGGCCGGCGTGGAGCAGGTCGTGCAGCACGATGGCGACGCCCCTGCCCTGCCGCGCGACGTCGCTCAGACGGTCGAGGATGTCGAACTGGTGGCGCGGATCGAGTCCGGCGAGCGGCTCGTCGGCGAGCAGCCAGTCGGGCTCGCCGGCAAGGACCCGGGCGAGGAGCACGCGGGCGCGTTCGCCGCCCGATAGTTCGTTGACCGGGCGATGGGCGAGATGGCTGGTCTCGGTCGCGGCCATGGCCCGGGCCACGGCTGCGGCATCCTTCGCGTCCGGGCCGGCAAAGGGCGCGCGGTGCGGGGCGCGACCGAGCGCGACCACATCGGACGCAGCGATGTTCCAATGGACCCGGGCGTCCTGGGGAAGATAGCCGATGCGGCGGGCGCGCTCGCGCGGATCGAGCGCGGTCACGTCTCGGTCGCCGAGGCGGACGGCGCCGGCGCTGGGCGCGATCAGCGCGGCGGCGGCGCGGACCAGGGTGGATTTGCCCGCGCCATTGGGGCCAAGGATCGCGGTTACGCGGCCGGGGCGGAGGATGGCGTTGACATCATCCAGCACCTTGCGCCCGGACAGGGTTACCTCGAGGCGGTCGACGATCAGTTCCATGACGTGCGGCCCTTGAGCAGGAGCATCAGGAAAAAGGGCGCGCCGATCAGCGCCATGGCGACGCCGAGCCTGACCTCGCCGGCGCCCGGCGCGAGGCGGCACAGGCTGTCGGCGATCAGGACGAGTGCCGCGCCGCCCAAAGCGCTGGGCAACAACAGGGCGGCAGGGCGATGCCCGAAGATCGGCCGAAGCAGGTGCGGCACGACCAGGCCGACAAAACCAACCACGCCGGTCACCGCGACACTGGCGCCGATCGTAAGGCCAGTGCCGAGCACGATCAGCGCCTGGAGCCGCCCGAGCCGAACGCCGAGCGAGCGCGCCGCCGCCTCGCCCAGGGTGAGCGCGTCGAGCGAGGGACCAGTCAGGAACAGCAGGATCGCGCCCAGCGCCATGAACGGGAGCGCGGTGCGGACATCCTCGATGCTGCGATCCGTTAGCGCGCCCATCAGCCAGTCGATCACTTCGGCGACGGCATAGGGGTTGGGTGCCACCGAGATGAGGAACGCCGTGAGCGCGCCAGCGAGGCTGGCGAGCACGGTGCCGGCGAGGATGAACTGGACGGGACTGGGACTGCGCCAGGTCAGCGCGGCAAGCAACGCCATCGCGCCGCCAGCGGTGAGCATGGCGCAGGCGAACAGCACCAGGGGATTGCCCGCGATACCGAGGATGATCGCCGCGACCGCGCCGAGCGCCGCGCTGGAGGAGACGCCGACTACGGCAGGATCGGCGAGCGGGTTGCGCAGATAACCTTGCAGCACCGCCCCGGAGAGGCCGAGCACCGCGCCGATGGCGAGGCCGAGGATGGCGCGCGGCAGGCGGAGCTCCACGATGATGGCGAAGCGCGGGTCATTGGAGAACCAGATCTGGGGCGGGATCCAGCTTTTTCCGGCGATCAGCGAAAGGCCGAAGGCGAGGACGACCAACACGGCAAGCAGGGCGAGCTTGCCCTTCATGAAGTAATCTCCCGGCGGATCGCGGCGAGGCGGGTGATGGCGGGGATGATGGTCGGGCCGCCGCAATTGACCAGCGTGCGCGGAAAGGCCGCCTCGACCGTGTTCGCGCCGGTGCGCGCCAGGACCCGGGCGCGCAGGGTCGCGGTACGCGACGGGCCGGGGGTGAGGATCACGCGGGGCGGTTTGGCAGCGATAGTCTCGATCGGGAGGGTGCCGGTGAAGGCCAGGCCGTAATCGACCGCGGCGTCGCGGAAGCCGGCTCTGGTCAGCAACTCGTCGAGCAGGGTGCCGGAGCCGTTGACGAGGTTGCCGGCGATGAAGAGCAGGGCCGACGGGTCACTCTCTCTCCGTTCGGGCTGAGCTTGTCGAAGCCCTGCTTTGCTCTTCGAAGGAAAGTGCAGCCGTTGAGCTTCGCTCGCCTTCGGCCCGACAAGCTCAGGGCGAACGGATGTTGTGGCTGCGACTACCGCAGTGTCGATGCGCGCGTTGAGCGCCCTGCCCTTTGCCTCGGCACCCACCGCCGTCGCGATCTGCATCACCTGCGCCTTGCTTGCCTCGATCGTGACGGGGGAATCGAGCAGCAGGGTCTTCAGGCCCGCGCGCGCATAGGCGTTGCGGGTGCTGGCGGGGGTAAAACTGCTGGTCAGTACCAGATCGGGTTTCAGCGCGATCACTTCCTCGGCAGTGCCGGTGGTGGAGGCGAAGCGGTTCGCCACAGAGAGGTCGATCGAACTCGCGCCGGGATCCTGCGAATAATGGCTGATCGCGGCGATGCGGTTTGTGGGGACGAGATCGATCAGAATCGCGTCCGCGCATGGGTTGGTCGACACAATTTTCGGGGAGACGGCTCCGCCGCCCGGCGCCCGCGCGGGCGAGCAGCCGGCGAAGAGCAGAACGAGCGGCAGGACCATCAGCTTCATCAGTCGAGCTTCACGCGGATGCCGCCAAAGGCCGTGCGGCCATAGGTGCCATAGGTCGCGACCGTCTGGTATTTCTCGTCGAACAGATTCTCGACACGGCCATAGACGGTGAGGCGATCGCCGATCGGGAATTCAGCGCGCAGGCTTGCCAGCGAATAGCCATCCAGGCGGGTGAAGTTGCCGGGATCGTCATAGCTGTCTCCCACCAGGCTGATCGTCCCGCCGACCGACAGGCCGAAGGGCAGACGGTAATCCACCGAGAGGCTGGCGGTTTCCTTCGGGCGACGGGCGAGGTCGTGGCCGAAATCGGCACCGGGCGACCGGTTCTCGCTGTCGATATAACTGACATTGCCAGTGAGGGTGAGGTCATCGATCGGGCGAAGCGCCAGTTCCACCTCGACGCCCTTCGTGCGCGCACGATTGACGTTGAAATAGACATAGTCGGGCGCGAGGCCAGTGATCAGGTTGCGGGTATCGCGGCGGAACCACGTCACACTGCCCTTCAGGCGGCCTTCGAGCAGCGACTGAGCGATGCCGATATCATAACCGCGCGAGGTTTCCGGCCGCAGGCCCGCATTGCCGTAGAAGGGAGCGAACAACTGATAGAGCGTCGGCGCCTTGAAGCCCTCGGCATAGCTGGCGCGCAGCGTCGTGCCCTCGCGCAGCGCGAGTGCGGCATTGGCTCCGAAACTGGTGTGGCCGCCGAACTTCACATGATCGTCGTGCCGGATACCGCCGGTCACGGTAAGGATATCGATCGGCCGAACGATCGCCTCGCCGTAGAAGCTGTTGGTGTGTGCCTTTCGATTCTCGCCGTCGAAATAACTGCTGTTCTCATGCTCGGCGCCGGCCACGACGCGGACCTGCTCGACCACCTGGAAATCGCCCTGATAGGTGTAGCGTTCGCTGCGGCCGCGGCCGAAGAAGCTGGGCGCCGGGCCGAACGACGGATCGAAATTGTCGCGGTTGATGTCAGCGATGGTGAACGCGACCTTGTTGCGGAAACGTCCGTCGAGCAGGTTCGCGTGGAGGCCGGCATAACCGTAGATTTCCTGCGCGGTGGAATATTCCGCCGTGTCCTGGAAGGGAAAATAATTAGGCGGCGGATAGCCGTCGAGCAACAGCCGGCTGTGCGCATAATAGCCACGCAGATCGAGCCCGATCTCGTCGGAAAAGGCGATATTCACGCTGCCGGTGCCGCCATATTGGCGATAGCCGTCGGGCTCGGTGCCGATCGCGGCGGCGGAGACGCCGTCGGTGCGCAGATAGCCGCCGGTCAGCGACGCCGTGACCGCGCCCTTGCCGCCGGACACACGGGCATTGGCGAAGACGGTGTCATGCGCACCATATTCGACGCTGGCGCGGCCCTGCAGGCCCTCGGTCGGGGTCGCGGTGACGATATTGACCACGCCGCCCAGGGCCTGGCTGCCCCAGGGCACCGAGTTCGCGCCGCGCAGCACCTCGATCCGTTCGACCGAGCCGGCGAGCAGATTGCCGAAATCAAAGCCGCCTCCGGGCGAGGACGGATCGTTCACGCGCACGCCGTCGATCAGGGTCAGGGTCTGCTCCGCTTCGGCGCCGCGGATGCGCACGCCCGTGAAATTGCCCGGACCGCCATTGCGGGTGACGGTGACGCCGGGCGTGGTGGCGAGCAGGTCGGAGACGGAGACGGTCTGGCGGCGCTCGATCTCGGCGCGCTCGATGACGGTGACGGCCTGGCCGATCTGTTCGACCGGCTGTGCGACGCCAGTCGCCGTGACGACGATGTCGGTCCGGCGAAGGGCGGTGCTGACGACGCAGTCACCCGGATTGGCGGTGCAATCCTGCGGCGCGTCCTGGGCGAAGGCCGGCGTTGCCGCGAACAGCGCAGCGGAGGCCGCGAGCAGACCCAGATGGTGAAGACGCCGGTTACGTCGAAAAATTCCGTGTGCGCAATGATTGTTACGCAAAACTGCGGAATGGACCGTGACGTTTTCGGAACGGAAGGGACCGGCGTCGTTGATAATGGAATGGTTGGACATGACGTACCCCTTTGCATGGGGCCTGCAGGTCCGGACGTGCCTGGGGCGACATCCGGCCCAGACGGCCCGATTCATGTCGCTCACTCGAGGCAATGCCCTCGTCCGCCCGGTGCATCCCGCCCGCGCGATGGATCGACCGTGGCGGGCAGGTCTCCTGGCTTCCGGGTCTTCGCCTGACGCTCCGCCTTCCCGGGCTTCAGCCCAGTGGCATGATGGAGCACCGGCTAACCGGTTACAGTTGCGGGAGCAGCGTCGGAGTTGCGGAAGGTTTCGCGCACCGACTTCCCTATTGTTCCCGTTGCCGGGAACCCGTCACGGACGCGGCCTTATCGGGGCACGGGCCGGGTGGCAAGCCGCGCCCCCGGCGTTGCGATGCCGCGCAGCCGGAACCTCATGCCGATTCGCCGCGTTGATGTGGGTTGAGGTGCTGACATGAGCGGTTCCCCACACAAGAAAACCGAGGTCCCACCCCGCGCTTACACCATGGAGGAGCAGCGCGATCGCTTCGACGAGCTTTCCGCGGAGCTGGCCGCAGGTGATGCAGAGGCAAGCGACGCGCTGCTCGACCTGCTGACCGGCGACGCAATCAAGGAACGGCGGCTACAGGACGCGACCTTCTGGCAACGCGTGAAATTCCGCTCGCGCATGCTCCGCGCCTCGGATGCCGGGGTGCAGCGAAAGGGCAAATGACAGGGCGATAAAAAAGCCCGTGAGGTCCGGAGACCCCACGGGCTTTTTAAATGGTGGGCGTGGCAAGGATTGAACTTGCGACCCCTGCGATGTCAACACAGTGCTCTACCACTGAGCTACACGCCCACGCGAGTTGCGCCGTCTAGCGAGGGTTATCGGACCACGCAAGCCGCAACGCACGAAATCGTACCGGGATCACGCGCCCCTGGTCGCATTCTCCATTTCGAACATGCGATCGACCTCCATCACGAGGTCGCGCAGGTGGAACGGCTTGGACAGGACGCGGGCCTGGGGCATCGTCTTGCCCGCCTTGAGCGTGACCGCCGCGAAGCCGGTAATGAACATGACGCGCAGATCCGGGCACATCTCGCCGGCGCGCTGCGCCAGCTCGATGCCGTCCATTTCCGGCATGACGATATCGGTGAGGAGCAGGTCGAAGGGTTGCGATTCAAGCAACGGAATCGCTTCGGTCCCGCGATCGACCGCACTGACGGCATATCCCGAACGTTCGAGCGCGCGCGTGAGATATTCGCGCATCACCCGGTCGTCCTCGGCCAACAATATCCTGATCATCGTGTCCCGCTCACTCTATGTCCCCTGTTATGCGCGAAGCTCTTAAGATTTTCCAGCGATCCCGCCCGCTTTACCACGGTCTTTCGCCGCAAAGCGCGATTGCGGCGGAGCGCCGCGCGTCCTACCGTCACGGCGATGGCCGAGAGCGCCCTTTCCTTCGATCGATTTGGCCCGGACGAACCGGCCAGCCCCGTCATCCTGTCCGTGCCCCATGCCGGCCGCGATTATCCGCTGGCGCTGCGCGCGGCGTTGCGTGTTCCGGTGACGGCACTGACGCCGTTGGAAGACCGGCATGTCGATGCGGTGGCGATGCTGGCGCGGCGCAACGAGACGATGCTGGTCCAGCGCGTCGCCCGCGCCTGGATCGATCTCAACCGCAGCGAGCAGGAGCGCGACCCGGGCATTGACGACGGCGCCAGCC
>Ga0247737_1000184_pt1 | contig 21318 bp, 18 predicted proteins | sample UWRJL028104C2_FD_180937 | JGI IMG/M metagenome (GOLD analysis project Ga0247737, IMG submission 180937) | Plant litter microbial communities from Arlington Agricultural Research Station in Wisconsin, United States - UWRJ-L028-104C-2 | ecosystem: Environmental > Terrestrial > Plant litter >...
TACGTGGAAGAAGGCTTCAAGGTTATCATCTATGGCGCGAGCGGTGGTACAGGGACGTTTGGCATCCAGATCGCTAAGATTATGGGTTGTATCGTCACAGCTGTATGTTCTGGTCCAAAAGTTGAGCTTTGCAAGAGACTTGGTGCGGACGACGTTATCGATTACCAATCCACTGATGTAATACAAGAGCTGAAGAAGGGTGGGCTGCAGTACGATCTGATTGTCGACAATGTCGCAGTAGGAGGGCCCATCTATACCCAGTCGCATCATTACCTCAAAAAGACGGGTCGGTATGTAACGATTGCAGCAGGGCCTAATCTATCTAGTCTCATCGGTATGGTTCAGATCTTAGCCCTACCAGCTTTCCTCGGAGGTGGTCGAAGGAGGTCGGTATATGTTGGACGCAAGCCTGACGCTGAAGAGCTCGTGAAGCTAGCCGGCTGGATCAAGGACGGCAAGTTGAAGCCCTTTATTGAGAAGGTGTACCATCTTGACGAGGTGGCGGATGCTTTCAAACAACTGAAATCTGGAAGAACACAGGGAAAATTGGTCGTCGAGGTGTCTGGAAAGTGAGACACATGTACATATCTCTATCCATGTTTATGATCTACGACTTCTTCACCAAGAATAAAAAGCAGTACCAAACCTTGGGTCTAACTTTTGCTTCATTGGAGCACTTTTCCTTGGCCCCGAATTTCAAAGACAGATTGTGGTCATCATAGAGCAGGGGGCAGTAGCTATAGCAGCTTTTAAAGCTGACGCTCTCATCAAGAAAATTAGACAGTATAGCAAATTTCTTTTTAAAATTGCAAGTCGACTCCCCATAGAGAAATAGTTACTAACTATACATTTTTTAATTTATATGGCGGGAATTTAAGAGCCCTCAAACTGTGAAATCGTTCCGGCACACGCCATTTTCCGGTAGCTAGGAATAGACGTTAGTCGCTTTTTATGGTTTCTGTATTAATTTCGGCGCGACCAAGATATGTATTCTCATGTTCCAAATATACTATTTTGGTGATTAATAATAAGCTACACGAGCTTGCAGATGCTCACTCGATTTAGACGTCATCGTTCCACCACATCAATTTTACAGCCAACTTCTGCTTCAGAGATCCACATTTCATCTGCCTTCTCTTTCTTTTAATCTCACGGCTCATGTATTCCGTAGAAATATCATACAATGTTCTAAAAGCATTCGTTCTCAGATTATGCCACTCTTCCTCGAAATCCAAGCTATCATCGTGTCTGATACGATCAGTTTCCCAGAAGATTTCATCTTCAAGCATTGCCTTCAGTTCTATAAAACTGTAGGGACGATGTGGTGGTGAGTCCAGGACTCCCAGATAATGAAGGCACAGAGGAAGAATAGTACTGTAGTAAGTGCGTGCGATGACTTGAAGCTCTTCCATGTTTGGACTCGGGTCGTAAGAGCTGGTACTTTTAAGGGAAAAGTACGCAGAAATTTCAGAACTGGTGCTACATCTCGTGCTAGTAGTTTTATATCGAAACTTGCTTTCGTCGCTATGCGCTGTATACCGCAGTAGAGAGCGTTCTGGATTTGGAGGTCTTTCGATCTGCGTTGTAGATATACACCCAAGCGTTTCCGAAATATCCATGCTGTGTTGAACTTTCTTCTTAGTCTCATGTGTTTCCGTAGTAATCGGGGATGTCAAAAACCGTTGAACTTTATCATTTATAAGTCGAATCCAAGATCCCATTTTCCTCGAAGATGCTACTGTCGCAACTATGGAGTGGCCCGAAAGTCCGTAGATGCACTTTTGTTGGGGGAAGTACTTAAACTGTTTAAGGTCTCAGATTAATGGTTTAAAGAGAAGATCTAGTCTGCTGTTCAGCACAACTTGATTCCGTGGACACGGCTATGAACACTTTGTCAGAATTAATTCAGATCCGCTTACCTAAACGTGTGCTTTGTTTGGGATAGAGGAATACACATAGAGCAGTACAAGTAGCCTTTTCTTTGTTGTATTTACGATAGAATATAAACTCCGACTAGAACTTGAGTATCAATCACTACTCAATGGCAGTTGAAGCAAATAACTGTTGTGGCCCAGACTTTGTTTTTTGTAGATGTAAAAACTTTTGCTTCAACTGTCAGTGTGCGATCCAAAACAAAGCTGGATTTAATTCCAATTCAAATCTTTTTTGACCTGGTTATTTTCTTTCATTTTGACACTCAAAAGTCTCCAATACCAATTTCCAGCATTCCTTGTATTAATGCACGACACCATGAGTGTGTTTCATTGGCATGTTTGTACGTCGTCCGCTGATGCTGTGTACTTCCCAGAGGTTCCTGTTACAGCCTTCAACCCGATCGGATGATTGATAATGAACCACCAAAATGGTGAGCACAACCTGAGACTGGAAAACACTACAGATTTAATTCTCACCCTTAATCTAAAGGGACAACAATGCAAACCCGGCACTACAAAACCAAGTTTACGTATAATTGAAAAAGAAAGCCAGCTTTAGAAGAATGTGAAACAAACGTGACACCCAAAGAGGTGGCTCCAATTCAGTAAATACCACAGTCTCAGCCTCTCTGGTGGGCGTCTATATTCGATGTGTTTTGCAAAGTTCCTTTTTTGGCGCTACGCATAAGTCCTTTGGGGCTGTCAATATTGCTTTTTCTAAGCCCAGCTGAAGGGAACGATTGATTATAAGAGAATCAAAGAGATATGAGTCATGTAAAAATGAAGACTCGTATTGGTTTGGAGCCGACATGGCAACTAGCTTTTGTTGGGGATCTGTAAGATCAAGCTCGGCAATCTTCGCTAAGAAGACTGCAAATACCTCCTCCCTTATGACAACATTATTCTAATTCTACCCTATGTACATCTCCTTCATATATTTTCATCCTTAGACTAACCCCTCCAAACGTCCTATGCTCCCAGGCAGTATTTCCTTGCAATGATAGGAAGTGTAGGTGGAGGGAAGAAGAGGGATTCGGGGAGATGCGTAGTCTCGATTGACAAAGAATCAGATTGTCCTACAGCAATTGAAATAAATAATGGAAGAAGTGGTTTGTGTGGTTGATTGGTTGATGATGCTAGCTTAGCCTACGTCTCTGGGTGGTTGCTTTTGAAAGTTTTCACGGTATGAAAGAACATATGCCGTGACTGCTTGAACGATCAAATAATGATGAGTGCGGATAGAATGTATAGCTGGCTATAGTCGGGACTGAGTCGTGTGATGAATATTTTGAATACTGCAAAGTGAGTCCATGGCAAGCGTAGATTAATCTGCAGATTGTGTGAGTGTTGAGATGATGGCCCAATGCTTTGGACCCAGCATACAATTCTTCGACCATCCAACCGAGACTATACTATCCCCATCATTTGTATCCCATAGTCATTTTCCTTCCTCTTTCCCAGATGACCAGCCCCACAAACACCAACCCAATGACCGCTGCTCCCAGCACATTCCCACATTCCTTCACAATACAATCCCTGTTCCACAGACCTTCCCCCTTATGTAGATCGCATCCTGCAATCACATAGACCGCACTATAAAGCTGCGACATCACCAAGAGTACTCCATCCGCACATGATTTCCAATTCCTGGACCATGGTAAAGTGAGTGCAATAGGGATGCAAAAGGTGCTGATCCAAGGAGCAAAAGGGAGTTTCACAATATGGGTATAAAGCCGTGTGACAAGGAAGCTGGCTAGGAAGAGAAAAGGATGCATTATTCTCTATTTCTTTTAAAAGTTTTCTCTGAATACATATATAAACATTACATCACATGACGCCATTTTCTTCCTTGCTCTCCAATTGACTTGGAGGATTAGATATTTCTTCAGCAGTCCATCCAGGCTAAAGTCAAAGCAAATCCAAGAGTTGCGGCAGATTTTATATGTAATTTGAGGAGTAGGTTCAAGCTCTATGGTACAACTGGACGGAGGATCACCTGCTCTAGCAATAATATAGCGCGGGTGTTGGTTGTCGGCTAAATGAGACTTTTCTGTGCTTATTGCCTAGATAACATTATGTGATACCGCATGGTAATTTGGTTGGTCAATTGTAACGGGATATATTACCGAAGCATATATTCAGAGACCAAATTCTGCTGACGTCAACTCTGAATATTTTGTACGACGATGCTTAAGATGCCAAGGAAAGGACAGATATCAAGTATACATCCAATATGAATTATAGGTTGTATTTACTTCATCAATATGTCAGCACGCTAATCAATCTCTTATATCTAGACAATCTATACGCTATCGTTTGTCAGGCGTGAGCCACCTTCTCTGGGTATCGTGTCATTAAAGAAACCAAATGCTATCCCGTTTACCATAGACCTCTACCAAATCTTGCAAAGCCATTTACACCTAGTACACCAATGCCCAAAACATAATTATCTTACTCAACCAAGCTATAAGAGCTATTGAGGCCCCACGCCAAAGAGGAAAGCGAGTTCACGCTCGCCAAGACGACTCATTGACTTGCTAGCACCTTCATCTAGGGCAGCGTCAACAAGTCGCTTTTTCTTTTCTTGAAGCTCAATTATGCGGTCCTCTACTGTGTTCTGAACCAAAATTCGATGAACTTGTACTTCACGTTGCTGTCCGATACGATAAGCTCGGTCGATAGCTTGCATTTCGATGTATGGATTCCAGAAAGGGTCAAGAATAATAACTCGGGATGCCGCCACCAGATTCAATCCTGCATTGCCAGCTTTCAAAGAGATCAGCATGATCTTGGTGTTAGGCTTATCTGTGAAACGGTTGATAGCTGCATTGCGCTCGTCAGGTCTCATGCCACCATCATATCGTTCCATTCCCCATCCCTTCTCATCAATAGGAACTTGGAGAAGATCGAGCAGGGTGACGAATTGACTGAAAATAATAGTCTTTTGGCCATCTTGTTGGAACTGCTCTAGTAACTCCATTGCCTTTTCTATTTTAGCAGATGGCTGCCAATTTTTTTTCAGGTATCTCATATATCTTCTCCCATTCGCCTTGCTCTTTTTTGCATCTATCTTCAACTTAGCCATTGTGAGGCCCTTCTTAGATTTTTTGGCTGGCCTTTTGCCTTCTCTAATCTTGCTGCGCTTATCTTTCTTCTTCTTCTTTGGTTTTGATTTCTTCTTGTGAGGCGCATCATCCTCATCATCTTTGATGTCGTTCGCAGCATTATCTTCGTCCTCCAAATCGCTGAGTGACGTGTCGGGGACGATGAACCCACGGAGGTTTCCGCGCACGTCCATATCGGATTCGTCATCAGAGATTTCATCATCGTCACTGTCACTCTCACTGTTAGAGGTATCATCGTCATCGCTGTCAACTTCGGTAATGTTATCTTCCTTCGCCTCTTCTGGTTTGTACACCTTTACAAAGGTTGAGTAATTGATAAGCTTGTTCATATCGACCTTGCCACGACACGTAGGACATTTAGCTGCAGATTCGCCTTCGTTTCCAGCAGCTATATTATCAACTGCTTGTTGTTGCGAGATTCTGGCGAGACATTCAGAACAAGTGTCATGACCGCAAGGAATGATCAAAGTAGGATTCAGCGCAACATCATAACATATAGGACACTCGAAGCTTTCTGCTGCCAGCAATCTCGTTACCACGTCAGGTGCAAGGTTGTTAGCTAGCTCAACCATGGTTTCCGAAGATATATCACTCCCATCTGGCGGCGCTTCCTCTAAATCTTGGATAAGATGAGGATGACAGCAGCACTGCCGAAGGCGCAAAAGAAGAACCAGTACATTGGAATAGTTCTTTCCAACAGTACCAGCTTTCATATATCTATTGAAGGTGACCTGGGTTTTCTGCTCCAAAGAATTATAATATGATTGTTCGTCCTCGTTGAAAACAACATGTTGAATTTCCTCGGTTTTCAGCGGTAATTCGATGATCGGTTTGCCGTCAATTAAGGATTTCTTCGTACGACGTAGCAAGATCGCTTTGATAAGAGCTTGAAGTTTTCTCATAGCGTTATCCGTTGTTTTCTGTGTCCCAATTCCTTTGTATAAGCTACTAAATTCCCTCTTGAACTGTTTAGGATCATTGTAAGGTCTGATGCGAAGGAATTTGATTAGTGATTGAAGTTCGCCCACAGTATTCATCATAGGCGTTCCTGTAAGACAGAAGCGAGTTAACGACTGCAGTGAACACACGGCTCTCGACGCTAGTGCAAGTTGGTTCTTGACACTTTGAGCTTCGTCAAGAATAATACGATAAAATTGACTTCGAGGGCCCAACATAGGAAATAGCTTCTTCATTTGGGCCAATGCCTCTTCTGAGTCAAGATGGTTGCCACGACCTTTCTCCTGTTCACGAAATTTCTCATATCTCTTATATTCTGCTCCCAAAGTACCATAAGTGGTCATGACGATGTCAAAGCCAGAGATCTGATCCCAAGTCAACTTTTTCTTAGCTCCGTGAGCTAGATGAACACTCAACTTATGGCTACCAGTGATCTTGGTTTTGATCTCACGTTCCCATTGACGAATTAAAGCTACAGGTCCAATTATCAGGGTTGTCTTGCGCCGACGATCTGTAGATGGGCGACTCAAGATCAATGCTAGGGAGCTGATAGTCTTGCCAAGTCCCATGTCATCTGCAAGAATCCCACCCTTATTGTTCCCTGTCTCCATGGCCTTCAACCAAGTCAGGGCGATCTTTTGATGCTCGTAAAGGGGGTATTTCAGGCCGTCTGGTGTGCCTTCTCTATTTTCAGGATCAAGATCAACGTCAGATTTAATGTTCTCCAATAAGTTCTTTATCTCCTCATTAGTCTTCCTCGGATCGTTCATAATATAATCATACTGATCATAATTGCCCTCAAATTCACCTCGATTCATTTTAGATCGGAAATCCTCAAGAGTTTCATCAACAGACATGGCACCATAGCTATTGCCATTCATTCCCCAACCTGGACGATTGAACCCGTATCCAGTACCATTCATTTGCATGGCTGGATTTCCAAGTACAGATCCAGAGTGCGAATAAACATTTTCATAATTTGCAAGCGGTGGCCCAGATGGGCCATATGCTGAATCGTATGGCGAGGCACGATAACGCTGCGAAGGATTGGGGCCAGAGAGTTGGTTAGAATGAGCATTGATAGATGGTGAAGAGTTGCCATTTACCTCAGCCCAGGATGGTACTGACATATTGGGAAACATTGGCAGGCGTGGAGCGTTTAGCCCCTTAGCTCTACTGAAAGCGGAGGATGGTCTTGCCGGAGAAGCTGTATATCGACCATTGTCGCGAAAAGCGGACGAGGGAATGATTTCAATATCTGAGTCGCTGTCGTCAGAGAAATCGTCTCCAAAAGCGCCAGGCATGGAATATTCGCGATCCGTTTGGACTTTGGATGGCCATGCTGATGGTTCACTCTTGACACCTGCATCCATTTGACCAAATGGAATGGCAGATGTCGACGAAGAGAATGGTTCGTGTTTGATGTTTGAGTGGTGGGTTCTGCTAGATGACGCTAGGCTGGGTTGCGAGGCCGTAAAGTTTGACTGCGGGATTCCTGATATGCGATTGAAGGCATTATTGTAGGGATGCGTGGAAGGTGGGTTCATCGTGCCATTTTGTAAACTGCGAGCATACTCTTCGTCTTTTCTGGTACGCTCTGCTCTCTCTTCCGCCCTCTTTTGGCTTTGTATGTATTCCTCACTTAGCGCTAGTATATCAGCATCTAGGAAGTCGGAATCATCCCTGGATTTAATTAGCAAACTGTTTATAAGAAGTGCATCCCCTTTGAAATGCCTCCGCTTTCTCTCTGCGTTGATAGTAGAATCTAATGCCCAAAGAAGCAAACACATAGCTCTGGTTACATGAAGGTGCAATTCAGGAGTCCTTACCCAGAGGTTGAAGGTGTAGCGGAACGACGACCGAACGGGCTTGGGGAGGTACGTCTAGATTTGGTCTCTCCAGGCGAAAGCCCTCCCCCAACAGCTGTATGGGATCGCTTTCGATTAGGTAGATTTATCCTACTAGCTGGGAGGAATGGAGTGTTACGATTCATGGCGTTTGACCTAGGAGTCGAGGTTGTTGGAGCCGAGGAAATGGGTCGTTCGTCACCAACTATCATTTGGTGTTAGTTATAGCCTAGAGAAGTAACGGAAAGAAGCAACAGCAATAAATGCGACATCGGGAAGGCAACAGGAACTGTGAACACCATTCTATGTTACAAGGCAGAGCTAGAACTGACCACTGGTCCCTAACCCTGTAGAGTCCTGAAACATTTGAGGATCATGGATCATCAGAGATAGCAAGAAGGGGTAAAAGTGGACAATGGTTGTAGACAGAGAAGGTCCGACGCCACCCTGGGGTCCTAAATCATACCTCGATTTGCTCTGGGCGCAGTAAGTGATTTCGGGAGTTGTAAGTCGGGCGAGCAGTCTGTATATTGCGAAGCTGAAAGGGCCTGGGAACTTGACGTTGTGCCTGTACCACCTTTCAGCCTCTTGAGCTCTCTTTCCAACCGCCTTATCTCTACTATTATATCTGCTCTAGCTTCAACTTGGTTCTCGACAGGTGCATCTTCAATAGACTTCAGGATGACTTTTTGGAATTGAATTTCCATCTGTAAATCGTCTATAGCCTCCTGGGCGGTCTGGGAAATAAGCTGTGCCATGATATGCAAACAATGCCCCAACGGGCGCCTGGATGGCGAAAACCTGACGAGGCTGCGCTCTGCTCGGTGAACGACGATTTTACTCTTGCTCTAATTGCTGGCTAAAGTCTCTGCCTTCCAAGTCATAGTATAAAGGCCCGACACGTATCTGGAGGTACACAACTAAGTAGATGGCGAGAAAAGAAGGTGTTGTGGCGATTTAAAAAGAAACACTTGTTTGCTGGCGGGAGTGGATTGTTCGTCTCGCGTTGGTATCGATTAGAGAAAGTTCGGACCGCGTAGCCCCACATTGCCCCGGAATTCTGGATTGCCAAGAATATGCCAGGGCACGTGCAATATAATGTTACTAGGTTTAGAGCTTCGGTGAATGAACTGTTAGATTTGCAGAGCAACTGCCTCCGGTTGCTTGAGATTGTCTGTATATTCTCTCACGTTGATTGTATCCTCAAGCTTCGGAAGACAATACAAAGAAAAGGCTTTAATGTGGAACAACAAGCCTCAAATCAGCGATTATAGTATAAGAATATATACGCTGAAGTGAAATGTAATTTGCCACCTATCGGCTACTAATAGTTACATATACATATTACATGCTCCATTGATCAATTAAACTAATCGATCACATTTTACTATCCTATCCGGGTATCAAAAACGCCAACTCCGTATCCTTCTATCCATATCTGCTATTAATACTATACACTCATCTCTCGCTATTGCTTTCTTCCTCCGTACTGACCAACTCTCCAATCCATCCTTTAACCTTGTCAAGTTTGTGTTTAATCCATGACAAGAAATCTATACCCCCATCGCTCTTGTTGCCTTCATCCTCAACTACAGGTCTCTCCACACTGGCATCTTCTGGCGGAGTAACACCCACAGCTGATGTGGTGGCGGCATTCGATTCCGCAGCCGGGGAAGCCTGAACTGGAGAAGCATGGACAGTATTGGGCTCTTCTGGTGGAGGCGAGGTAGGAGACGGTGAAGTAAATAGAGACGGAGCAGGTATAGGATCAACGAGCTCTTCAAGGCTATTCTCAGGAGAATGGACGCCTACTGGTTTGAAAGGAAGGCGAATGGTCCCGTTGTTCGGCTTTGGAACAAGGTTGAGAGAGTCACATATTATGTTATACACTTCGATGTTTTCTGCTCTAGTTAGCCTAGATCATTTCTCTTCACAAATTGGGAGGAGGCACATACGGAAAGGTTCTACGCGACTGTTACCCTGATGTGGGAAGGCAGGACCACGGGCAATAAAAATCGCTCTCATCAAAGGATGTTCATGGTCGTAGCCGTGTAAGCCTCTTGGATGATACTGTATTCCTTTTGCTTTTGCGTCCACTACATCAAATTCATCTTTCGTAACAATGGCCCAGCCAGTCTTAGGGATGATCCAAAGCGGTGCAATCCGTTGGTTTTTGGAAAAATGATAACGCTTCGGCATATTTTTGTCTCTAAGATAGACGTCGAAATTAGGGTTGACAGCAGCTTCAGCAACTAATTGATCATATAGATCTGGTAAATGAGCAATATCTTTGGGTCGAAGTCCAAAAAGCGGCCACCCGTCGGTGCGGTCAATAAGGTTTGTGTCAATAATGTCTTCAAGCTGTATCAACCGACTTGTGTCTGTTGTCGCCATTCCGTGGTCGGATACTATCACAACATTGACAATACTTGTCAGGTTTCTAGCTTCTAATCCTTCGAATAGATGATCCAGCATTGTATCGACATCGTTGATTGTAACTCTAATCTCAGTACTGTTTGGTCCAAATAGATGACCATCAGCATCTATATTCGGGACATAGGCAGCAATTAGTTGAGGACGCATATCGATTGCCTCTGCAGTTTTGTCCTCAAGGCCAGGCTTATCAAGGAGCTCTAAAATCCTTCTGACTTTATTTGGGAGTGGTTCCTTGCCGTTGTACTTGTCGAGAAAAGCTGGCTCAACTTCCATGATATGCGCTTCACTTCCTGGCCACATATGGATGGCAGTCCTAATTCCCTGGGCTTCAGCTGTTACCCACAAGGGCTCTCCTCCCCACCACTTTGGCTGCATGGCATGAGGGTGGGTGTAAAAAAACTCGTCCTTCAATTCGTCATCCCAGAATGTGTTCCCTACTATTCCGTGAGACTCAGGATATAGGCCAGTAACTAGGGTATAGTGGTTTGGGAAGGTGACCGATGGAAAGCTGGGATTCATGTATATAGGAGAAACACCCTCTGCGATAAATGAATTCATCCTAGGTGTAATGCCCCGTTTCAAGAAGTCCGCCCTAAATCCGTCCAAACTTATCAATATTGTTGTTGGTGCAAATAGTGCCGTTCCATTGGTGAGCATTGGCTGTACTGGTGTCTTTGATTTCCGATGTAATGATAGTTTCCACGCGATTAAAACCAAGATTGAAAATCCCGCTGCAATCAACATATGTATGAAGCACCACATCCTCCATCCGCTTCTTCGTCGTGATGCGCCAGCTTGAAGCCCTTTTAAACCTCTTCTACCCAACTCACTCCATTCCGTTTCACTGCTTTCTCCTGTGGAGCTGCCCTCTTTCATGCCACCTTCTTCCATTTCATACATCAATTCTCCATCTTCGCCATGTTCCGCATCCGCCAACAGCCTCCCTTTCTTCTCTGATCTCCGGGCACGTCTCCGCTGACGCTTCTCCCTCTTTCCTTGACCCTTTTCTGTTATTTCTGAAGTCGAGTCTGGACTGGATAAATCGGTATAACTCCTGGCAAACAGCTTCTTGAGCGGTTGCACCATTGCAAGGGCGCTTCCCCGGCGCCCTCGCTTTCTGTTTTCCTCTAGCAGCTTGTCATTTTCTTCCTCTTCTAGCAAAACTGTCCTGTCATGTTGCCTGAGGTCTGCACTAGTTCTAGCAGCCATTAACACCTCATCATCCTCGCTGTCTGTATCTTGGTCGCTCCGCTCGGCCGAGTGAATACTGGAGGTATCGTCATCGTAGCTGTTTGGCGAAAGAAGGGACTCATCTCTGCCAGGGCGCATGTGCGGTGGCATCTTAGTGGTTAGATCATATGTAATCCAATGTGTATCATGTCTAATCTATATGGTTGTCGGATTTGGAGACCATGGTGGCCTGAAGAACGAGGCTAGAAATCCACGGACCTTAAACCGACGAGTCAAGTTAATCGCTATAAATAAACAGACAATTGAACTCAGGGTCAGATAACAAGGCAAGCATTGTAAATACAAATCTCATGACATAGATGGCTCCGAGAAAGTATTGATTCTCAACTACAGGACATTGGCAATTGATTGATTGCTTTCCACATCCATTTATCCTCTCGACTTTTGTTATTAACTAGGATGGCGTAGGGTAATTTCTTAGCGAACGCCTGAAAAGGGGTTCTTCTATGGAGCGTATCTAGGTACCTCTGGTAAAACGATCTAGGAAAACCTCAATTGGAAACTGAGCTGAGGAATTCGCTTTCGAAATAGGTTCTCTTATACCAAGAAACGAGTCCAATGAGACAAAAGTCTCATTCAAATGCATAAAATCAATTCCGAGGCCGGTAAGAAATCAGATTGAGCTATCTTGTGGTCATGGCTGCGCCGTCCTACTGAACGAATCCACCAACTTTGGATAGGCTCCCGATTCTTTGCACCAAGAACTTCTAAATCATTTTCAGGCATTCGTAACATATGATAATGCCTATGGCGTCTAACCTCAGTGGCACAGCTTTGAGGACATCTCATGGGATCCTTTCTTGGGGAGCCTAGTGAACAACAAATTGTCTATGCTTCCTTTTCCCGAAGCCCCAATATGACACCCAATTTACAGTATTGAGCGGCCGCGTTTCTGGTCCTAAGGATCAAGCACACGTGTCAAACCTGCACTGGCATGGATCTAGGACCATCTATCAAAAGGTAGGCAGGTCGGGCAGGTGCCCACCCGAGCTGTCGACTATCAAAAAAGACCAAGCCCTTTCCACCGCCGTTTCTTGTGGCGGCTATTTACTGGATCTTGTGCCTAGCCCCCCACGAATTGTGGTTTTATGTCAGGCGAAAACACTGAAGTAAGGTTCCGTGCGGAGCATCTACATATAGTAAGAGGGAAACTTCATACGAGAGAAGATAAGATCTAAACGCAATGAAAATCGAGCAAGCTAATAGATTCATAAGCTACTATCCCCTCCTAGATGTTGTGTAGAACATGAAGTTTCCCGAAATTTGCTGAGGTGATACTGTTGGTGTAGGATGGATACTCTAACGTAACCGATAACCGTCCCATGCCTGTCAGATCCACATCTCTTCGGATGACAGCCGACCCGCCATAAAAATAGCCTCGCTGCAGCTTAAGTAAGTCTGAATGATGGTCCCAAGAATGATCAGTGCTTTAGTAAACAAATGAATCAGATTTTAGAGGTCAGCGCTTAGAACTGTAGGTGTCCTACGGCCTCGCTTAACTTAGCCCGTTGCCGCAATATTTCAACCGCGTCTCATCCACCAACCACGGCAGATCTCGCTTTCTCTCTCCAGTAAGATTGGTGACTGCGCCAATACCCGCGCTCAAAATAAAGCCCTTTCGGATAACAACAGTCCTTGTAAGCATGTACACCCTCAATAGCTGCGAAAGACTAGTGCTATGCATGCTGCATCCTTCCGTTCATTTTGCTTCTCATATATAATGTTGATGGACAGGCAATTGTCGATACCTTCTGTATCTGTGTCAACTTCCTCTTCCGCATCTCTCAGTTTCATCCATAAACTCTCTCTGTTCAGACCATATTCACTTTACGGAACTCCCAGATTTTCACCTCTACTTTGCATCTCGAAGTTTTGAAGATGCCTTCATATTCCAATATTTTCTCTGTCGCAGTGCTTCTCTTGCTTCCATTTGCCACAGCAGGTCCAGTCCCGCCTGCAGCTCCCCAACCCCCAGTTGCTCCTAATGGCGCAAAGCCAGGGAAAGATACACCCGATTCGGTGGAATCACATGGTGCACCTTTTGCACACAACAAAGAGATCATTCTCAAGTCACTTCCTTTGACAGCAGACGGCAACAAACTTCCAGAGCCTGCAGGACTTGCGTTGAGATATGTTACTATTGGTCGTGGAGTTCAGAACTATTCATGTGCTACCTCTACACCAAACTCTGTCCCAGTAGCTACAGGTATGTTGATGTGATTTGAGATGCCGAGAGCACTATAATCTTCAAAGTTAAACATACTAATTCATGAGATCATAGGTGCCTTAGCTGTTCTCTACGACGTAACAGCTCGAGCTCTCCTCGACCCTAGCATCGTCACCGTGATGGCGGATACCGCCGTCGATCTACCTGCAACCTCTTTCATCCTTCCCAGTCGTCCTCTTGACATCCCCAACGTTGGCACGTACCCAGTCATTGGAGATCATTTCTTCTTGGCTGATGGTACTCCGACCTTTGACATTTTTGATGTTGGCAAGAAGGCATTCTGCAAGCTGCGTAAGTCCTTTCGGTCGATCCTCCATTTTCTATAAACAAGACAACTAACTTGTTCTTCCACAGTGACTAAAATCAAGGCTCCTAAGAACGCTAGCAAAGGCCCTGCCAAAACGGGAGCAGTTGACTGGCTCGCTCTGGTCACAAAGGAGCCAAGTGTTGGCATCGCTCAAGTGTATCGCGTCTCGACTGCTGGTGGTGTTGCACCAGCTACATGTGCTGGACAGCCAAGCGTTATTAGCATCCCTTATGCTGCTGCTTATCACTTTTATGGATGGATGTGAATGTTTACCTCTGAGATACCCTAATTTAGAGCCGGTATTGCAATTGTTACAGGAGCGGGCGTTCCGGTGGTTAGAAATGGACTGGTTTATGGAAATAGTAATATTTATCTAATATAAATTGATGATAATGAAACCTTTGACCGACTGATAATCATACTTTCGTGTTTGCTTTTTAATGCTGGTCGGTTAACGAGCGACCAAAATAGATTTCTCCACCTAACTAAGGTAGCAATTACACCCTTTTCCATGGAATATAAAACCAGCACTTACTAATAAACTTCCTAACCGTCCGTATTAAGTCTTTCTCGTAACACGGCGTTCTCGTGAGCTGATTTTCATGCGATTGTTGGCTGATTGCTATTGACAATAGCGCAGGAAACCATCCCCACAACAAGCACTAACAAGTATATGGTTGCCCGCAGATCAGGAAGAAGTGGAACATATTTCTTGGCTAAGTTTCTACGTCCAACACTTTAAACCCCCCGGTTACGACCTTTTGGAAAAAGCCTGTTGGATCATATTTCTTGCTAATAGCCTTCAGATTCGCCACACTCTCTGCCCCATATCCTTCAATAACCTTCTGGGTTTCAAATGCATAATTATTAAATCTGTACCTCGAATTCAAATGGCGTTCTTCGGCTAAAGCCTCAATCTGCTGAATTAGATTCAAAGCTCCGGCTGATACAAGATCATCAGATGTAACATCGCTATGAACTGTATTGATAAGACAAACAACAAGCGGCCCATCTGAGACACTTAAGCCCAAGGAGTTCTCTCCTTTTGCAAGTGAACTTTGGAGGATAGCCTGGGTAATAGGTTGAAATACAAGGCTGATCGTAAATCCCGGCTGGCTTTGCAAATCTTGAGCAGTCTCTAGGAAAAAAGCTCGAATATCAATCATGAATTGTACGTCGGCTTTAAAAGTAGTGGTAAAAAACCATTGGCGTGCATCATCGGTATTGAAATTGGACTGTTCCTGAGCAAACCCGAAAAGTGAGTCGAATCGAAGAGTGTTCTGGAGCTGCGGTTGGATGTTTACCAACGGCTCCAATGCAGGAGGATTTGCGATTGCCGCAGTGTAGTACAGGTTGGTCACGGGGATTTCGCCTACCCCACCTATCCAGTTTGTTCCCACGATGATTGATGCTTTATCATCCGGATTTGGGTCAACGGCGAAATCGTAGAAAGCTTGAACGAGAGCAGGATAGGTAGTATCGCCATAGAAAGTTGATCCTCCCCACATCCCATCCTGGGGAAAGGCAGGAAAATCGATGCGAGTGACAATACCAAAGTTATTTCCGCCACCTTTCAGAGCCACGAAAAGGTCTGCATGAGAGGCCTGATTAACTTCAATTATTTCTCCACTTGACAGAACAACTTCATAACCGATGACATTGTCACATACAAAACCAGTTGCTGCAGAGAAGTATGAGAGGCCGCCTAGGTATATGTTAGTCCAGCTTTCCAGGTCAGAGAATGAGCCTGGCTTACCTCCAAGAGTCAATCCACCAACTCCGACTTTTGATACACGGCCTCCGACAGTAGCCAGACCTTGCTTTGCGAGCATTTCGTAGACATTTCCCCACCTATTTCCAGGTCCTATAGAAGCTATGCTGCCTGTAGAATCCAATGTCACCGCGTCCATTAAACTCAAATCGATCGTGAGACCGTGAGCAGCGATATTGGCGGCTCCTGCCCATGGAGTATGCCCACCACTGCGGATAGCAACTTGTTTTGTACGTTGGTCAGGTGGAAATGATTGGATGGTTTTTATGACTTGAGCTATTTCGGCTGAAGTTGTGGGCTGGATGATACATGCTGGTGATAGTTCGTTTTCGAATGCTGAGAAGTATGAGGTTTTGCTGGCTGCATATTCCGCACTTCCTGGGAAATAGACCGTGCCTGGGTAAGCTGTTGAGATATTTAGGCAATTCGTGGTAATAATAGATGATGATCTGGTTGAGGCTGCTATGGAAAGAGCTGTAAAACACAGAACTGAGACCCAAGAGAGCCAGTGTGCACAATTTAGGAGTTGCATTGTGGTGGTGGGACTTGTCTGTGGACTCCTAATGTTCGGTTGCCTCCGGCTTCATGGAAGGGAATTGTAGCAAATACTACAATTCAGCTTGGTACAATACTTGTGGTGAGGTAACAGTTATAAGGGAAATTGTTCCATGTCAAGGTAGTGGATTGTCTTGACAGGAAGACTGATATTGCCACTGTACTCTAATCATTAGAATTTGCTTGGACACTTTATAGACATATGTTGCATGCAAATATGTTCTTTTTAGGCAATTGAAAGGGTTCAAGATACCCCATTAGTGCATAGATGCCTTGTCTAAATATCATCTAGCTCACTCTTCAAGTCTTCCCCAGGCTCCCTCCTCCCCTGCCCCAAAGTTCTGTGTTCCTATTGGCAACGTCATTCTAATTAAATACTCGTCGGAGTCTCTTTCCACCTAATCTGGATCTTCACTTCAGGTTTTGATCATAAGTTCCCCATACAGTCTTACTTTGAAGTACATCAACTGTCAACCAAATAGTACCTTGCCAATACGGAGGAGCCTATGAGAATTAGCCGAGGCACATTCTCCGAGAAACGTGATGCACACATCTCACAATAATGACGAAGATACAGTAAGAACATTGCGACTCCCCGCCCACTTTGGACCGTTGATCGGAAATCCTGCACCTCCTAAGGGCCAATTTGAATGCCGCTAATGCGAGTTAGAAGCTAACAATGCATGCCTCGTGGAAATATGGATTGAAGAATCAATTTAGTACAGCGAACATTGCCTCTTTGAGACAGATAATTCACATATTCTGCCGATCAGATGGCGCCACCAATACTTATGGTTATTGACTCTTATGTATGTGAAGATAAATAAGCGATGATAGCTTTTTTGGGTCGTCTTAGGGAAGTGGAGTCTGAATGGAGAATCTGCCCCAGCCATAAACTAAATCCGCGGCTCAGGTTCCGGAATTGTTACAACACATTTGGTACTTGTTGCTATACAAACGTTGTCAAGGTCAACTTAGAACTCCTTTCTTATGTGTTTTCAAATGCTAGTTTTTGATCAGGAAGGCTCCGCACCGAACGTGGTAGTGGGCCCACATTAGGATCAACTAAGGCATCTAACAATTTTGTGTAAGTGCGAGTGTTTTCAAACCACCAAAATTGCCGTACTACTTTCGACATGTACTAGTCTATGTCGCCTTGGGCGTTTGAATTAATGTTCCTCTGTCCTTTCTGTTGTTATTTACTACGGCATGGTGAATCATTGAAGTTATTGCGTGCAGCCATTGGAGCGATAGGTTAATTATCACAGGACCTGTTCATGGCGCTATCGTTCTAATTATTGAAGGATTGTGTCTCATTTCATCTCCCCTCCAAATGAGCTGAAGTTTACCTGAGCACCAACAAAAAAATCGCTACATTTGCGGTTTAAGCGTGTCGGCAAACAAATCGAAATCTCATTTTTTCATCATGAGATTCTGTTCAAGTAAAACGTTGCACCAAGCACTGGACATTCAAGGGGGCCGCATTGAATGCGTTCTGTTATTATGGTAAGCTACACTTGAGTTGTCACGCGGTACTGCATTTAGTGAGGCTGCTGTACACCAAGGCTTACTACCGCAGTGATGATTTACAAATATGTATATATAATAAGGAAGGTCTGCTTTAAACTGCTATGTTAAGCTCTCAATCTTACGTCAATTGTCTTTTCGTGCAATAATATGTTCTATAATATTCACATCTCGACTTTTCGTAAACCAAGATAGCCCAAGTAACTCCCTGTGATGTACACTCCAGCTGTCTGTACAGCGTTGTATGTATGCAATCAAAAGACCAGGCCCGTTCTGGTAGAGAGGATTCTTAGGTCCTGTATATATTACACTTGACTGCACTGATTCAAACGCCATTTAAGAGCAACGAGGAGAAAAAGGAGGGTTTTTAAATACATGCTCGTTGTTCACATCTACACGTCGTACGACTTTGGGCGGTCTACTCAGAGCGTCAATGCACTGAAAGTTTCCACCTTGGTGCGAGCTAACAGCCGATCGAAGGTTATTGGATCATCCGGATAGCTCAGTATAGAACACCTATTGATGACTTATGTATTCACCTTCATTAACTCGTGGAATTGCATGAATCGTCGTATCGGTCTTGGGGAAAACTCGAGCTGGCGCCGGATGTAACAGAGTTACAGTACAGTGATTGATGGGCATCGCGGACCTACTCTTGACTGCCTATGTAAAATCACGGCTGGAGAGGCAGGGACCCAGCGCCTAGTAGGTCGCTAAATTGCCCTCCGCAATCCAGCAGCGTCCAACAATATGTCAAACCAAGATACCCTCACTCCTGCTGCCTTTGGAATGCAGCCCACCAATTTCTTATAAAAAACATAAGGCGCGTGTCTCAAAGCAAACGGCACCCTTTTACCAAGCAGAGAAAAAACAGAAATAGCACTAAAACCAACATCAGAGTCTAGACCAGAACCAGAACCAACCACAAGAGACACACCTCAACCCACCAAACTTACCATCAGGCATGCTTTGATCTCTCTTCTCTTTCTTATCTTCTTCTTCCTCTTTTACCTCTTCAGTCAAACAATTATCTTGCCAGAGCATTCTGAGTTGCTCTGTTCCTCACTAGCTATAGCCTTCTTCACTAAGGCAACATATTTCGCAAGCTAACTCAAAGAGCCGCAAAAGCTTTGGAAACTAGATTTAACACCAGGACTACCATCAAAGCACACATCAACATTGACAAATTCAGGTAACCTGGGCGAACGGTCGAAAATTTCCACTATGCAAGTATAAGGCTTGCTTCTGAAAGTCAAAGCTAGAGCAATTGGAAGTACCAAGCTAAGCTGTGGAAAAGGGAACCTTGGCAGGGATGCTGGATGCCATGAATGAGGAATCGGGTTGTTGTTCCTGCCTCTACCGTTGATAACAATTTGCATATTGTTATATCTCCATCATAGAAAACAAAAGATAACTCAACGCGGACATATCCCTGACGCGAAACCAAAAGAAGATGACAGACAGTTAAGGCGGAAATTAGATAGGAGGTTTTGCTGTGACTTAATTTATTCATATTGTGTAATGATCAGGAGCCTTGCAGCTTGAGATGACGTGTAGCTGCGGTAGGGTCGGTAGGCCAGATACTGATACGTAATACGTCGTGTTCAGTAACGTTAGATGATTGGCGGATATCTATGCTCTAAGTCATAGCTCAGTGACAGTATTAGCATCATTGTCCACCGATGTCTTGTTCCCATCTCCTCTCTGGCCTAGATCTGTTGACTCATAGATACTGCAAGGCTTGCGGTGAGGTTTTGGTTATAAAGTAGCGGGTAGGTAATTGGGGGCTAATGTACACTGCAGGGGCTTGCATATTTTTCAGCCGCGTGGGTGACTAATGCTTGTGAACCAATCGTCTCGCGTCACCGTTCCAACCAACCTTCTTCGAAACAGGTACTTGCGGGGAGATGGGATATTGGCGAAGATGCCTAGAGAACCTGATGGAAGAAGTTCGTCGAAGGGATATCGGGTCAGATGTAGAGCTTCCTGAAAACTGCAGTGAGAATAACCCTCAAGTTGATGGATGGGACAATTAACTAAGTAAGAAGTATTCTAGCAGATCTCGATCATCTACTCTTCAGCGCGTGATTGGCAAGTTTACAATTTTTGTAGCATGAACAGTAGCTAGGGGTTTGAATTGGTGAGGCTGAGGGCCTGTTTTTTAAAGAAAGAGAAAATTAGTTTGTTTAGTGAGACCATGCGGCTTAAAATCATCGCGGAGCCCCCGTAATGTGTCAAGTAAGTTGGTGTTTAGCGCTCATAATATACATGGAGCATACGTACCTTGCCTCCCTCTTGCCTCTGGGTCACGGCTGGCCTTGATAAGCTGAGCCAGCAACCACAGTGTCTCCGGAGGTGTGCCTGAAGCTTATTGGCTGCTAAATGTTGGAACATGTATTTGACAAAATGCCAAGGTTGCATGCGGCCTGTTACTAGCTCTGCGAGGTCCAAATTCCCTGTAGACTTCCTCAGCGCCAGTAGCAGAGTGCAAACCAAGCCGATATGAAAAATTAAGGAGTGTGGAGATGCGAACCAGTCTTGGAGAATGTCTATATATACGAGAAAGTCATCCTCTAACTTGTCTCAACACATATTTCAGAACCCTCAGTCTATTTGGATATGATTCTTAAGTAGAAAAGCCCGACAATGGCTCAATACAAATTTCGCGCCTCCCTGTTCGATACGCTAGTGCTCGACTCGACTCGATCCGCAAATCAACAGTTTGTTCAACCATGTGACGGTATCAAGGCACTAGATAACGAAACCCGATCAATATAAATCAGTATTTTGAGCGCAATACTCTATGCTTACTACACAAACAAGAAGGTCAATGAGTAATATAACATCAAAGTCAGAAATTATAGAGGAAGATGTAATGGTTTGGGATAATCTAGTGATGACATTACGCTCTTATCTAGAGTGTTTAAACTGATTTCCTAGGCTACATTTCCACTTCGAATGCATTCTGAAAGCATTTTGAATGCATTTCAAAGCTATCATTGAAAAGTCTTCAGATGTAATATGCACAAGTTTCATACGATATTGTTAGGGTGGAGGCTTCACTGAACTGCGGCCCTTCTTTGGACCTCCGGCGGTTACTGTAGTGATGTAGGATATATCGTGTAGTATAACACATGATGGAGACACACCAAGGTATCATGAACAGTATTCTCAACATAAACTGGATACCAATACTGGTAGATTTGAGATATTTGATATTGTAAATGTTGCAAGAAACATGCCACGCGGTCGGATTCTCCAAGCAGTCATGGAAGACTTGTAAAAATCCAACTTGATTCTCACGACATGGAATCAGAATCTGCTACATTAAAGTCTTGAATAGAGTGGCAGAGTTCGTCGGGCTTCTATATGGCTAATACC
>Ga0247737_1000185_pt1 | contig 21282 bp, 19 predicted proteins | sample UWRJL028104C2_FD_180937 | JGI IMG/M metagenome (GOLD analysis project Ga0247737, IMG submission 180937) | Plant litter microbial communities from Arlington Agricultural Research Station in Wisconsin, United States - UWRJ-L028-104C-2 | ecosystem: Environmental > Terrestrial > Plant litter >...
CCAGTACCTGTTACCTGGTCGTATATCTGCAGGAAAAGCTGCCCAATGCGATTCTGACTTTTGCATATAACAGTGGCCGAATGCTCCTCCAGCAGCTTCAGGGTGCCAATTGACCATACAACGTACACAACCCATTCCCTCCTGTGCAAGTAGGTATCTGAGCGCGGCCATTCATCATCGCCCATCGCCAACGCCGCCCACCCAGCCAGTGTCAGCCTTCTTTCTCCGCACAACAGTGGGTTGGTGAAGAGTGAGCAGTGAAGAGCGCACCGCGAGCAGTGAGTGGGCAAAGCAGACCGATAGTGCGGCTCAGCATTGGATTTGAGTGGTGGCCTGCTTCGTCGCGTTCGCCCTGTAATTCGCCCCCTCCACTCATTCTTTGTACAGCTGCCAAACGAAAGCCGAAGCCTTCTCAAGCTCGCCAGCCTCTCACAATCTATTGGCCCGCGCAAGTAACATCAACATCAACATCCACAATACCAGTACGGCTTCACTGCTGTGGTCGCGCAAACAAGAGCGCATTGTGAGCATATCAATTGTGCTTCTGCAAACCTCACTGTTCTTGCTACTGCACCTCAAGCCCCCGGACTGTCAGCTTCCGCCACCTCCCGACGCACACCTCCGGCCAAATTACACACGAACAACAATCACCCTACAAACCCCAACCTGACATTCAACAACGCGAGCAAACGTGCGCATTGAGTTTCCTACGAGTCTTACCGTGCACCAAACGTGCTACAGGTAACAATTGACCAGACAAACAACACGGGTTGAGGAAAGATGGATCAGAACGCACCCAGTGCTTCGTCCCACGGGCAACCCCAACGTAGCAATGCGCCAGCCTATGATATAACCCATGGAGGACATTATGGTACGTCCGCAATTGTCACGGCAAACAATACCCATTTTACCTATTAGATGATGTGCTAATTCTCAAGTTTAGGTGCCAGTGTTGCTGTACGTGCTTCTGATTGACAACGACTCTTTATTTAGCTAACGCGGGAACAGCTCTCAGCTCAAGGATTTGCGCCTGTCGCGGAGTTCTACTCAGGATCATGGGCAAACGTATGTAGCCTAAAGCCATCTGACTTCCATGTTACGAGCATATTTAACTTCTTCAATAGGTTAACCAGGGACTTCACGGCCAATACAAAGACATCTTGACTACCTACTGGCAACAGATTATCAACCACCTGGAGCAAGACACGCACGATTACAAATTGCACCAGCTCCCGCTTGCGCGTATCAAGAAGGTCATGAAGGCAGACCCAGAAGTGAAGATGATCTCGGCCGAGGCACCAATCCTCTTCGCGAAAGGGTGCGATATCTTCATCACCGAACTGACCATGCGAGCCTGGATCCACGCAGAGGAGAACAAGCGGCGCACACTTCAAAGATCAGATATCGCATCCGCGTTGGCCAAGTCAGACATGTTTGATTTCCTAATTGACATAGTCCCGCGCGAAGAAGCAGCTTCTGCGAAGAGAGCCACAGGAGGCGCGCCCACCTCGGTTGCCGCCCCCGGGTCAACACAGCTTCCTCCACAGCAACCGCATCTTCCACAGTCTGGCCATTCACATATGCCACCCCCAGACCAATTCCTCAGTGCGGGTCAACACCTTGCGCCTGAGCAGGATTATCGCCAACAGCCAAACATGTATGCACCGCAACAAGTCCAGCCTGGACAAGCTCCGCCTTATGGCAACCCACCACCACAGATGTACCAGGATATGGAAGGCATATATGGATATCCCCCCATGCAGGCACAACAGGTAATTGCAAACCACCGAGGTATCATCTGATCAGTACTAATTTATATGCTCTAGCAAATGTATCACGTCAATCAACGTCCCCAGGAGCCAGTCGGTCAAGACCCAGGACATAATTATCCACGACATGATGGCGGGGAAGGAGATGCTGATGCAGAAGGAGAGCGTGACTACGAGGTTGGCTAAAGCGTGCCTGGAGAGCTAGATACCACTTTGCGGGGGGTTTGTTGATTGTTTCGGAGTTTATTGCACAAAAGGGCCTAGTATGTTCGTTCTTTGAGTTCAAGGTGCCTGGACATGGCCTTATTGTCGGAAATATATTCTTTCAGTTCCTTTATACTCTTGTCGTTCGTCATAACAGAACTTGTGAGACATTGCCGAAGAGGATCCGTGCTTCGATTGCAGCAGCTACCTAATACCAAATCTCGAGGAGAAGTTTTGTAGCCGGTCGGTTTTGGTAGGGCCAACTACGGTGTATGTAAGTCTGTAAAAACCGTTAGTTGATTCTCAAATTCTACAGGTTCTAGAATGCCTTACTTCTCTAATAATTGCGGACCATTCAAAGCATTAACCCGGCCAAACCTCCTATTGCGGATAGACGTATCATAGAAGTCGTTCGGGTCATCATTTTGCATTAGCTGCACCGTCTGCTGTAGCTCATCCAGATTCTCTTTCAAAATCTCGGCATTTGCAAGGCTATCCACAAACTGCGAGAGGACTGCGACGTCCTTGGCCAGAGCGGCGACGCCGTTGGGATTTATTTTCTTGACATCGGGGGATAGTGGGAGGGCCTGGGTCTTGTTAGACTTGTCTTTGCACGTTTGAGAAACGGGTCGGTGCTTACCAAGATCATGCTGGCGGCATGGGATAGGGCATCAAAGTAGATCAGTTCTTTAATCTCGCGTGGGAGCCCAAGCAGTGTTGAGTGCATGATATTGGACAGGTAGCGACACAGCTCTTGCATGTAGTTACTTGGTTCTTTTTCTAAAGTTGGTGCCATCCTAGGACGGTATTAGCACAGGAGAACAACACTTTGGAATCTACCAAACTCACCAGTCATACTCTGCAGTATCTACCAGATCATCGATCTTCGAGTTCACTACTTCGAAAATACGCTTCTCGGCCGTCTTCTTGTTGCTCCGGAACTTCTCCGTGGCGTTTAGAACAATAGGACCTCCGGCTGAAGTAGAAGACCTGGCTGCTATGAGTAGCTGCTCTAACTCACTGCACGCGGTTTCGAAATGTTCCAGATTGATCAAAATCTGAACAATCTGTCCAAGATACTGAGAGCTTAGTCTTTCAACAAGAGAATTGCAAACTTTTTCGGAAAGAAGTTCATCCAAGGACTGCTCTAATTAGCTGTGCGCATATGAAATGGTAAATAAATTACTGACTTTCTTGAGCGTATCGTCGATAACATTAGGGTGCTGGAAATGATCGTCTGAAAAAAAGTAGAACTGATTGAGGAAATTCCGAATATCTATACAACAAAGTGGGTACATCTGAGAAAATGGGAGAACAGAAGGAAAGCTAGAAGAGTTAGCTTAGATCGGGAATTTCTTGATGCTACATGCCTAAGTTCTTCTCTTGGTTTGTCAGGCGTAAACCAACTAACATTAACCACCTTATCATATTCGTCAAGATTAGCAATAGGCATTGGCATGTAATCATCCGTGGAGACAATCTAGAAACGATTTAGTCTTTAATATATGCCTGTCTCTAATTTGACTCACCTCTTGGAAATCATCGCTGAATCTTCTTTTAAGTAACTCAGCGTACTTTTCAAATAGCTTGAGTAAGAAACCATCCAAAACAGTAACAGAGTAACCCCATCCCTTCCAAAGTCAGTGTTTATCGAATCTTAGAACTCCCTATCACTTACATCCATGGTTTGTATGAACAACGCTATGACACCCTTGATTTTCAACAGTACCTCGGCGTTGTCAATTGTATCCAATGCTTTTGCAATCAGACTCATGGCACTGTGGCACATCGAATCCCAGAGCTCGTCTACCTGGTAATACTATCAGTATTTTGTATTCGAGAGTAACATGTATACTTACATCTACTAAAGATCGGAGATTCTGGGTTCTCCTCATAGTGGCTTTCTCAATTATAGCGAAACCAGCAATCCCTTCAAGTAAACTGCTCAGACTAGCATCGTCATTCTCGTCAACTAAGTTCACAGAAGTTGGGAGCAGCAACTCCTTCTGACGCCTTCTCGTTGCAGCAAAGTCAACTCGAAATTTTTCACTTTGACCAAGAGCTTCATGAATGTGCAAGCATTCGAATAGTGGTGTAAAGTCAACCTGAAGCTCATCATTATCCAAAACGTCGAACTCCTCGCTTTCGTCAAATACCAACTCTATGGCAGAGTTTAGTTTGAATGCTCGCAGAAATTCATTAGATTCCATGCGCTCCTTTTGCCGCGTTCGTCTTAATTCTGTATGGTAAAATGCAACCTCGCCCAAGAATTGGGACGTCTCTCGAATACGATAGAGCCAGGTATTCAGATCTGTCATGACCGCTTCGGAGATAGCTCTCTGTGATGCTGGTATAGACTTTTGTATAATATCCGCCAGCTTATTCTGCGTTGCATATTTATTTTGAATCGTAGGAATTAGATGTTCATTTTGAAGATCATCCAGCGCTTTTAAAGCTCCGTAATACTTCTTCCTTTTGATCAGCTCGTGGGCCCCATTGACCGCTTGTAAAATCTTTAACGACTCCTTCAACGCTTCCGATGCCTCAGCAATGTTTTGTCGAATAGCTTTCGTATCGACCAAGGCCTCCTTCTGCGCAGCAAGCTTCTCTGTACTTTCCTGAATGGACTCATTGAGCTTGAGGATCTCCGCAGTCAGAGAGACAGTCCCTTGTCGCACACGTTGTAGCTGGTTGACTGAATCCAAGAATTCTTCGTGCTTCGTCAAGCCAATTCGCTCAATGTCAGCCTCGCGTTCATCTGCGTATTGTGACAAGCCATGCATAAGCCCTGCCGTTCGATTGGAGTTCGTTGCATCTTTGAGAGCGGGAATTAACTGATCCAGGTATTCAGTATCGGAGGAGGAAAGAATGATCTAATAGGAAGCAATTAGCTTGGTTTCTATGAGGTATTGAATAGATGAGGCTGTAGGTCTGTACCTGTTGCACAGCAACTTTATAGTCGTCGTACTGTATCTTACGCCGAGACATGTTGGAAATGAGAATACGGAGACTATATCAGAATAGACCTGTTCATCATAGTTGTTCTGGTATAGAGGCAGTACAGAGGGTAAATGTGCCTTGGTTGTGGTCCTATATGTCGGTGCCTGAGGTGAAGGTGAGCTGCGACCCATCACAACAGTGACTGAGCCAGCCAAGATCTGAGGCACCAATGGAAAAGGAGGTCTAGCATTTCAATCCAAACCCAAAACTGACCACATTGAACATGTCGCTCAACCACATTTTAGTATCTTCCGTGCGTGGTGAAGTCACCACTTTCCCATACGTTGTTTCTATAGATTCCAGCCAGTGAGGTCATGGTTCTTATTTCCTGGGAGCAAATTCCCACTCTAGCAATCCTCTTGATACCCAACGTACTAGTGTCTTTGTATATCCTCCGCCCTCTGTTACCTTATCCTAAAGGGTGGCAGAATCGAGATGGATTCTTCATGAGAAAATGTGGAATACGCCTAATGAGTATCCTAGTTTGATGCAGGCTTGAGAAAAACGTTGTGTGCCATAGCAAGCTCCAGGATATGTTTGAAATAGCAAGAAGCTAGCTGTTCTATATACAGCCTTTGTAATTTGGTGTTGTTTTTATGTCTACCAATATATTCAACATGCTGGCTTGTTATAGAGCTCTCTTCTTTGCGCTACAATCTTTTTTTTGATGGCAATTTATATGGGCAAGTACAAGTGAAATATAGACTGAAAGTGACAAGTGCACTTTGGCTCAAACTACATGCTACATGAATGAGGTAAAGCAAAATATAATATATAATGGACTCTAAGCCTAGGCCCATTTATGCATTACATTTGTCAGACTATTTGACACAATAAGAATTTGTGAGATAGAGGAATAGGTTCACTGGGCCAACTCATCTGTAGCTCTCCCAAGGGGACATTTCAAGGACTGAGATGGTACCGAGCTGTTCAAGAAAACTAGCTTATTCACTGAAATAAGGGGGCCAGTCTTTGGTGACCCCTACCTAGGAATATGTGAAGCAATATCAGACAGGCATGTCTGAGTTGGAACTTTACTAGGAATAAGGCTATTCACTTCATCTCAAGCTTATGGCAGTGATTGGGAAGTCCAAGAAGTCAAACTGCCTACTGGCCGAGTGGTAGAGGGATTAGAAGTAAAGATCTCAGGTGAGAGTTTTTACAAGCAGTCAATATCTTCTTTAGAGCTCAAATATTCCAGGAACAAGTCATTTCATGGCCTAGTTGTTCCACCACCAACCTAGTCCATATCTAGCAGAGTAGCAGAGTCATGACATGGACAATACAGGAAAAACATATACTGCGAACTCTATGGGCTATGAACATCCATCTCCCAATCTTCCCGAGTATCTGTAGCAGTAAGTGTCAGTATTGTTTGTTGTTGTTGTCTTCCTACTGCCGCACCTTCCTTGGCAGCTGCAAATCGCAACTGCCCAAAACACCAGTGAATCCATCCTTGTCCCCCTTTCCCCTTCACTCCTCACACTCCATACTTCACTTACTACAAGAGTAGAATAAAGACGAATCACTCATCATTCACCAACCTGACCCGCCTTATATCTCGCCTACTCTTCCCACAATCTTAATGCTATCATCTCCTGCGACTTTCATCTCACTCTCAGTATTCAGACATCATCACACTTTCGTGATATCTTCACTTTCCCACCCCATTAAAGACTCCATTTAGTCTTCTATGAACCTCAAAATGGCTTCCTACCGCCCTGAAAAACTCTCGATCTCTCCTCATTCCTCGCCAGGAAATGCCGAGTCTGTGGGAGGAACGCCGGATACATCACTGACAGCATTCTCTCCCGAGGATCTTCGTCGAGGCTCTTTTGCTATTGCTTTATCAGCTGGAGCTGGAGCTGGAGCTTCTAGTCGTGATGATCCATTCGTTACTGTCACCACTACCGCCGCCACCGCCGCAGCCAGCCGCAAGACAACATTGTCTGCAAATGCTGTAACCTTTCAGCCCTCTAGAGCTGATTCTCAGAGCTACACCATTGTAAGTAAACCACTAGCCCATGACCTACTATGATACAGCTAACACATCCAAAGACAGTGTCTGGAGACACGACGGAGAGTGGCAGCAGCACACCAAGCAGCACTCATTTTGGAATTTTCACCACAGATACTGGTGCAAGCCGATGTATCAAAGTTTGTGCAATTTATGATGATGCTGACGTTCCAGGTAAGGTTATGGCCACGATGAAGGTATGTAATACATTGCTTTGCCTCCATGCATTTCCAATTTCTTTCGATCACGTCGTACATTCAAACCTGTGAAGGACATCGACTAAGCAGGGCATCTACAGAATCTGGCAGCAGAGGGAGTCATCAATCATGGAAGTCAGCGTTTCGACTGTCAAGGTAACAAAGTCTTCATTCGATTCCCTAACATCAAAGAAGCCAATGCCGTCTACAATACTATCCGCTTAGAACACCAAGCACTCGCTATTGAATACATGAACCCGGTGGACTGGGCAATGGTACGTTTTCCTCAATTTGTTGAACCAATTAATCATTTTTAGGTTGCAAGCCCAAGTAGTCGCTATTCTGCACACGAAGGCCAGGTAGTGTTGACCGCTCTATACCCTGCCACCGTTGCCCATAACAAGAAATCCTTCGAGCAACATCTCCGTCAGCTACTTGGTGTCTCTGGAGAGCTGGTTGCATGGCAAAAGATCGCGGTATGTGTTTTTATTTTCCAAATTCCTATTCTAGTCCCCATTCCTGTTATTCGGATACTGTAACGAACAAGCTTGATAATGGTCATAGACTAAATCTGTTAATTAGGCTACCGAGGCTGGAACATTCAAGATGGTTGCCGAGTTCTTTGACGCCAATAACGCTATCGATGCTACCCAGAGGGTGAACGGAAGAGTTCTCACTGTTGGAAAGGCTTTCATCCACGTCCCTTACAGCCCAGTCAAGGTTGAAGTTGACCAAACTGTCACAATTTCAGTTCATCTTCATCAGCCAGACATTACCACCCAATCGACCCAAGGACTAGCCGGACAGCTTACGCCAACTCGTAGCTCATCTATTCAGTCATTTGATTTGAGTACGTCACGGCCCACCTCACAGTCTCAGTCATTCTTCAAAATACGCGAGAGGCATAAAACCTGCTAATCTTCTATCAGATGAAGCTCTTGGGAATGTCTCTTTAGGCATGGTTCCGCCACCCTTTATGGGATCACTTATGGGTCGAACTCCGACATTTCCACGAGCAACTGGTACGTACAGTGTGATTTACTAATTCTCTTTGAAATTTCGACTATTCTTAGACATTGTAATTTAATCACGATCTATTAGACGCGAGCTAACTGGTCAATTCAAGCTAATCGAGTCATGGCATGCCATCAATATGATATGGCTCCTCTCCAACCAGGCTATTATCCTACAGGCTCGGGACAAGATCATACCGCCTATTATGAACGACAAAATCTTCCATATGGCCCACGTGAGGTTGGTCTCTACCAAGGTTATAACATGGCTCCTAGAGGATATGTCTATAATCAACAGAATGCCCGTCGACAAAATGCTGTGAAGATTCCCGGACGACCCCGTAATAATAATTCAGCTGCTAGCAGCCACAACTACGTTGACGTTGAAAAAATCCATGAAGGGGCGGACGTTCGTACCACGGTATGTTTTTACACTTTTGCAGCATTTTCCATTTTCCATTTTCCATTTCCATCATTGTCACACATCTTCACACAAACGAAATTTTGAATAACTCATACTTCTTAGGTCATGCTTCGAAACATCCCTAACAAACTTTCGCAAGCTCAACTAAAGGAAATCGTTGACGAATCCAGCAGCTGCAAATATGACTTTATGTATTTACGCATCGTAAGCTACTCACATCTCGTTCTGAACCTTCCGACAACAAGATGTTGTCAAGCATGACTTACAAAGAAATCCGTCTTGCAGCTGCTGACGAAGCATTAGGACTTTTCCAATGACTGCAAGTAGGTCTCGTATAGTAAATAAGTCAAATGGATGTGCATTGACCTTTACAGTGTTGGTTATGCTTTCATTAACTTCACCGATGTAAGTAATCCTAATTCTTAGTCGTGTGCTACTATTGACTGAATAGCCATTGGATATCATCGATTTTGTCCATGCTCGTTCAGGACAGAAGTGGTAAGGAATCTGATATTATTAACTGGGGAGGAAGTATTAACGCACAAAGGCATAGGTATAAGTCGGACAAAGTCGCAGAAGTTTCTTATGCTAGTAAGTTGCTTTTATTCTGAACGGGGGTGATTAAACTGACAGTTTTCAGCTATTCAAGGAAAGGATTGTCTCGTACAGAAGTTCCGCAATTCGTCTGTTATGCTCGAACCAGCTCACTACCGCCCAAAAGTATATCCTGACTTCACTCATCAGCCAAAGAAATGTGCTAACTTCAATTCTAGCTATATTTCACCATCCACGATGGTGCCTTGGCTGGACAAGAAGAAAGATTCCCCGAGTCGGACAATGCTTCCAAGCTGAAGAGGTCCTGTGAGAACGCTGAGCACGTTGGTAAATATCACGACTTCTTCTTCTGAGCTATGTTAACTATTTCAGGATTGTTCGCCCCAAGTTCTGGTAACGGCGGTGTACGTGAAGAACACCGTAGGCGTGGTAACTTTGACCGGGGCACCAGCCTCGCTCAGCGCGAGGAGTACGACTATAATGGACGCCCCTTTGACCGCTCCTATAATGTTACTCCATACCGCGGTGTTCCTTATTAAAGTTGTTCGTAGACTCCCATTTGTCATGCTTCAAACTGACCTCCATTCTAGACTGAACATTAAACTTTTTGACAATAGCCTTTTTCTGAAGTTGCTGCTAGGAACCTTGGTAAGATCTTCGGATTTGGTTGGCGTACTCATGTCTGCTCAGAAATATTGGGATTGATATCCAAGGCAATGGATGATGCTCTTAAATTTTGAAGGAAATTGGACGGATGTGACACGAATTGCGCGTATATGCCAAATATTATGAAACTTGCCTTTCTTTTTACCAGTCTATTAGGGACACTTCGCTTATGTTTCATTGGGCTTACTAGCAGAATAAGACAGTTGAGAAATCATCCTAAGGTACAAACTTGCTACAATAAAATTTTGCTGGAGTCTTGAACATTTAAATTGCATTTCACAAACAAGGATGTAGTGCTGTGAATGTGTTAGCCATACCGAGCCAAAGGATTTCCTCGAAATTATTGAAACCGCACATGTGTGAACTGGGGCGCGAAGGCAGATCGTTCAATCATATTTTACATAGTACTCCTATGTACATTAACCCATTAACTCCACGCTAAGTTCCGTAAACATATTCACATTGCTACTATATTGCGTCATCCGAAGGCAAAGCCGGTAAAGGTTTTCGTTTCACATTGAAAACGCGTTTGTTATCCTCTGGTGGCGGAGATGGAAATATCGCGCTGCCTAAACCGGAATCCTCTGGAGTCCAATGTGGCTCCTCAGCACCATGTCTATACATATCCTCGAATAGAGCTTCATCATGCACGCTACTTGGCGATAACTTTTCTTGTTGGCTAAGGACACCCTTTCGCTTCTTGGGTGTCCGACCGCTCCATATCGAGGGACCTGGACTCCCAATACGAGGCTGGGAATGTACTACTAGATTCTCTGAGGAATCGCTTAGGACATTCTCGGCTGGATGTCCTAACTCATCACCACCGGAAGGAGGCGTAGGCACGTTGTCTGATCTCGAGTATGAGGAGACAGGTGTTGGTGGTGCGTTGTCTGGACTTCGAGATCGAGAGTCAGAACGCCGTCTTTTTAGACTCAGCTCTGGTTCCTGTTCTAGCCACTCATCATGATCGGTCATTGAGCTTGATCTATGGAATTCAGGAGTTTCTGGTGGGCTTTCAAGAGGACTGAGAGGGAGGCCTAGAGCTCTAGCTCGACTGTGGAGAAGTGGGATATCGATGTGGCTACCGGAAACTCGAGAGAATATTACAAGACCGAGGCAGAGAAGGAGTAGCACAGATTGGATGATTGACATGCGTTTTTGAAATACAACTTCGTCTGCGAGGATATTGAGTCGAGCACTGATTGCTAGAATCTCTCTTCGTGATTCCTCACGCTGTCCTTCTAAGGATATCACTGTGGATTGCCATATCTCATCGTATTGTTGCCGGAAAGTTCGTAACTCAGCGAGAACAGTGCTGTTGAGAGTGTCTAAAAATGTGGTTGACTTTTGGAGCTGCTTCTTTTCAACTTTGGAGAAGGCTTCTCGCAAGATCCTGGACTGTTCTTCAATATATTTCAATGATAATGTCGAGTTAGTTTCGAGTAATTGCAGCCGACGTGAGACAGCCTTGAAGAAACTTTCTTGGATAGTGGGTAATGCTGATGAAGCAGAAGTAGTAGTGCTCATCTTAGACTTAGATGTCGTAGAATTCTGAAGTCGACTGGTGATGGATGAGATGGACTCTCGCATATCAGAGGATATCCTAGAGGAAGAGGATGAAAACGCTGGGCCCGTATTATCTTGTTCTGATGCGTTGGTAGCTTTGAAATTTGTGGTTGAGGCAACCGTCGGTGTCGCAGTAGCTCCGTCTCCTGGCGGATTTGGAGCTGTGGTTATGGTGCTAGTCGGTTCAACTGTTAAGCTGCTACTTTTGCCCATGATTGTAAGAGCTTGATCAGAGTTGGTGATAGGTGAATTTGACTTGGCGCAATTGTCTGGAGCCAAAGGCTTAACCCTCGATGGAAACATGTCTGCAATATGAGAGTTGGTCCATGGACTAGTTAAGTTCTGGACTGTTGTGGATTCGGGTGTTTCTTGAGCATTTGTGGTGCTCGGAGTTGCAGCAGTAGTTTCGACAGTCTTTAGGATCTCATGTATGATTGCGTGAGCTTCTTTCAGCTCAGCTTTTAACCTTTCCTCCTCTTTCACAGTTTCCGCAATTGCTTCGGGGACGAACCTCTCTTCCGAACTTTCTTCACCTCCTTCGCCTTCTTCACCCTCACCATTTGACTCAGTCTCTTTCCAACTTTCAAGCATACGCTGACCATGAACTCTTATAAGTGACAAAGGACAATAAAATTCGTTGCCGTAATGGGTCAAGAACTCAATTCTAATATAGCGCGCCCATATTTGAGGGTTTTCGATGAGGAAAGCCTGTATTTCTCGAGAATTGCGTGCTTCGTACGTTCCAACATCTTTCCATTTCTCCATTCGCACAGGATATTTATCACTAACACTCACACGAAAAGTTCGTATCATGCTGGAAAAGAACTCGTAACTAGCGAGAACCAAAGTATCTATCCATATCTCTTCCTATTAAATGTTAGCCTAATCCCGTAGTTCTCTGGGAAGCAACGTACTGAAAGTTCAACAATCAAGAATTTATTTGCTGTGGCACATTTTGAGAGCATGTATGTATCCTTGTTCTCTACCAAAATGGCCTTGGAATTTTTTGCGCCTTGATGGGTTTTCAGAACAGTTGCTCCGGCATCGAACGACGCATAATTGAACCGCTCTTTACAAGTTTTTCCAGCATCCTTTTTCCGATACAGATCCGATCGTCCAACGGTCTCGTCTTGAACTTGAACCCCAATTTCTGAATCTTGCTGTTCTTTCTCCTCGGAATTTGGCGTCTCCTTTTGGCTTCTTGCGAACGCAAAGGCGAGATCGATTTCTCCCTCGTCCCCGAAAGATTCTAAATTGTGCGCCACGCTCTCGGAATCCCGCTGTCTCTCACTTGGCTTCCTGCCTCCTACGTGTAGGTTGTTTTGGCCTGCTTTCTTCAGGGTCTGTTTTTTCCACTCCTCGAAGGAAAGGAAAGATGCTTCACTAAGTTCACTACTATCTGCTTCGGCAGCATCAGTAGCTACTGGCGAGCTCGACACAGACTCTGCTGTGGCAGCAACTGTATCCTGCTTTGGGTCCGTGCTGGTCGAACTGGATATAGTATCGTGGATTGGCTCATGACTTGAAGTTATTGAAGTCCCGGTTGCTTTTGCATTAGCGGTCGTGCTGGAATTTTCGACTGCCGCAGACTCTGTAGCCGCAGTAGTTCTCGTACTGCTCCATGACGACTTCCCGCACAGCTTGGGTAATGTATCGGTGATATAATTTATTGTCCTAAACTCGCAGGTGGCCGGGAGACTCCTTAAGGGTTGCGGCACCGTTGTTATCGCAGCATTAGTTGGACTTGGCGTTAGGAGGAACAGTGCAGCTACAACTGACACAAAGTAGCGATAGCAGACGAGGACCATTCTGGCATGGACATAGTGCTAATAAGAATAAAAGGTAGACAGGTGAGTGTACTTGAAGTGTAGATATTCTAAGGTACAGGTGCGGTGAGACCAGGTCTGGCTAGCAAGGTTTGGACAAAGACTTCAAGCTCTGGTGAATTTGGGGGCATTGACCAATTGCAATCTCGAGTGGAAGTTAATGCTGGTTCGCATAAATCCCAACAGGAGTGGAGTTTTCTCAGGATGTTCTTTGACCTTGTAGGATCCAGTCCTTGAATCACAGACCGGAGATGTGAATAGAAATGATGTAATACACATTATCTTGTAAAACCTGTCATCTTCTCTCTGCGCCTCACAATCGGGTTTGGTTCACGTGATCAACCTTCTGAAATTTACCGTTAGTAGAGACTTCCGCGCACTTCCCATATATGGGATGTATACAGAAGGTTTTAATGCCTTGATGATATGGTATTAGTTTCTTGAGTGCCATCTTAACAATCGGCAATAGGGGTTAGGCCTCCAGGTCATTACTGAAAGACCATCTTGGTAAAAAATACCAAGCTCTCTACACAATTTCCATTTAATTTTCACCTGTTATCTCTGTTACCGCTTCTGGTAAGGAGTGGCAGACTGTCTGTCTGTTCAGCCTACAATTCGTATGGCAACCAGATCCCATTTCCCAGATATCCCACGACATATCTATCACAAAGCTAGCTACGTCGGATAGATTCACTACCAGTAATTGTGTTGACTTTTGAAGATTCTCAAAGTTCTCTAAACTTTATCGTTATGAGGCATAACCAAAGTTAGAGCCTCTGCAGGCTAGCCAGAAGTCTCGAACAACTTGAGCCGTACCTTTAGCACCACGAAGACTTGAACTTATTATTAGCACAGAATTTTTTGAGGGGGGAGATATATACCTCATGAGCTTTTGCAGGAATACCGCTTTGTCTTTAGAAGTTGCCTTTGTACTTGGGAAGTTATCTGCGAGAAGTGCGGCTTCAAGCCAATTCCTGGATCGTAGCTGACGCACCACAAGCTTCTTGAGAGGATCACAAAGCTTATCTAAGTCACTCCGTGCTGCATCACCGCCCATGTTGAACACGAGAGCTTCTGCGAGAAGAGGGCCTAACTCTTGCCATGCGCTGTCAATCGAATCTTGGAGAGGGGCTCCTTGGTCTTGGAGTGCTAGGAAGGTAGTCTAAGAGAGAAGTGAGTATTTAATTTCAGAAGAATACGCAGGCCTCTATGACGCACCCAGAAATCCGCCGCAGCGTGCTTCGGTAAAGGATCACTCCTTCTAAGAGCTTTCAACGTGAAGACAAAGGTATTCCATGTGGTCTCCTGGCTGAGTAAAATACCAGGGTATATCGAAGCTAGACGAGTCAAAAATTCAATTCCATTCTGTGCTACTTCCGGGTCATTGCTAGGGTCTGTGATTGATAAGATTAGCTAAGTTCTTGTTAAATAGTAGATAGTTCATCCAGTGTACTCACCATCTAAATTTTGCAAAATCTGGCTAACCCATTTCACGAGAACATTCGCAACTTCCTGAATCTCCTGGTCGTATTGGTGAGAGCTAATGAGTGAGCTCGCTGATGTAATAACAGCTCCTAATCGAGGGGTTTGTGGATTTGCCTTTAATAGAATTTGGGCAACAGTTGTAGCAGGGAAGACAAACGGGCCAGGCTCAAGTTCCCGAAATCCACAGCGGAATAACTTACAAGTTGCATCAACGATATCACCACGACTAGAGAGTGCTTCGTATAATCTAGTTATGTTAGAGATTACACGATGTTGGATATTTGAACCTGTTCCGGTCGTCCAGAACGTTGACCTTGACTTCTTTTCAAGATCGACAGGTGCATCGATCGGAATTTGAAGTCCTTTAGCGATACCCTCAAGGCACCGCAAAGCAGTCAGCCCATGCTCACAAGCCGTATTGTATATTGTGGTGGGGTCAAGAGTTGGCAGTGCGGTTGCATTTTGGTGTGAAGAGAAAGTCAACAGTAGTTGAACGCACCGCTCAACATCCAGTTCTACAAAATGGAGCAGTTGCTCTAGTGGGGCAATTTTAGCATTGTCAGTAGGAATAGCTTGAATAATAGACGATATGCCTTGCATGATGCCTTCTTTGACACTACTATCCAGAGATGCTGTGTTGATCATGCCAGCAAGCTGTTGCAAAAAGGTCCCTAGTTCAGGAACAAGAATGTTTCGACATTTCGAGCAGAGCTCTACAATAGCCCAGGATGCATTCTTGGATAGTGAGGGAAAGACGGCTGATCCAAAGACAATGTTTAGCACTTGTGGCAAGAGTTCGGAGTGTCTTTCGAAGTATTCAGAATACTCTCGAATAAGTGACAGGAATACGTGAGCTGTCCGTACAGGAATATCTGGTTGGCTTGTCAGCAGCGCAAGCAAAGACGGTTCGAATATTCGGCTCAGATATTGGTCCTCCTCAGTATGTTTGCTAATGCAATCGGCAAATCGAGAAACACAGTATAGTGATGCCTCTAGCTCCGTCCAATTCTTGCTAGCAATTGATTGCTGCGTTAGATCAATGAAGACATTAAGAATAGGGATGTCAGAAATGAGGAAGAACTGCCCCAGCAAGTCTGACACGTCTCTTCGTGCGTCTTTAAAGCCAGTACGATCTACTGAATCCCAGCCATCAAACTCTTCCTGTGGTGGAAACTGTATCTTTCGCCAACAGTTCTGGATGGCTTGCATAACATGCTCACTTGCGGCAGAGAACCAGGCTGGATGCCCCGACTCTGATGAATAAGTGATATCTATCATTGATTCAACGAAAGTCCCCCAAAACTCTAAGGCTGGAACGAATATCTTATCATCGTTCACCACGTACCCTTCTGCTCCCAGAAGCCCACCAAGTGCCGACAAGAATTGCCCACATTGCGGGTCTGTAGCGGCTTTCTGTGCAAGGTCTTCAACGTTTGCATCGCCAAAAGCAATCATAAATAAACCAAATTGTAAAGAGTCAAAATCAAAATCTCCACCAACTAATCTTTGATACCGCCCTTGTGCCCACTGGCTACTGAAGAGTGAGAAAATAAGGTCCATATCTTCTTTTTGCAGAAATTTGGAGAAGTTGCTAAGGACGTCCGTAATCAGTTCTATCGAAATTTCATACAGGTCTTCGTCAATAAGGGACATGATCGCGGGCCTTGTTAAGGTCTTAAGTGGATCCAGAACCAATTCATCGTCTATGAAAGCACGATGTGAATAGGACACCCATGCCTAGAGGGTCAGCATATAACTGCACCTAATACCAGGGCTTTGGTTCCACAGCTAGCACCCATATATTTTCCTATGAGCCTAGTTGAGGACCAAAAGAGATAAACTGACCTGAAAACAACGCATGGCTTCCTGGCGGACTTTAACATTAGTTGCGATAGCATCGCCACTCAAATATTTTTGGACTAGAACCACCACGTCCTCAACATTTGGAACTACTTGTTGATGAAACTTGTGCCTATAAGGTTGCCAATTAATGATAATATACAAACTGCTTCAGAAGTGATCATACTGTTTCATAGAATTGGAGTCCATTTTCCCAACATCTTCTACTAGATTGGAAATGAACCAGAATATGATGACTGCTTTGTCACTCGATATGTTCTGAACAAGGATGGTACTTTCAGGAGCATCACCCAGTTCATTATATGGAGTAGCTTGGCCTAGACAAAGGCAGTATAACAGATGTCTGACACATCTGGTCCAAGACCGTGAGAACTGGATGAAGTACGCTGCCAATATAGAACATAGTTTTCGTACCACGACTGCTCCTTCGCCTTTATCAAGGGATTGTATCAGCCAGCCAATGATATTATGGAGTAAATCCTGAGCATCATCATCACTGAGTGAGCTCCTTCCCGGCACGTTAATTCCCAGGGCAACAGGGTGGTGGACTCGAGACTTACGAATCTGTATTTAACTTGACAATGAATGTCAACGCGCCAAAAAACCTAACTGTCTCTTCCTTATGGCCAAGGAGATTCTGAGCAAGTTGCCACCCTTCAGGAGACCGTTGAAGCTTGTGCAAAGTTTCTTGTATTCTTGATACTTTTGAGCCACCACCAGGTTGGTACATTTGAAGGATTAGCTATAATTCATTAGCGACTTTGTTTTTTCCAACTCGTGAGAGCCAAGCCAATATCTAGATTATAGTTCTTCTATTTCTAGCACGGTCGCCAGCAAATTCTCGAAGTTTCCCTTCTCTTTGGAATGAAGGGTTTTGCTTACCGCTTGTACCTCTTCGAGAGAGCTGGGCAATGGCCCATTATCCAAATTTGCCATAGTTAGTGTTGGTGCTGGTGATAAGTAACCCAAGGAAAGATGTAGTTTAGTCGCGTTGAGCAAGCGAAGAAGTCATCAGCATATCTTTTTTGGGTCCACCAATATCCCAACAACTCTCACAACAAGTTATAAACCTGTCAATTCTGGAAGTATAGAAAGAAAGCTGGCAAATATGTTTTTGACATAATCATTTCTGCAGACGCCGATGGTGTGGAGCCTTAAAATATTGTGAGGCAAACATTAACCTTAAGCTCTTTGCAGGGGTGACACAGTTCAAGCTCCAGTGCCCCGCTACCTTCCTATACAGTACAAGAGCTAGGATTGTCTGCTCACACTTCCTCTATTCATGAATGTCAGACATATAAAGAAGCCTTAGACCCTATAGTTACACTCGCTCTGCCTTTTACTTCTACATCTGATGCGTGGTTCGCTGAGAAAGCTGTCTGTACCAGAGAGATTAGTCAATCAGCCAAGGCGACTTACATTCGATCGTTTCCCCAGATGCTCAGCTCAATACACTTTACCCTTTGCAAGACCTAATTCGAGCTCACCGGTAAGTGGGCTGCCTGCAGTTATCTTTACCAAGTTGGAACGGAATTCTGGTCATCTAACTCTGTGTCGTAGAAGTTTAGGTACTCATTTCCTACCATAAAGATAAGCGGAACACAGCGATATTATTCTGCTAGCTCAACAGGGTATATCGAAAATATGACAACAACGAAGAGTCTGGGGGGTCTTACGGAACTCAGAGAGTTTATGAGAGCGCATGGAATCGATATCTATATTATCCCGTCCGAGGATAGCCATTCTTCCGAATACATAGCACCTTGTGATGCCAGGAGAGCATACATCTCTGGCTTCACAGGATCGGCTGGTTGCGTAGTGGTTACACTTGATAAGGCTGCTCTTGCAACTGACGGAAGATATTTTAACCAGGCTACCAAACAACTGAGCGAGGAATGGATACTGCTTAAACAAGGTTTACAAGATGTCCCAACTTGGCAGGAGTGGACAGCAGAGCAATCGGAGGGAGGTAAGGTGGTGGGTGTCGATCCAAATCTGCTAAGCGCGACGGATGCTAGGAAACTTGCTGAGAAAATCAAGAAGCGTGGTGGGAGGGATCTCGTTGCGGTAGATAAGAACCTTGTGGACATGGTGTGGGGGAGAGACCGACCTGCCAGACCTCAGGAACAAGTGAAAGTGCTCCCACAAGAGTATGCTGGAAAGGAGTGTTCAGTAAAGCTTGAGGAACTTCGTAAAGACCTGGCAAAGAAGAAGAGTGCCGGATTGATCGTCTCAGCACTGGATGATATTGCTTGGCTGTTTAACTTGCGTGGTGACGATATCCCTTACAACCCAGTATTCTTTTCCTATGCTGCAATCACCCCAACCACGGCAACACTCTACGTTGACATTGCAAAGTTAAGCCGCGACTGCGAGACCTATCTTACGAAAAATGGTGTTTCCATTCGGCCCTATGACAAGATTTTTGATGATATGCGATCGATGGTACGTCTGCATGTCAGTAACAAAGTACTGCGGTGGCTTTTGATGTGTACAGATACATAAATCTACTAACTGCCACATTTAGGTTGAAGATCTGCCGGATAGAAATACAAACAAGTTTACTATATCAACCAAAGCATCGTGGGCCTTAAAGTTATCTCTAGGTGGTGATGCCAACGTGGATGAGGCGAGGAGTCTAGTTGGGGATATCAAGGCTGTTAAAAATGAGACTGAATTAAAGGGCATGAGAGCATGCCACATAAGAGATGGAGCTGCTTTAATAGAGTATTTCGCATGGTTAGAGCAAGAGCTGCAGAAAAGAGAGCTCAATGAGGTTGAGGCTGTAAGCAGATCCTACGAATTGAGTCCATTTGTTATTGTAATGACATGGTGTATGCTGACTTCGGGATTCTAGGCTGATGAGCTGGAAAATATACGAAAGAAAAAGGAACTATTTGCTGGCTTGTCCTTTGACACAATATCCTCAACAGGTGAGTTCTTATTTCAACGCATTCCAACTGTGCGTAACGCTGACTCTTTAGGCGCAAATGCTGCCGTGATTCATTATAAGTGAGTAGGAGTCTGTTGTGTGTGTGACGCTCTTAGCTTCTTTCCGGCTAACACCGAATCCAAGGGCTGAAGTAGACAATTGCGCAATAATTGACCCCCAAAAAATTTATTTGTGTGACTCTGGAGCCCAATATCAAGATGGAACTACGGACACCACCAGAACGCTTCATTTCGGTACTCCCACTGAGATGGAGAAGAAGGCCTACACTTTAGTATTGAAAGGTAATATTGCACTTGACGTGGCGGTGTTCCCTAAAGGCACCAGTGGGTTTGCTTTGGATACTCTTGCACGACAATTTCTTTGGGTAAGCACGCAATGCTTTGTACAGCTTCAGGCATCTAATTTTTGGCAGGCAGAAGGCTTGGACTATAGACATGGTACCGGCCATGGCGTTGGTTCATATCTAAATGTGCATGAAGGCCCAATTGGTATCGGAACTCGTATACAACTCTCAGAAGTTCCATTAGCCCCAGGCAATGTGATCTCCAACGAACCTGGGTACTATGAAGACGGATCCTTCGGGATCCGAATTGAGAACATCATTATGGTGAAAGAGGTAGACACTACACATAGATTTGGCGACAAGTCATACCTTGGCTTTGAACATGTGACCATGGTGCCATATTGTAGAAAGTTGATGGACTTGAAACTGCTCACGGATAAAGAGAAGGAGTGGCTGAACACTTACCATAAGGATATCTACGAAAAGACACATGGCTACTTTAAGAAAGGTTCTCTTGCACTTGCGTGGTTGGAGCGCGAGACCACAGAAATCTGATGGATTAGACTCGCAGACTTGAATACGGTAAGGATGAAAGCATAGCATAGCAGGATCTGGGTTTATTTTCACAGGGATGATGCAGCGCAGATAGTAGCGTAACTAATGAAATTAGGCACAGAATAATGTCAATGCCATGGCGATCAAACTTTTTTTGTTTTGGTGAAAATGATTCTTGTTCGTTATTATACATCGCGCCTGGCGCCTGACGCCCTAGAATTTCATGAACGCAGCCATTGCAAAGGTTGTACCGAAAGAGAGTTTGAATGCCACATTGTCTTGAACTGCGGACTGGAGATTGATGCTTGTGACATATTTCTGGAGACGATTGTAGGGAATCACGTTTATACCATAGCTAGAGGCAACCTAGTAGATGTTAGCTTTCTGGGCGAAGAGAACGGAGTGAGTGAAGTACTTGGACGCCGACAACGAGCAGCCCGAGGATTATTGCTAGCGTTTTGGAAAAGGTGCTTACGGCAAGGCCTGCGCAGAGTCCTGTGTATGAGGAGTTAGATTTTGAAATACGATTCTGAGATGGAGGTCCTTTGGGATCTCATAAATCTCTTTATTGGTTTGTAGTGTCACGAGATGATGGCACCATGGAGACTGCTCTACAAATTTACAAGCTTTGTCCTGGCCTGTTTGAAACCACTATTTTCTAGTTGATATTCCCACCTTCTTTGCCCCTGGATTCTCTCCAGCGTGTGAAACGCGTCAAGTCATGGTAAGTCATGAGCTTTTCGGCGGAGGAGGAGGTTATTTTACAAATGTTGGTTCGCAGGATGACTTGAGTAATGAAAAGGCGTCAACGAACCTATTATCGAGCCGCTAGTAACCTGTCTTACGGCAGTAGCATTCAATCCTCCCCCCTTTGGAATCATAGGCGTTTGAGCCGTACGCCTGTACGAC
>Ga0247737_1000186_pt1 | contig 21228 bp, 22 predicted proteins | sample UWRJL028104C2_FD_180937 | JGI IMG/M metagenome (GOLD analysis project Ga0247737, IMG submission 180937) | Plant litter microbial communities from Arlington Agricultural Research Station in Wisconsin, United States - UWRJ-L028-104C-2 | ecosystem: Environmental > Terrestrial > Plant litter >...
GCTGATCACCGTGCCGCTGGTTCTGCCGCCCGTGGTCGGCGGCATCGCCTTGCTGCTGGCGCTGGGCCGCCGCGGTCTGGTCGGCCAGTGGCTCGACACGAACTTCGGTTTCACCCTGCCGTTCACCACCGCGGGCGTCGTCGTCGCCGAGTCGTTCGTGGCCCTGCCCTTTCTGGTCATCTCGGTCGAAGGTGCTCTGCGCGGTGCCGACGCCCGTTACGAGGAAGCGGCCGCCACCCTCGGCGCCAGCCGGTGGACCACGTTCACCCACGTCACGCTGCCGCTGGTCGGGCCGGGCATCGCGGCCGGGGCGGTGCTGTGCTGGGCGCGGGCGCTCGGCGAGTTCGGCGCCACCATCACCTTCGCGGGCAACTTTCCGGGCATCACACAGACCATGCCGCTCGCCGTCTACCAGACGATGGAGAGCGGCGACCTGGAAGGCGCGGTCGTGCTCAGCCTGATCCTGCTCGTCGTCTCGATCACCGTCCTCGCCGCGCTGCGCGACCGCTGGCTGACCGCGCCGTGACCGGCGAACCCGACCGCGCCGTGACCGGCCACCCGGACCGCGCCGTGCCGGACCGGCTCCTCGACGCCCACCTCGTCGTGGACCGGGGCACGTTTCGCCTCGACGTCGAGCTGAGCATCCGGCCTGGCGAGACGGTCGCCCTGCTCGGGCCCAACGGGGCCGGCAAGACGACCGCCCTGCGCGCCCTCGCCGGTCTCACCCAGCTGAGCGCTGGGCATCTCACCCTGCGCGGCCACGATCTCGACCGTCCTGAGAAACGGATCTGGACCCCGGCGGAAAAACGATCGATCGGTGTCGTCTTTCAGGACTACCTGCTCTTCCCGCACCTGAACGCCCGGGACAATGTCGCCTTCGGGCCGCGCCGGCACGGTGTCGACCGGCGAGCCGCCCACGTGATCGCCGACCGCTGGCTTGACCGGGTCGGCCTGGCCGACTTCACCCGCCGCAAGCCTCGGCAGCTCTCCGGCGGCCAGGCCCAGCGGGTGGCCCTGGCCCGTGCGCTCGCCGTCGAACCGGAGCTGCTGCTGCTCGACGAGCCGCTCGCCGCCCTCGATGCCCGTACCCGCCTGGAAACCCGCGCCGAGTTGCACCGCCACCTGACCGCCCACACCGGAGCGGCCCTGTTGGTCACCCACGACCCGCTCGACGCTCTCGTGCTCGCCGACCGCCTCGTCATCGTCGAGCAGGGCCGCGTCGTCCAGGAGGGCGACGCGGCCACCATCACCGCCCGGCCGCGCACCGATTACGTCGCCCAACTGGTCGGCCTCAACCTTTACCGCGGTAAAGGCTCCGGCACCGCGGTCGTGCTCGCCGGCGGCTTCACGCTGACCACCGCTGAACCCGTACAGGGAAACGCTTTTGTGGCGTTCCGGCCGTCCGCGGTGGCTCTGTTCGCCAGGCGACCGGATGGCAGCCCTCGCAACACCTGGCCCGCCATCCTGCGCGACATCCAACGGCACGGCGACAACCTTCGCGTACGCCTCGACGGGCCGATCACCGTCGCCGCCGACATCACCCCCGTCGCCGCGGCCCACCTCGACCTGGTGCCCGGCCGAGAACTCTGGGCTGCCGTCAAAGCCACCGAAACGCGCGCCTACCCCGACACCGCCGGCCGAAGCTGAAGTAATCCGCCAAGCCCCCGACCCGCAGCCGCCGCCTCCTCGGCCTCGGCGCCGGTGTCAGCACCGGCGCCGCGATGAGCATCGGGTCTCCTCAACGGCCAGCCCGAGCGCCATCAGCTCGCAGGTGCCGCCGCCACGGCTCGAAGTGGCAGCGTCTGAAGCCGATTGAAAATCATCGCGGACGCCCGTCGCAGATCGCCGTCGGTCGCACAGTCGGGAAGCCGGTCGACCAGCAGCCGGAAGGCGATCCTCAGCTCAAGTTGGGCGAGCGGGGCACCGAGGCAACGGTGGATGCCGTAGCCGAAAGCGATGTGGCTGCTGACCCGCCGGATGTCGAACTCGTCGGGTCGCTCGACGAGATTCGGGTCAAGCCCCGCAGCAAGCGGAGAGACAACGACCGTGTCGCCGGCTTCGATGTCTACGCCGGCCAGGTCGAACGATTTCGCAGCGGTCATCAGGAGGGTGGTACGCAAGGAGTCGTCGTACCGCAACATCTCCTCGACCGCGCCGGCCAGGAGAGCCGGGTCAGCGCGTAGCGCGTCCAGCTGAGTGGGATGCTGCAGCAGCGCGAGCATGCCGTTGCCGATCATTCCCGCGGTGGTCTCGTGCCCGGCCACCAGCAGCAGATTCGCCATCGCCGTCAACTCGGCGTCGGTGAGCCGCTCACCGTCCGCCTCGACGGCGACCAACGCCGAGAGCAGGTCGTCGCCAGGTCGCTCGCGTTTGGCGGCAATGAGGTCGCGAAGAAACGCCAGAAGCGCCCGTGCGGCAACCGCGTACTCCTCGAAGGGAATGCTCGTCGCCGCGCCGACGAGCGCGCCGTACCGCAGGAACTCGGTTTGATCGGAAGGGGCGACCCCGAGGAGTTCGCAGATGACCTGAAAGGGCAGCGGGAAGGCGAACCGCTCCATCAGGTCAACGGTCTCGCCGGCGACCAGGGCCGCGACGACGGGCGAGATCAGCTCATCGGCGATCTCGGTGATCCGCGGCTCCAGCATCGCGACGCGTCGGCGGGTAAAGACGGCTGAGACCAGTTTGCGCAGCCGGGTGTGGTCGGGCGGATTCTGGTTGAGCATATGACCGTGCAAATAGCCCGTCTCCTCGGGCATACGGTCAAGGTATGGCATGTTCCAATGGCCCCGCCGCAACCGGTCGTCGTTGAGGGCCGCGCGCCCTTCGTGGTAGCCGGTCACCAGCCACGCCTGCCGCCCCGAGGGAAGTTCGATGCGATGGACAGGCCCGCGGGCGGCGAGTGCCATCAGCGCCTGCCGCTGACCGCCATCCGGGCCGGCCGCGAACAAGTCAAGGGTGTCGATCACTTGTGCTCCTCATTCGGTCATCGCCAGACGCGCTGTCCTGGAATTCTCCCCAATGTACGACAGGTCCACTTCGGAGTTCAGGCCCGTGGAAGGCCCGGCCGCGGTCTGGTGCAGCGGGATCGCCGAGCGCTGGAGGCTCATCATCAGTAACGACGTTCCCAGGCGATCGAGGTTCACGGAAACACCGTGCGGAAGCCGGGAAAGGACACCGTTGCGATCTGGGTCGCCTTCGGCGTGATCACGACCTTTATCACCGCGCAGGTCGCCGTGATGGCTGCGCCGCATTGCACGGCGAAACCGCCGACCCGTCCAGCTTCCCGGCTGGGTGACGGCCCGACCCGACTGGCAACACGTACGCCGACGGCAGCGTCAAGGACGGCAGGGCCGACTGGTCCCGCAAAACCGATCGAGATGGTTCCCGGCGCCCTCGACAGAGGGCCTCGACAGAGGGCTCTCGTGCTAACCGTTGAAGAGGCGGTCGACCTTTGAAGGTTGGCCGGACGGCCCGGGGAAACTGTTGGGGAGGGAGATGGTGCCGAGGTGGGGGCCGAGACCGTGCGGTCGGGTCGGCGGTCGAGGTGTTGATCGTGGTTCGGTGAAGGTGCTGAAGGTGGTCGGTAGTGGACCGTCGAGCTCAGGGCGGCTGACGACGGCACCGACGTGTTCCCCGACGGCTTGCAGGGCCGCGAGCAGACCGCTTAGCTCGGGCTGGCTCGACAGAAGGTGTGCGACGCGGGGCGCGAGAAGGGCGGGGCCGTCACAGTGGGATGCGGTCCGGCCGCCGGGCAGTGCCCAGTTGCCGGAGTCTGCGGAGCCGGGCTCGAATCGTTCCGCCAGTCGGCCGTCGACCATGCGACAGGCGAGGTTCATGCCGTCGCCGCCTCTGACGACTTGTACTAGTTCCGTGCCGGTCGAGAGCAGTTCGAGTCGTGACGGCAGGAACCCGACTGCTCCCTGGTCTTCGTAGCAGTAGGCCCAGCCGGGCACGGTGCCGCATCGCAGCAGGGAGCCGCGGCGCGCGGCGGGATAAGCCCGGGTGGCTTGTTCGGCGGTCCTGGTAGCCAGGGGCCCGCCACCGAGTAGGTCAGCCACGGTGGCGGGGTCCTGGTCACGGACGAAGGTGAGGCAGAAGCTGGCGTAGCGATCCTGCGTCGCCCAGGTCCATGCGGAGTCCATCTTGGGACGATATCAAGGCTTGGTGGACAGGGTTAGGCGACGATGGTGAGGGTGTATTTGTCGAAGGTCGAGGAGCCTGACGGCTGGGGGTGAAACGGCCGAGCTCGCCGCCGGCGTTCGTGCATCACAGGTACTTGCCTTCCCACCGCGCGGACCTATTCACCCGCCTGCTGGACGGCCCGGACCAGCGAGCATCATGATCAACTTGACAAGGATTACCTGCATAATGCCGATGACAGCGCGCTCGACTATTGCGGTGGACTGGCGCGGGGTCGATCCGGTCGGCGTCAGTGCACCCGAGCGTTCACCCCGGCCGTAACGGCGGCGATGCCGATCAGGTTGAACTCCTGGCCCAGCGATCGCATGATCGAGTTGGAGCTCGGGCGGTAGACCCCGCGGTCGCAGTAGGAACTGCCTTCGTACGTGCCGATCACGCCGCCGTCGGGGGTCGAGCGGCCCAGGTATGCTGCCCATTTCGCGTTGCGCTGGCGCATCTGCGACTCGGTCAGCTTCGACGAGTTGGGTTCGCCCGGTTCGCCGCCGGAGAAGGTGCAGGCACCGCCGTATTCGTCGGCCAGGCCGCCGATCGAGTGGCCCAGCTCGTGCGTGACGATGTCGCCGGACAGTTCGTTGCCGCCGGCCGAGACAGTGTAGGTGCCGCCCGATCCGCCGTACGTCGTGCTGTTCACGAGAACCAGCACGTGGTCGGCGGCGGGGGCCAACGCCGCGTATTGCCGCGCCAAACCGTCGTCGACACAGATCAGGCGGTCCAGCCCGTCGCAGTAGTAACCGCCGTTGAGCGCCGTGTCCTTGCGTATGCCCCGGGTCGGGTCGTTGTCCGAGCCGGACTGCCGGGAGACGACGTCGACCTCCCAGACATTGAATTGGTTCTTGAGCGACTTGAACGGTTCGTGCTGGGTCAGTTGGTTCCACCGGGTGGCGGCCTGGTTGCCGTACCGGGATTGTTCGCTCGAGGTGTAGCCGTCGCCGAGGAACACCAGGTCGAATCGGTCGGCCGACGAGCCGGTCTGCTGAATCGTGCGGACCGTGGCAGTCACGTTCGGGCTGCGGGCCGCGCGGGGCAGTGCGGACGCCGGGACCATGGCCCGGCTGATCGTGCCGTTGGGGGAGAAGATTTCGAAGCTCACGCTGTGATCGGCCGCCGCGGCTGGGGACGCCACGCCGAAGCCGAGGAGCAGGAAACTCGCCACTGTCAACGCTCTCCGCATCATAAGTGGGAGCATACATTGACATATGTTGATGTCAGAGCAAGAACGTCCGCAGGCGTCCAGGATCGGGACCCGGCTTTGACCGGCAGGGTCTCGGCCGCCTCGACAGTCACCCACGCGGCCCGGTCCATCTCCGGGCACGACCAGGCCGACCGGCTCGCCTACGTCGGGGAGCCCAGCGACGGCCCCGGCGCCCCCGAACGCGTCACCACGTACGACGACGACAACGTCGGCAACCTGCTCCAGGAGACCGAGGCCAAGGGGACCCTGACCGCCGACCCGGACGACTACGCCACCACGTACCGCTACGACGAGCTCAACCAGGTGCTCGAGGCGAGGGACGCCACTCTTCTGGTGCGCACGCACTAGGACACGCGGGCGGCTCGTCCGGATGCACCAGGCCGGAACGGTCGCGCGGGACGACGCCCCGCGGGCCGCCGGACGGAAGTGTGGGAGGCACTTCACAGGTCGCCCACGAGAGGAACTTCCGTGTCCACAGCTGCGGTTTCGCTGGCGCGTACGGTCGTGCCGGTTCGTCCAGGAAGGCGGTCCATCGGTGCCCTCGGCACCCTGGCACTCGCCCTCGGCACCCTGCAGTCGGTGGTGGAGCCCGCGCTCCCGCTGCTGCAACGGGAGCTGGGGGTGGGCCCGGCCGAGGGGGCGCTGGTTGCCAACGCGCTGCTCATCACCGGCGCGGTGCTCGCCCCGGTCGCCGGGAAGCTCGGCGACCGCTACGGCGGCAAGCGGGTGCTGCTCTGGCTGATGGCGGCGGTCTCGGCCGGTGGCCTGCTGGCCGGCCTGGCGCCGAACCTGCCGGTGCTGCTGCTCGGCCAGGTCCTGCAGGGCGTCATGGTGGGTGCGCTGCCGCTCTCGTTCATCCTGGTACGCCGGTATCTCACGGTCGGCGAGTCCCAGGCCGCCATCGGGGTCGTCCTCGCGCTGTTCACCGGTGGTGGCATTATCGGGATGTCGGTCGCCGGGCCCATCGCGCACGGGCTGTCCTGGCAGTGGATCTTCGCGCTGCCGACCATCGTGATCGTCGCGGCGACAATGGCCGTGGCCCGGCTGATGCCGCCCGACCCGCCGGCGCCGTCCGGCGACCCGGTCGACTGGCCCGGCGTCGCCCTGCTGAGCGCCACGTTGCTCGCGCTCATGCTGGCTCTGGTGGCAGTGCCCGGCGGTGGCCTGCCGCCACTGGCGGTCGGTGCCATCGTGCTGGTGGTGGCCGCCCTCGCCGCCGGGTGGGTGATCGTCGAGCGCCGCGCGGCCACGCCGATGGTCGATCTGCGAATGCTGGCCAGGCCGGCGATGCGCTCCTCGATCGTGCTCACCTTCCTCATGTCCATCGCCTTCGGGATGGTGGTCATCCTGCTCCCGCAGATGTTCGCGGTGTCCGCCGACGGGTACGGCTTCGGGCTCAGCACCACCGACATCGGACTGCTCCTGCTGCCCGGCGCCATCGCGGGAGCGGTGAGCGACTCGGTCGGCGGCATCGCGGCGCGGCGCTTCGGCCCGCGTGCCGTGGTCGTCGCGGGTATCGGCGTCACGGCGGTCACCATGGTCGCCCTGGCGGTCCTGCACGACGCCGCCTGGCAGCTGGCCGTCGCGAAGGTGCTGACCGCGTTCGCCGCGGGCGCCGGCACCACGGCGCTGCTCGCCAGCACCGCCTCCGCCGTCGCAACCCGAGACACCGGCATCACCACCAGCCTGCTCGTGGTGACCCGCCTCTTCGGCACCATCGTGGGCGCCCAGGTGGGCGGCACGATCCTCGCCGCGGGGACCGGCCCGGCGTCCGGTGCGCCGAGCGAGGCCGCCTTCACCGCGGGGTTCGTCGTCGCAGGCCTCGCCAGCGCCCTGTCCCTTGTCGCCGTCCGCGCCACCCGGAAGGGAATCACGGCATGACGGGCGAACCGAAGCGCACGGTTCTCATCGTGGGAGCCAGCATCGCCGGGCCCGCGCTGGCGTACTGGCTGCACCGGTCCGGATTCGCGGTCACCGTCGTGGAGAAGGCTGGCGAGCCGCGTGCCGGTGGCTACCCGATCGACGTCCGCGGCACAGCGATCGAGGTCGTGCGACGGATGGGCATCCTGCCGCGGCTACGCGCGGCGCACGTCGACATGCGGCTGTGCACCTTCTTCGACGCCGACGGTAGCGAAGTGACCTCGCTGGCCCCGCATGCCGTCGCCGGAAGCGTCGAGGGGCAGGACCTTGAGGTGCGTCGGGGCGATCTGACCGCGAGCCTCCACGGGCTGGTCCGCGACGACGTGGAGTTCCTGTTCGGCAACTCCGTCGCGACCCTCGACCAGACCAGGCAGGGAATCGACGTGACCTTCCGCGACGGGCGGCAGCGCACGTTCGACTTTGTCGTCGGCGCCGACGGCATGCACTCACACACCCGGCGGTCCCTGTTCGGTCCCGAGGAACAGTTCCACCGCTACCTCGGCTACGGCATCGCCATCTTCACCATGCCGAACGCCCTTGGGCTCTCCCACGAGTTCCTGGTGTGGAACACCCCGGGCAGAGCCGCGGGACTGTACGCCGTCGGCGACAGCCCCGAGCTGCACGCGTTCCTGCACTTCCACCAGCCCGAACCGCCGACGCGGGCGCTGCGGGACCCGGCCGCCCAGCGGGAGCTGATCGCCTCGGTGTACGCCGGCGCGGGGTGGGAGGTGCCCGGGATCATCGAGGCCATGCGCGACGCCGAGGACCTGTTCTTCGACACGGCCGGCCAGATCCGCATGCCGCACTGGTCCAACGGCCGCGTCGCGCTCGTCGGCGACGCCGCGTACGCGCCGTCGTTCCTCACCGGGCAGGGCTCGAGCCTCGCGCTCGTCGGCGCGTACATGCTTGCCCACGCCCTGGCCACGCACGACGACCACACCGCGGCCTACGCCGCCTGCGAACGCGCCCTGCGCCCGCTCGTGGCCGCCAACCAGGCGCTGGTCGACAACGGGGGAGCCACGCTCTTCCCCATCACCGCCCAGGCTCTCGAGCAACGCAACGCCGCGCTGCGTGCGCTCGCCGTCCTGCCCGCGGCGCCGGTCCGGCCGGCTCACTCGGTCCTCGTCCTGCCCGAGATGCCGTGAGGTGCGGCGGCCCGGCACCACGATCACTGTGGGCCGTCGGGCGTGGTGTGCGCCAGACCGGTCCGGTACGCGATGACGACCAGCTGGGCTCGGTCGCGGGCCGCCAGCTTCGTCATGGCGCGCTGCACGTGGGCCCGGACGGTGAACGGGCTCAGGAACATCCGCGCGGCGATTTCCTGATTGGACAGTCCGGTTGCCACCAGCGCCACCATCTCCCGTTCCCGAGCGGTGAGCAGGCCGAGCTGTTCGCGGTGCCGCTGCGGGGCCTCGTCCGGGGTGGCCAGGAAACGGGCGACCAGGGACCTCGTCGCGGCGGGGGACAGGAGGGTGTCCCCGGCGGCGATCGTCCGTACCGCGTGCAGCAGCTCGCCGGCCCCGATGCCCTTGCCGATGAAGCCGCTGGCCCCCGCGCGCAGCGCCTGGGCGACGTACTCCTCGGTCTCGTACGTGGTGAGGATGAGGATGCGGGTCGCGCGCAGGTCCGGGTCCGCGCAGATCTCCGACGTGGCGGTGAGGCCGTCCACGCCGGGCATCCGGATGTCCATGACCACCACGTCGGGGCGCAGCTCGCGGGTCAGCCGCACCGCCTCCCGACCGTCGGCGGCCTCACCGACCACCGTGATGTCGTCCGCGCTGTCGAGCAGCAACCGGAACGCGTCGCGCAGCAGCGCCTGGTCGTCGGCGAGCACCACCCGGAGCGTCACCGCGTACCCCCGTCCGCTCCGTCGCCCGGTGCGCCGCCGGGCTGGAGCGGGAGATGGGCGCACACGCGGAAGCCCCCCTCCGGGCTCCTGCCCGCGGTGAGGCGTCCGGCGACCGCGGCGGCGCGTTCCCGCATTCCGATCAGCCCGTAGCCGGGCGGACGGTCCGGCGCGGTATGTGTCCTCCCTCCGTCGTCGGCGATGGTGATGGTTACGTGGTCCTGGTGCCAGGTGAGGCGGACGTCCGCGCTGGCGGTACCGGCGTGCTTGGTCACGTTGGTCAGGGCCTCCTGAACGATGCGATAGGCGCTGAGGTCCACACCGGGCGCCAGGGCCCGGGCCGTGCCGTCCCGGTGCACTGACACCCGCAGGCCCGCGCGGCGGAAGGACTCGAGGAGCGCGGGAAGCTGGGCCAGCCCGGGCGCCGGTTCGGCCGGCGCGGCCGGGTCCCCGGACTGCCGCAGGAGCCCGACCGTCGCCCGGAGGTCGTCGAGTGCCTGGCGGGTGGTCTCGACGACCTGGCGCAGGCCGGCCAGGGTCTGCTCCGGCCGGGCGTCGAACAGATGGGCGGCGACCGTGGCCTGCGCGTTGGCCAGCGTGATCTGGTGGGCCACGAGGTCGTGCAGCTCGCGGGCGATGCGGATTCGCTCCTCGGCCACCCGGCGGCGGGCCTCGCGGTCCCGGCTGTCCTCGGCCCGCTGGGCCCGTTCCTCCATGGCCGCCAGATAGGCCCGCCGGTTGCGCACCGAGCTGCCGAGCACGCCGGCCACCAGCGGGACCCCCGCCACCGCGCCGATCCGCCCGGCATCCTGCCAGGAGAGGTCGTCCCACGAGGGGCTGGAGGCGACCAAGAGCGCCGCCGAGGCGAGCAGCGCCGCGCCCGCCGCACGGGCCTCGGTGCTTGTGATCAGCGCGTAGCAGTAGGCCGCCACGGCGACGGGAGCCGCGACGAGCGGGTTCAGCGGAAGTCCGAAGGGCTGGACCAGCACACCGAACGCGACCGTGGCCAGCAGGACCGCCAGGGGCGCCCGGCGCCGCGCCGGCAGCACACCGCAGGACGCCGCGGCTATGAGGTACACGGCGGCAGCCGGCGGGGAGAGGGTGCCGTCGGCCTGCACCACGCCGCCGAGCACGCAGACCGCGAACGTCGTCGCCGTGACCGCCGCCTCGCGCCGCCACCGTGCGCCGGGGCCGTCGCCCTCGGTGACGGACGGTTCAGCGGCGGCTGGCGGTGAGCGGAGAGGGCCGGAAGGTCCGTGCACGGCCCCAGGATAGATGCCATATCCACAACAGACTCAGGATCACGCGGTGGCCGCCCTGTTCCCCCCAGCCTCAGCCTTGATCACGAATGGCGGCTGCCGTACGAGGCACGGGATCGGGCCGGCTCAATCCGCCGGGAGAAGATCCTTCATCGCGGTCCTCCTGTCACTCGGTCGTCCTCGCGTCGACGATCGGCCCGGAAACCGGGCCTGGAACGACGAAAGGCGCCCGACAGGGCGCCCCGGCATCGACCTATGTGGCCCGGCAAGCAAAACCGCCGCACGGGGAACGCGTATCCAGTACCTCTCCACCGAAAGGCCCATGTCAAGGGCTTTCACCAACCAGGATTCCGGCGCGGTCGTGGCCGCCGAAGCGGAACGTCCCGGCACGTGCCAGCCCGTCCACGTGGACACGCCTACGTCCACTGACGGCACCGAGCGTCCACAATCGCCGAATGTGCCAACTTCCATGATCGCGTGCCTGAAGCCGATGGATCGTTCGCGAGCCGAGTGCTGACGCCGACGTCTGGTGGGCGGGAAAAATCGACCTTTTCACCCCAGAACCAACCTCGCCATGGTGTCCGAGAGGTTGTCGAGGACGGGCCCGGCGATGAGGGCGACGGTGCGACTGGCCGGGTGGCTGCGGACGACGGTGTGGCCACGGTCTCGGGCTGAGCGGGCTCGCATCGCCGAAGGGCGGCAAGTTCCTGTCCGGTTACTGCACCACGACCGCGAAGTACGGCGACAAGCTCACCAGCTGCTACGAGAAGTACAAGATCAAGACGTCGACCAAGACGCGCGACTATTATTTCTACGGCCGGTGGGCGACCGCGGTCGGCGACGAGAACTGCCGGCTCTGCTTCGATGCGATTCCCACCCGCATCGACCTCCGGTCGAAGCCGTGGAGTGGTACCAAGGGTGCGGGCTTCGCCGCCGTGGTCGACTACTGGCCCCGGGCGGGCGTCAAGAGTTGTAACGACCACACGATCGAGATCAGCGTCCAGAACTTCGGCGGCAAGATCCCGATCCAGGACTGTGACGAGATCAGCCCGGACCCGGGCAGCAAGTCCATGCGGGTCATCTACGACCAGCGCAAGTCCTTCAGCGGCCGGACCCGCGGCGTCGACATGGGCTTCGCCTTCAGTGCCTTGAAGGGTAAGAACCCACAGCTCGCGGATTACAGCTACGCGAAATTCTGCACGGCCTCCTACGCGAACTGCGACGGTGTGGCACGGCAGGATTCGGGTTGGTGACATCGGCTCCAGTGGGCGGTGCCGCGGGGAGTTTCTTCCCGCGGCACCGTTCCGCCGTTTCGGCGCTCGTTGTCATCGTGTTGCTCTCGGTGCTGACTGGTTGCCGTACCGGAACGGCCGGTCAGCCGGAGAGCAGCACGACCGGCCAGCCGAGGAGCAGCACGACCGGCCAGCCGAGGAGCAGCACGACCGGCCAGCCGAGGAGCAGCACGACCGGCCAGCCGAGGAGCAGCACTGCCGGTTCGTCTTCAGCGGCGGCCGGGAAATGCTCGGGCGTGCGTTTCGTCGAGTGCCGGAGCGTGACTCTCGCACCGGGACGGCACATCCGTTACGCCGTGCTGCGTCCAACGGCGGCCAACTCGCCGAGCACGGGTGCGGTCGTTGCCGACCTCGGCGGACCAGGCATTTCCCTGTTCGGTTTGCACTGGCCGGGCGACGCCCTCCGTCAGCAGATGCCGAAGCAGCTTCAGACCGCGCCGCTCCTGCTGATCGAGGAGCCGTGGATCACGGCCACGTATCCGCCCGAGTGCAAGGCCGCCGCCACGTCCCTCTTCCGTTCGGTGCACGTCCTGGCGACGAGTGATGCGGCCGTCAGTGCCTCGTGCAAGCTATACGACCTCGACCAAGCCTGGGCGTGGACGCCGGAGTCCTTCGCCGAGGCGGTGAAGGTCATCCTCGCCACCGAGGGCCTCACCCTCGAGGGTTATCTCGGGCTCTCGTTCGGCGGGCACCGTCTCACCTACCTGCGCGGCCCGGCGCCGAAGTGGGCGATTCTTGTCAATCCCGCACCGCTGGACCTGCCCGCCCCGGAGTATCTCTCCGGCCGGGTGAGCGCGCTGTGACGAGCGGTCGAGAGCAACTGCCCGCAGTGTCCTGGCCGCCAGGCCGGGTCCCGCCAGATCGAACAGGCGAGCAAGTCGCTGTCCGCCACCCTGCCCGCCGTGCGCGGCGGGTCGGTGCCGCTCGCCGGGGGCGACGTGGCCGCCGCGACGCTGGCGCTGAGCTACCGGGACTCTGCCGTCATGCGCGCCTTCTTCGCGGCGCTGTCCACGCCGGAGGAAGAGGCCGGCCGCGAACTCGTCGGCCGGCTCGCCGACGGGGTGTGGAGCCGGTACGGCACCGACGAGATCTCGCCTGCGGTCCTGGCGTACTGGGCCGAGGTGTGCCCCAGCTATCCGGGCTGGCCGGTCACCCCGCCGACGGACACGCTGGGCACCTTCCTGACCGAGTGGCACAGACCCTTCTCGTCGGCCGGGCAGGCAGACTGCCCGTCCTCCAGTAGGCATGACATGGCCCGCCGACTCGCAGGACGACCCGCTGCCGTTCGTCCCCTCCTTCGACTGTGCCGCGCTTCCGTGGGTCGACGGCCTGCCACTGCCGCCGGACGGGTCGCTGCTCGTCTTCCTGCATCACGAGGAGGCCTACGACACCTTCGATCGCGGCAAGGATCAGCACGCGCGCATCGTCCACGTTCCGGTCGGCGCGGACACCGTCGCCGAAGCCTCTCAGGACTACTCACCTCACCCTGTCAGGGCCGGTGGGACGGTCATCGACAGGGAGCGGGAGAACTTCCTGGTGGAGCAGCGGCCCGACGGTTCGGAACTGCATCCCGCGGAAGTAACGAAGTATTTCAACCAGCTCGTGGCGAGCCTAGGACTGCCTCCGATCCGGCACCCACGATTTGCGCCACGGCGCAGCCACCCGAGCCCTCGAGGCGGACGTCGACATCAAAGTCGTCCAAGCTCTCTTGGGTCACTCCACGAGCACTCCTACCCGCGATACCTACACCAGTGTGTCTCCGAGGCTGGCCAAAGATGCTGCTGAGAAGGCCGCCAGGATGATCCCCCGCAGGGCCAGCTGACCCTCAGTCTGGTGTTGGGTGTTCTCCCAACGGTCTCCCATAGCCCAAAAACGATCATGGGCATCCCTCGAAAAATCGAAGAATGCCCAGGTCACGCTTGGTGCGCCGCGTAGGACTTGAACCTACAACCCGCGGATTAAGAGTCCGCTGCTCTGCCAGTTGAGCTAGCGGCGCTCGTCGGCAACGGAGAGAACGTTAGCACGGCTTTTGGTGATCAACGAAATCGCCTCCGGGGCACGACCGGCGGTGTTCCCGACCCGGATGGAGGACTGGATCTCTTGCATTCATGAGGCAGGATGTCCCCCGCGAACTTCAGAAGGAAGCGGGTCAGCATGCGGCGCACGCTCGTGGCAGTCATGGCGATGGTGGTGATCACGCCGGTCGCGCTGGCGGGGTGCGGCAAGGACAAGAGCGGCCAACCCTCCTCGTGGGTCGGCAGCCCCAGCGCGAGCGCGAGCGCCGACAGTCCGCGCACCGAGTCGGCGACCGTGCCGCTCAGTCTGGCGATCACGCCCGCCGCCGGTAAGACCAGCGTTCCGGTCAGCGCCGAGATCGGCCTCAAGGTGGCCGGCGCCAAAGTCACCACGGTCACGCTCAAGGACGCGGCCGGCACGGCCGTCGCGGACTCGTTGCGGGAGGACGGGTCCGCCTGGGTGCCGAGCAAGCCGCTCAAGACCAAGCAGAAGTACGCGGCCAGCGTGGTCTCCACCGCTGCGGACGGGCAGACCAAGACGGTTGCCACGACGTTCACGACGATGGGGGCGCCCGGCCGGAAGACCGGCACCGGCCTCTACCTCTTCGACGACCGGACGTACGGCGTGGCCATGCCCGTCGTCGTGGAGTTCAGCCCGGGCATCAAGAAGGCCGACCGGGCCGCCGTGCAGCGCCGCCTGTTCGTGACCACCACGCCGGCCCAGCCGGGGGTCTGGTCCTGGACCGACAGCGGCACCCAGGCGTTCTACCGCGGCCCCGAGTTCTGGCAGTCGGGCACCACGCTGAAGGTTCGTATGGCCGTCGGCGGCCTGCCGACCGGCAGCGGACGGTACGGCGACCGCGACCGCTCGGCCACCGCGAAGATCGGTCGCCGGTTCGAGATGGAGGTCGACAACGCGACGAAGAAGATGACCGTGGTGCAGGACGGGACCACGGTGAAGACGATGCCGGTGAGTCTCGGGAAGAAGAGCACGCCGTCGTCGAGCGGCGTCATGGTCGTGATGGAGAAGAAGGCCGAGACCGTCTTCGACACGACGGCCGAGCTCGGTCCCGTCGACGGCTACCGCACCGAGATCGAGTTCGCGCAGCGGCTCACCTGGTCGGGGCAGTACATTCACTCGGCTCCGTGGTCGGTCGGCTCGCAGGGCCGGCGCAACGTGTCGCACGGCTGTGTAAATGTGGCACCCAACAACGCCCGTTGGCTTTTCGACCGCACTTTGATCGGTGACCCGGTCACGGTGAAGGGCACCGGGGACAAGCTGGCGTACGGAAATGGCTGGACACCCTGGGACAAAACCTGGGCCGAGTACATCAAGGGCAGCGCCCTGCCGGTGCCCGCGTCGCTGAAGTGACCAATGTGGCCGATGGGTGCAAAACGTCGCAAATGGGTGGACTGGAAATCGTCGCGGCACGAATCCGGGATTGGTCGACGGGGAAGATAAAGGCACTATTGGGCGCCGAGACGAACGACGCCGTGAGGGGACCATGAAGACCTGGGGAGTTAAGGGCAAGTGGCGAGTGGCCGTGATCACGCTGGTCGCGGGCAGCGTGCTGCTCAGCTCGGGCTGTGGTGACGGCGACAAGAAGTCGTCCTCGTGGCAGGGCGGAGCCGATCCGGGCAGCAGCGCCGGAGCGCCAGGAACACCGTCGCCCGAGCCCACCTTGAGCACGGTCGCCGTCACCGAGCCGGCCGCTGACGCGAAGGATGTCGCCGCGATCAGCCCGATCAAATACTCGAGCGAGGACCCGGAGAACACCACCGTCAAGGTGACCGACTCCAAGGGCGCCGAGATCAAGGGCACCATCGACAAGGACCAGAAAACGTTCACCCCGGCCAAGGCGCTCGCCTGGGGCACGAAATACACGGTGACCGTCACCGGAGCCGAGGCCGAGGGCAAGGGCAACACCGTGACCAGCACGTTCACCACGATGTCCAAGCCGGCGAAGCTGATCCGCGTCTCCAGCTTCCTGGGTGACAACCAGGTGGTCGGCGTCGGCATGCCGCTGATCGTCAAGTTCGGCCGGTCGATCCCCGAGAGCTACCGCGACGACGTCGAGCGCCGGATGACCGTCACCGCCACCCCCGCGCAGGAGGGCACCTGGCACTGGACGAGCCCGACCGAGGTGCACTACCGGCCCAAGGTCTACTGGAAGGCGCAGTCGAAGGTCTTCTACAAGATCGCGCTGGCCGGAGTGCCGCTGGGCAACGGCTACTACGGCCGCTCCGACCTCACCGTCGACCTCAAGATCGGCCGCTCGTTCATCATGACCGTGTCGAACAAGACCAAGCAGATGAGCGTCAAGCAGGACGGCAAGGTCATCAAGACGATCCCGGTGAGCCTCGGCAAGAAGACCACCCCGTCTTCCAGCGGCACGATGGTCGTGATCGAGAAGAAGAAGCACACGATCTTCGACACGATGGACGAACTCGGGCCCAAGGACGGCTACCGGACCGAGATCGACTTCGCGCAGCGGCTCACCTGGAGCGGCCAGTTCATCCACGCCGCGCCCTGGTCGGAGGGGAAGCAGGGCCGCACCAACGTCTCGCACGGCTGTGTGAACGTCTCGGAGACGCTGGGCGCCTGGCTGTTCGGCAAGACGCTCATGGGCGACCCGATCACGGTCTCGGGCACCGAGGAGAAGCTGAAGAACGGCAACGGCTGGACCGACTGGAACATGAGCTGGGAGCAGTACAAGAAGGGCTCCTACCTCAAGTAAGTCCCGCGTTCAAGAAAGGCCCGGTCGGCGACGACCGGGCCTTTTGCTGATGTACGCCGGGGAACGGACCTAATCTGGCGGCATGCTGCGAGTCCTCGCGTTGATCACGGCGCTCCTGCTGACCGGCTGCGGCACGCCGGAGCAGGCCGTGACGCCCGCGCCGACCGCCTCCAGCATGTCGGTGAGCGCCTCGGTCGACGACCCGCCCGGCTCGCTGACCTGCACCGCGCTCGCCGCGACGATCGCCGACGGGACCCTGATGACGCCCGGCGTGGTCGACGACGTGGTGCGGGCCGGCACCACCGCGGACGCCCCGGTCGCCGACGCAGCCGAGCGCCTCGCCGCCGCGTACGCCGCCGCTATCTCCGCCGCCGGATCGGAGCAGGAGCCCGACGCCGTTGCGGCGGTCGTGGCCGCCGCCTCGGACATGTCGAGTGTCTGTTCGGACAGTGGGCTGCGGACCGTCGGGTGATCGCGGGGATCGCCGTCTGGGTTCTCGTCCATCGGCGTACACCGCGCTGTCTGACCTGCGAATCCTTGCGACGACGAGTCGACTCGGGTTGTTTGCCCGGTGGCAACCGGTTCATGACGCAAGGTGGGTCACAATCCTGCTCGCGGTTACCGCCGAGAGTGCAGGATGCATTCTCGGGCGGGAACGGGTGCAGAGAAGGAGAACGCGATGGCCACGATCCATCACTTCGATCATGGGTGGATCACCCCCACCGTCAGCTACGTCCTGTCGGTGCTCGGATCGATGCTGGGGCTCACCTGCGCCGTGCGGTTCCGCGCGGCGACCGAGCGCGGGGAACGCATCTGGTGGCTCGTGCTCGCCTCGCTGTCGATCGGCGGCACCGCGATCTGGAGCATGCACTTCGTCGCGATGATGGGCTTCAGCGTCGACGGCACGCCGATCCGCTACGACGTCGGCCTCACCGTGGCGAGCGCGATCCTCGCCGTCATCGCGGTCGGCCTCGGCCTCGCGATCGCGCTGATGGGCAGCGGCGCCAAGAATCTCCGGATCGTGACCGGCGGCGTCATCGCCGGCCTGGGCGTCGCGGCGATGCACTACACGGGCATGGCCGCGATGAATCTCCACGGCGACGTCTCGTACGGAATGGACATGGTCGGTCTCTCGATCGGCATCGCCGTGGTCGCGGCGGCGGTCGCGCTCTGGCTCGCTGTCACGGTCCGCCGCCGGCTCGTCATCTTCGTGGCCGCGCTCGTCATGGGCGTCGCGGTCAACGGCATGCACTTCACCGGCATGACCGCCATGTCGGTGAAGGAGCACCCGTCGACCGGCAACCTGCCGGGCGCGACCGCGAGCGGCATGCTCGTCCCGATCGGTGTTGCCGTGGTCTTCGGCATCATCGGCCTCGCATATGCCCTGATGTCCGCCCCGACCGCGGAGGACCGCGCCGCCACGGCCTACCTGGCCCAGCGGCGTGTGGAGGCAGCTGCCCGGATCCCGCAGCAGGTCGGGCCGGCCGATCCGAGCAGCCTCCGCTCGAAGGCGTGGACCCTCAAGGACCGCGCGCCCCGCTGAGAGCCCGAGCACAGGAGGGCCGGCCGCCCGGGTCGGACCTTTGTCGTAAGGGGATTCACTATCTGAAAACACCGAGACGGCCGATCGGTGCCGCAAATGACCCACTGCTGGTCACGGTACGTATTGGGGCCCTCGACGGAGCGAACGACCACCGTGCATTTGGACTCCCCGTGTTACCGACCCGTTTCCGGCGAGTGCGCGAGTGGGCCGATCGGGTGATCGCCAGGGTCCGCACGGTCGTAGGATCTTGCCTGCCTGTCATAACCTAAACGGGATAGCCTCTTTCTGGGACAGCGGACGAGTTCGATCGAGCGTGGGGGCAACAATGGGCGTGGGCATCCTGGGAACCGGCTCTTACCTGCCGGCCGAGGTGGTCACCAACGAGGATTTGGTGCGCCTCGTGCCGGACGCCGACCCCGCGTGGGTCAGCCGCAAGACGATGATTCAGGCACGCCGTTTCGCCGCGCCGCACGAGGCCGCTTCCGACCTCGCCGCCGAGGCCGCGCGGGAGGCTCTCGCTGCCGCGGGGCTCGAGGCGGTCGATATCGACTACCTCATCGTCTCGACCTCTACCGGTGACTCTCCGCAACCTCCGACGTCGACCCTGGTGCAGGACAAGATCGGTGCGAACCGGGCCGCCTGCTTCGACATCAACGTGGTCTGCGCCGGCTTCATCTTCGGCAGCGCGCTTGCCAACAGCCTCGTCTCGATGAACCCGACCGCCAAGGTCCTGGTCATCGCGTCCGACATCTACTCGCGCATCCTGGACTTCGGGGACCGCCGCACGGCCGTGCTCTTCGGCGACGGCGCCGGCGCCGCGGTGATCGGCACGGTGGCCGAGGGTTACGGCTTCCTCGACCTCGAGCTGGTGTCGCGCGGTGAGGCGAGCGAGCTGATCCACGTGCCCGCGGGCGGCAGCCGGCTGCCCGCCTCGGCTGAGACGGTGGCGAACGGCGACCACTACTTCAAGATGAACGGTCGCGGTGTCCGTGAGTTCGTCAACAGCGGAGTGCCGCCGACGTTCGAGACCCTGCTCAAGCGGGCCGGCATCGCGGTAGAAGACGTCGACCACTTCGTGCCGCACCAGGCCAACGGCGTCATGCTGGCCGAGTTGGTCGAGGCCACCGGCCTGGGCGCGGCCACGACCCACCTGACGCTCGACCGCTACGGCAACGTCGGCAGCGCCTCGGTGCCCGTCACGCTCGACGAGGCGGCCCGCAAGGGCGCGCTTAAGGACGGCGACCTCGTTCTGATGGCCGGCTTCGGCGGCGGCATGTCGGTCGGCGCCGCACTGGTCCGCTGGGGCGGACGCAAGACCCGTTAGTGCGGCTGGACGAGCCAGTTCCACGCCCGCTTGAGTGAGTCCCGGAGCCCGTCGTCCGCGAGGTCGGCGGGCGGGTCCTCGCTCGGCTCCGGCAGGTCGGCGATCGGCACGGTGAGAATCACGCCGTGCTCGAAGATGCCGCTGACCTTGGAGGCCGGCGCGAAGCGGTGGCCGTCCCGAGTCTTGACGAGCAGCCCGTGGAAGATGTCTTCCTGCTCGTCGGCGATCACATGCTCGACCTTGCCGGCACGCGTGCCCGACTTGTCGAAGACGGGCGTACCGTCCTGGAGCACCACGTAGGCGATCGGTTCGCCGAGGTCCTCGGGAGCTTCGTTCTGGGTCATGCGCTGCCGATTACCCCCGGGCGGAGGACCCTATGCTTCGCGGGCCGGCGGCAGACTGGCGATGTCGCGGTAGAACTGGTTGATCTGCCGCACGGTCGTCTCGAAGTCATCGAGCCCGAAAGGCTTGGTGACATAGGCGTTCGCCCGGTGCTGATAGCTCGCGACGATGTCCGGCTCGGCCCCCGACGTGGTCAGAATCACCACCGGAATCGCCTTGAACTGATCGTCCGTCTTGATCGCGGCGAGCGTCTCCCGCCCGTCCATCCGCGGCATGTTCAGATCGAGCAGAATCAGATCGGGCCGGCTCGCCTGCGCATAGTCCCCTTCGCGCCGCAGATAGTCGAGCGCTTCCCGTCCGTCGGCCACCCGCTCGACGCTCGCGAGCGTGTCCGCGTTCTCCAGGGCCTCCGAAATCATGAGGGCGTCGGCGTCGTCGTCATCCACGACGAGGATCTGCAGGCTGCGCACGAAGGGCCCCTTTGTTTGCTGTGCCGCAAGCATAGGGGTAGGACCCCCGATCAACTACTTCCGGGCGTGCCGTCCTCACCGACCAGCGCCACCGCGGGCTCCTCGGCGAACCACTGCCTCACCTGCGCAGGCGTGAGATCGAATCCGGTGGCCCGAGCCCCCGCCCAATTGACCCCCACGAGCATCCCGGCCGTCGCAAGCCGCGCCAGCCACCCGTCCAGCCACTCATCGACATCAACACCCGCGACGTCGAACCCGCGATAGGCCGGTACTTGATCCACCACCCGCCCCGCCCGAGTCGGCTTCGACCAGAACGGCACCACCCGCCGCCCACCCCGCCCTACCGGCGCCGGCAGCCCTTCCCCGTCCCGAACGAAGAAGACACGCCCTTCCCGCCCGGCCTCCCGCCGGAACGCCGACCGGTGCGCCCCACTGAACGACATGAGTTCCCTCCCTCATTAATTGTTCCTATAGTCCCGTATTGAGCAATTTCCAGAGCAACAACAACCCCGGACGTACGCCTCGTGGCGTCCACAACCGCAGTCCAGGCAGCTCCCGGCTTCGCCGCTGCCGCCCGCGACCTTCCTGCCCACCCAAGGCCGGAGCGCGCCTCTCGCGCAACTGCACAGCCCCCTGCGGCCAGCCGCCGTGCCGCGGCAAGCATCCCCGGCGTGTCGGAACTGCCGGTCTGGTCGGTGTCGGCGTTCGATGTCGCCGCGATCCCTGCGCTGTCGACCCGCTGCGTGACGACGGCGGCCTCGGCGCCTCGCGCCCCCAATCTTGGAGTCGTCTATAGGCGCTGGTCAACCACGATATTCGACAATAAATCGATCTTTATTTGTGGATCGGACGCTTCCGGAGGTCGTCGGGGAGCGCTCGGACGCCGGAGCCTGAGCACTTGATTCAGCGTCACCCTTTCGGCCCATAGGGGGCTAATCATTTGGTCCGAGAAGCCGAATTCGCCCCGAAACACGCCTTAAACAGCCGTCAAGATCCTGATTTGGACCTACTGTCCCGTTTTGTCGGTTGGAACCACGGCCGGACACACCATCAGTCACTGGAGGAATTGCGATGAAGAACAGTCGAC
>Ga0247737_1000188_pt1 | contig 21158 bp, 14 predicted proteins | sample UWRJL028104C2_FD_180937 | JGI IMG/M metagenome (GOLD analysis project Ga0247737, IMG submission 180937) | Plant litter microbial communities from Arlington Agricultural Research Station in Wisconsin, United States - UWRJ-L028-104C-2 | ecosystem: Environmental > Terrestrial > Plant litter >...
GCTGCCCGGTGACAAGGGCGGGCTGTCGGTCACCGGCCAGCTCGGCGATGTGATGAAGGAGTCGGCGCAGATCGCGCTCTCCTACGTCCGGGCCCACGCCGAGGAGCTCGGTATCTCCCCGGAGCAGCTCGACCACCCGATCCACCTGCACGTGCCCGCGGGCGCGGTGCCCAAGGACGGGCCGTCGGCCGGCGTCACGATGACGACAGCGCTGGTCTCGCTGCTGCTCGGCCGCAACGTGCGGGCCGAGGTCGGGATGACCGGCGAGGTCTCGCTGACCGGCCGGGTCCTGCCGATCGGCGGGGTGAAGCAGAAGCTGCTCGCCGCTCAGCGGGCCGGCCTGACCGAGGTCTTCCTGCCGCAGCGCAACGCGCCCGACCTCGACGACGTCCCCGCCGATGTGCTGGCCGCGCTGACTGTGCACACCGTCTCCGATGTTCGGGAGATCCTGCGTACGGCCCTGGAGCCGGTCTCGGCCGGACGGCTCGCGGTGGCCTGAGCCCCGCCCACCTGCCGCCCGGGGGAAGTTCCCCCGGGCGGCTTTGCGTTCGACGCGTTTCACGCGCCCCTCGGTGGTGGGAACGGCCACTTCGCGGGGCGGTCGCGGTGGTGGACCCGCACATTCCGCCGGGGTGGGTGGATGCCATCAACTAGGTGACGAGGGGTTCCTGTCAGTCCGCCCGCTTTCGTAGCCTGGAGATCTCCCGTGACTTTGATGGAAAAGGCGAATCTGCGCGTAGTGCTCGTCGACGACGCTCCCGCGGACGGCTCGTCCTGGTCGGAGGTGACGAAACTTCTGCATCGGGCGGGAGTCACAGTCACCCTGGCCCAGAACCCCGTGACCTCGCTGGCCGACGACGTCGCCCAGACCCGTCACGTGCTGGCGCAGCAGCCCGGGCCCGTCATCCTGGCTGGTCACTCGTTCGGCGGCACGGTGATCTCCGAGGCCGGAGCCGATCCCAAGGTGGCCGCCCTGGTCTACGTGGCCGCCAGCGCCCCCGACGTGGGGGAGGACTACGTGCAGCTGGCCGAATCGTTCCCGGCGTCACCCGACAGCGACTCCGGCGATTTCGCGCAAGCGCGGACGACGGTGGCGGCCTGGCGGTCGCGGCCGACGTGGTACGCCGTGTCCGAGCCGGATCGTACGATCGCGCCTGACCTGCAACGGTTCATGGCTGAACGGATGGGGGCCATGACCATCGAGATCGACGCCGCCCATCAGGCCCAGGAAGTGGCTCAGCTGATCGTGGACGCCGTCGACGCGGTCCGGTCGAGCGACGCGCCGGACGTCACCAACCTGCCCACCTTGTAGCTGTCCGGTCGCCGTAGCTGTCCGGTCGCCGCGGCAGCCACGGGGCGGTCAGAGCCATCACCTCCGCACGGCTGCGGCCCACGTGTCCGGCGGCGATGACGTGAGCCCCGATCCGTCCGGGAACGGGTCAGCAGGTAAACGGGTCAGCAGGCAACGGGTCAGCAGGCACCGGACTTCCGCGAGGTTGGGCGAGGCGTCAAACGGGCCGTCAAACAGGGGCGCTGTCTGATGACCGCAGGAGCCCGGGAAGACGCCCGGGACCGTGCAGTCAGGAGCAGGTCATGCCCGTGTTCATGGACGTACACAATGTCGAAGGTGGCGTGCGGGGCGGCGACGTCGCCGCGGCGCACGAGGCCGATCTGGCCACCCAGGGCCCGCATGGGGTCAACTATCTGAAGTACTGGGTGGACGAGGAGGCCGGGAAGATCTTCTGCCTGGTCGAGGCGCCCGACGCGGAGGCTGCGAACGCCGTGCACCGCCAGGCGCACGGCCTCGTGGCCGACGAGATCTACCCGATCAGCGCCCAGGGCTGAGACAGGAGGACTGGTGGGACTCACGGTGCACCTGCTCGGTTCGCCGTGGGTCGACCGGTCGGACGGCGTCTCGTACCAGGTCCGCAGTCGTAAGAGCTGGGCCCTGCTGGCCTGTCTGATCCTCAGCGAACGGCCCCTGACCCGCAGCCGGCTCGCCGGTCTCCTCTACGCGGAGGCCGAGGACCCGCTCCGGGCCCTGCGCTGGGGTCTCGCCGAGATCCGCCGCTGCCTGGGGGTGGAGGTCGACGGCGATCCCGTCCTGCTGCGCCTCCCGCCCGGCGCGGTCGTCGACGTCGACGTGCTCTGCCACGGCTCCTGGGCCGCCGCCGTCGACCTGCCGGGCCTGGGCGCGGAACTGCTCGACGGCATCGCGGTCCGGGGCGCTACCGCGTTCGAGTCGTGGCTGCTCTCCGAGCGGCGCCGGATCGCCGCGGGGGCCGAGGCGATCCTGCACGAGGCCGCACTGGGGCGGTTGGCCGCAGGCGACCTGGTGGCCGCTCGAGGCCTCGCCGTGCGGGCGGCGACGATGAACCCGCTCGACGAGAACCACCAGGCTCTGGTGATCAGGCTGTACCGGCTGGCCGGCGAGGACCGGGCCGCCGAGAAGCAGTACGCGGCGGTCACCGAGCTGTTCGAGCGGGATCTCGGCGTCCGGCCGGGCATCGCTGTCGAGACCGCGATGCGCGAGTCCCGCCAGGAGCGGGCCATCGTCGCGGACGACGCCTCACTCGAGGCGATCGTCGAGTCGGGAACGGCGGCGGTCGCCGCGGGGGCGGTCGAGACCGGCGTCCGGTCGCTGCGGACCGCCGTCCAACTGGCCGACCGCGCGGAGTCGGGCCGGTGGCGGCTCGCGGCCCGGCTCCGGCTGGCCGAAGCGTTGATCCACTCGCTGCGTGGCATGGACGAGGAGGGCCTGGCCACCCTGCACGAGGCCGACCGGATCGCGTTCGCCGCGGGGGATCGGGGCGCCGCGGCGCAGGCCCGGGCCGAGATCGGGTACGTCGACTTCCTGCGCGCCCAGTACGACCGCGCCGAACGGTGGCTGACCGACGCGCTCGAGGTCGCGGACGGCTCGCCCGCGATCATGGCCCGGCCGGCCACCTATCTCGGCTCGGTGGAGAGCGACCGCGGCGCGTACCCGGCGGCGGTGACGCGGTTGGGCCGGGCGATCGGGCTCGCCCGCGAGGCCGGCGACGCGCGCACCGAGGCGTACGCGTTGTCGATGCTCGGCCGGGTGCACCTGCTCACTGGTGCGGTCGAGCCGGCCGCCGCGCTGCTCGACGAGTCGATCCGGGTCGCCGAGCGCGACCATTGGCTGGCGTTCCTGCCCTGGCCGCAAGCTTTGCGTGGGGAGGCCTACCTGGCCTCGGCCGACCCCGGCGCGGCGGCCCGCATCCTCCAGCAGGCCTTCGCCCGTGCGTGCCAGATCGGCGACCCGTGCTGGGAGGGGATGGCCGCCCGGTCGCTCGCGCTGGTCGCCGAGGCGGCGGGGGACACGGCGCGGGCCTTCGAGTTGCTGGCCGACGCGCGCATGCGGTCGAACCGTCTGGCCGACCCGTACGTCTGGCTCGACGCGCACATCCTCGACGCCCAGTGCGAGCTCGGCCGCCGGCACGGGCATCCCGACGTCAAGGTCTGGCTCGACGCGCTGCGCCGCCTGGCCTCGCGCAGCGGGATGCGCGAGATGACCGTCCGGGCGATGCGGCACGGCGGCGATCCCGGAGATCACGCCGCCGCGGCGGTGCTGGCCGGCGAGATCGAGAGTCCCCTTCTCCGGGCATTGGTCAGGCCCGGGGAGAGGGGTCGCTGATATCTATATATCCTATAGGGACAGTAGACATTCGCGACGCCTGGACATAGTGTTCCTTTTATCAGGCTGCGGGGCGCGAGGGTAGGGACCGGCAGCGAGTAGAGGCAGCGGGCCAGCGAACTGCGACAGAAGGAGACAGTCATGGCGAAACCGACGATCGTCCTCGTGCACGGAGCGTGGGCCGACGCGGCCAGTTGGAACACGGTCGCGTCCGAGCTGCGAAGCCAGGGCTACACCGTCCTCGCCCCGCCGAACCTGCTGCGCGGCGTGGCGGCCGACGCGGCGTACATCTCATCGTTCCTGGCCCAGCGCACGAGCGGGCCGGTGGTGCTGGCCGGTCACTCGTACGGCGGGTTCGTCATCACCAACGCCGCGACCGGCGGCGGTGACGTGCGGGCGCTGGTCTACGTCGACGCGTTCATCCCCGACGAGGGTGAGACCGTCTTCCAGATTCTCGGTGGGTCCGGGTCGGCGCTCGACGTGCCCGATCCGACGGCGGTGCTCGACATCGCCGGTTACCCCGGCAGTCCGGAGGGTGACGCGGAGGCGTTCCTGAAGCCCGACACCGTGCACACCTCGTTCGCCCAGGACCTGCCCGAGGCCGACCGATGGCTGATCGCCGCCGGCCAGCGCCCGATCGCCCTGAGCGCCAACACCACAGCGTCGGGTCCCGCGGCGTGGAAGAACTTGCCGAGCTGGGCCGTGGTGGGCACGGAGGACAAGGTTATCCCGCCGAACACGCAGCGTTCCCAGGCCGAGCGAGCGGGCGCGAAGATCACCGAGGTGGCGGCCTCCCACGTGTCGCTGCTGTCCCAGCCGCAGGCGACCATCGACTCGATCCTGGCTGCCGCCGCCCACATCGCCGACTGAGCTTCGCCCCTGCGTGCGGGCCGGGGTGGCTCTCGTCGCCGCCCCGGCATCCTCGGTCGGCCGTGTGTCACGCGTTGGCGAGAGTGGTGTCGAGCCGTGTGTCACGCGCTGGCGAGAGTGGTGTCGAGCCAGTCGAACATCACCTGGTGAGCGCGGAGCATCGCACCCATGTGGCAATGCTCACCGGCACCTTCGGCGCTGGTGAGCGTGACGAGGGTGGTGGGGGCGTTGGTGAGGGCTTTCTCGACCTTGTGCGCTTGGCCCACGAAGAACTGGTCGTTCTCGGCCTCCATAATCAGCGTCGGGGCGGTGATCTCCTGGGCGATGCCGTCGAGCGTGTAGTCCTTGGTTTTGCGTACGAGGTCCGCGAACGAATCCGCGCCCAGCGCCCAGACGCCGTTGCGAAGGGCCCAGCGGATCTGTGTGCTGGCGGCCGTGAGCATCGTCAGGACTGGTACGGCGATGGTGTCCTGGCCGTTCGAGATCCACCCGGCAAGAACTGGCGGGAGGACGCGTTCGAACGCCGCGTGGAAGTCGTGGATCCCGTCGTCGAGGATGAGCGCGGCGACGCGATGCTCGAAGGCCGCGGCTCGGGCGACGAGATAGGCACCCAGGCTGTAGCCGAACAGAGCGATCCTGTCCGGGGCGATCTCGCCGCGGGTCAGGGCGAAGTCGATGACGGGGGTCAGCACGGTCTCCCAGTCGTGGCGGAAGACCAACTGCTGCTCGCGCAGGGCGGCACCCTGACCCGGGCCGTCGAAGGCCAGGACGTGGTAGCCGCGTCGCAGGGCCGCCGCGGCGATCGCGAAGTAGGACTCCTCGAGAGTGGAGTCGTACCCGCTGTTGTAGACCACGGTCGGTCGTGGGGTCCCGGAGTTGTCGACGAGGAACAGATAGCCCGGCAGGGTGGTCTGCCCGTACGGGATCGACACTGCCTCCACGGGCGTGTCGAACAGGCCGGCGGCCTCGGCGAAGGTATCCCGGGAGCGGGTCGACAACAGCGTCACTTCCGGGTCGTCGGCCGGATGCTCGCGCAGGAAGAACTCGGCCGTGCGGTAGTAATTCGATGCCCTCAGCAGCGACTCCCGAGCGCTCACCCGATGTCCCGCCGCCCGGGACCGCTTGCCGATCGCCTGCACGCGCTCCGCGGTGGCCTTCCACGCCCGGTGCCAGCCGGCCTCGTCGCCGGATTTGATCGCCGCGGCGGTGGCCAGGACCTCGCCGAGGTCGGCTCCGCCGTACACACTGAAGCCGGTGGCGCGCAAAGTCTCGAACGAGAACGACTCGTCGTCGAACAAAAATCTCATGGTGGGTGCCCCTCACCTCTGCGAGACGGAACGGTTGCGTCTCGACTAGTGGCATCAAGATATTCCCTCCATAGCCGAGACGCAACTGTTCCGTCTCGTGATAGCGTCAGGCGTGGCCATCCGTCGGCGAACTACCGAACTTCCAGCACGCCGTCCACCGGGCGGGCCGGTGCTGCAGGACGACGTGACCAAGGCGATCACCGTTGCGTTCTTCGCGGAGCTCGCCGCCGTCGGCTACGGAAAGCTGTCGATCGAGGCCGTTGCCAAACGTGCCGGGGCGGGCAAGGCGGCCGTCTACCGGCGGTGGCCCTCGAAACAGGAGATGGCCGTCGCCCTCGTCTCCGATGTGGCGGTGGGCGCGATCGACATTCCCGACACCGGCAGCCTCCGCGGCGACGTCAGGCAGTTCCTGGTCGGCGCCCAAGCGGCGTTGTGCCATCCACTCGCGCGGGCGATCGTCCCGGACCTGCTCGCCGAGGCGACCCGCAGCGGGCAACTCGCCGACGCTCTCCTGGAGGCCGTCCGCACTCCGCGGCGTGCCAAGGCGGCACACCTTCTGCGTCGAGCCGTCGAACGCGGCGAGCTTCCCGCGGATACCGATCTCGAACTCGGGCTGGATTTCCTGGCCGGCCCCATGTATTGGCGGCTGGCAGTCATCCGGACGTCCACCGCCGCCGACTACCTCGACCGCCTCACCGACAAGATCATCGCTGCTGTCAAGGCGTAACCCGCCAGTACCCGTTGTCGCTGGCCGGGCTGCGACTCAAGGTCGTGTCCCGCGCCGGTGGTGGGTGGCGTCGGCGGGGCAGCCGATCAGCTCAAGGTCGTGTCCCGCGCCGGTGGTGGTTGGCATCGGCAGGGCAGCCGATCAGCGCGCTGCGGAGTGTCCGCATGGCGTAGTGGGCCCGTGACTTCACCGTGCCGATCGGCACACCGAGGAGCATGGCGGTCTCGAGCGGTGAGCGGCCCTGGATGTAAAGCTCCGACAGGATCGTGCGGTGTGCGTCGCTCAAGCGGTCCATCGCCTGCCGCAGAGTGTCCATCGCCACTACCTCGTCCGGAGAGTGGTCGGTGGCCGGTATGCGGGACAGGTCGATCGCGTTCGTCTCGGTCGGCCGGGCCCGCCGCTTCCGCGCCGCGTCGATCGCCAATCGGCGTGCCACCGTGAACAGCCAGCGGCGCGTTTGTTCGGGTTCGAGGGGCATGCGGTCGAGATTCTGCCAGGCGCGGATCATCGTCTCCTGCAGAAGGTCCTCGGCCATTTCCTGTTCCCCTCGGGTGAGACGGAACAGGAAATTCAGCAGCGGTCGCGAATGATCCTCATACAGCTTGCCCATCCGGGTCTGCGCATCGGGAAGTGTTTCGATCGTCACTACGGGAGCCCTTTTCCGTCAACGGTTACCAAGACGCTGCGGCATGCTTTCCGTTGAAGGTCAGCTATGCAGGTCGAACAGCAGGTGGGTGCAGGGCGGGCGGTAGCCGGTCGCGGTGCGGTCAATGATCAGGAGCGGGGCCTCGTCGTCGAACAAAAACCTCATGCTGGGCGCCTCACCTCTGCGAGACGGAACGGTTACGTCTCGCCTAGTGATCCAAGATATCCTCGTCGATAGCCGAGACGCAACCGTTCCGTATCGTGATGGTCTCGTGGCGGACACGATCGACATTCCCGACACCGACCGGCACCGTGCGCGGCGGTCAGGACGGGCCGGCGGTGGCCACTCTCACCTCGGGTCCAGCCGCGGCGCGCAGCGTCCCCAGGGTGTTCTTGCCCTGCAGGAAATGCTCGAAGAACGCGGTGGCGTAGTGCACGGTCAGCTCGCGCTGGCGTGCCTCGGGCAGGCGGGGCTGGTCAACGGGCTTCTCCTGGTCGGGGAACTGCGACTGACACGTACGTTTCCCGGTACCCGCGACCGCGTCGTCATCGGCACCGACCTGGCCGCTGCTGGGCGACCACTGGGCGTTGTAGAAGTCGTGGTTGCCGCCGGTCAGCGTGTATTCGAAGATCGGCTTCCTGGTCGAGGCGGCGTTGTCGTGGAAGTAGGTCCCGGAGTTGACCTGGTCGCAGGTTCCCCACATCTGGGCGAACGGCACGCCGGTCACCGGCAGCACGTCGAAGGTGTCGGTCGGGGCGAGCGTGAAGGTGCCGGCCACCCGTACCCCGGCCGGCCATAGCTGGTGGGTGCCGTCAGCGATCTGCTGCATGACCCCGCCGCCCCCCATCGAGTGTCCGACTGTGCCGACGTGGGTCAGGTCGACGTGTCCGGTGAAGGCGGTGCCGAGTGCGGCCCCGAGCGGCCCGGTGCCCTTCTCGGTGAGCTGCTGCCACAACGCCAGGTGCCGGTTGAGCAGGGCGGCCCGGGCCTGATAGACCGTGTCGGCCTGGCCGAACGAGCTGGCGTTGATCCCGTTGGTGCCGATCGAGGCCACCACGAAGCCGTCCTGGGCCAACGCGGTGGCCAGGTAGCGGTATCCCTGATAGCTCGGTATCTGCGGGATGCCCTTGGCGCACGGCCAGCGCAGCAGCAACGCGCCCGCGGCTTCGATCTTCTCGTTGAGCCTGTCCTGTGTGGCGGGGTCGGTCGTGTGGGCGAGGGCCTTCTTGGCGGCGTCGAGTCGCTTCTGCGCCGCCGAGTCGGCGCAGGTGTCCCACAGCCCGTGCTCGATGACGATCAATGGATGCTTGCCGCGGGCCAGGTCGGCCGGGACGGTGACCTCAGCCGCGAGTTCGTTCCGGCCGACGTAACCGGGGTAGGTGAAGGCTTGGTCCCCGAGATGGTACGACAGTCTCCGTACGTCGATGCTCGTAGCCGTGGGTGTCGGGGTCTCCGAGGCACCGGCGGTCGCGGCAGCCGCTGTGCCGGCCGCGAGCAGGGCCGCGGCCGCCACAGCGGTGATGATCGATGGTCGCATGGTCACCGAGAATAGGAATGACTTGTCAGATTCCTGTTGCGGCTTCGTCCGGAAGCCGTTCGATCATGGCTGGCCGGCGTCCGGAGGTCAGCCGGCTCAGCCGACCGGGTGATCACCGTCATTCTGGCGACGACGGTGATCACCCGAGGCTGCGCGTTAGCCGAGCAGCTCCCACTCGGCCAGCTGGGACTCGGCGGCGCCGTGGTTGGCGGTGATCTGCAAGCGGTAGCGCGAGTAGGCGGTGGGGTTGGCGATCACGAAGGCCCGGGTCTGGCGCCGGTCGCTGAAGTCGAGGCCCGTCCGGGTGTCCAGGGTGACCCAGGTCGTGCCGTTCGTGGAGCCCTGCAACGTCCAGCTTCGGGGGTCTCGTTCGGGGACGTCGTCGGCCGAGGTCAGCGTGTACTGCCGCACCGGCGCGGCGGCCGGGAGGGTGTATTCCAGCGTGGCGGTGTTCTGGAAGGTCAGCCACTTGGTGAGGGACGTGTCGTCGACCAGTTTGTCGCGGGACTCGCCGGGGGCGTTCTCACCGCTGGCGGTGATCGTGCCGCCGGTGGCCCGGTCGGTGAGCGGCCGCGGTGCCGCGCTGCCGGTCGTGATCGACGGGGGCACGTCGTTCGCGCCCGAACCCCACGATGACGGCGACGCGCCCATCGTGAAGCTCAGGGTGCCGCCGGCCAGCAGGTCGGCGTGGGTCAGATAGTTCTTGGTGTAGGCGACGCCGTTGAGCGTCGCGCTCTGGATGTAGCGGTTCGTGTCGCTCACCCCGGGGGCCTCGACCGTGAACGTGCTTCCGTTCTCCAGGCTGACGGTGGCCTTCGGGTGCAGCGGAGCGCCGATCGTGTACTCGGTGCTGCCCATCCGCGCGGGGTAGAAGCCGAGGGCACTGAAGACGTACCACGCGGACATCTGGCCGTTGTCCTCGTCGCCGAGGTAGCCGCCACCGTTGCCGGCACCCGAGCCGTAAAGCTTGGTGAGCACGTCGCGCACCCGGTTCTGGGTCTTCGCCGGGGTGCCCGCGTAGTTGTACATGTAGAGCATGTGATGGATCGGCTCGTTCGGGTGGGCGTACTGGCCCATGTTGGTGTCGTAGGCCTCCCGCATCTCGTGGATGACCCCGCCGTAACTGCCGGGCAGGTAGTCCCGGGGGGCCGCGAAGACCGAGTCGATCTTGCTGGAGAGCTGGGCCCGGCCGCCGTACAGGTTCGCCATGCCCTGCGGGTCCTGGGGCGCCGGCGTCGCGTAGTGCCAGGGCGCTCCCTCGGTGAATTCGTAGCCCCATTCGTTCGGCCGGAAGGCGGAATCGGCCGTACGCCAGGAGCCGTTGCTCTGCTTGCCGCGGAAGAAGCCGACCGACGACGAATAGAGATTGGCGTAGTCGAGCGCCCGATTCTGGAAGTAGTCGGCGTCCTCGGTCAGGCCGAGCGCCCGGCCGAGTTGCGCGATGCCGAAGTTGTTGTTGGCGTCCTCAAGGGTCCAGGACGCGGATTCGCCCCGCACGTCCGTGGGCACGTACCGCTTGAAGGTCGAGACCTCCACGCCTTTACGGCCGCGCGAACCGGATGCGGAGTAGACGCTCGCGTTCTTCACCATCGAGGCGTACGCGGCCCGGTAGTCGAAGTTGCGCACCCCCTTCACGTAAGCGTCGGCGAAGGCCAGATCCTGGTTCGTGCCCACCATGATGTCGATGTAGCCGGGCCCGGACCAGCGCGGTGTCCAGCCCCCGAACTTGTAGGCGTTGACGAATCCGTCGAGCATTTCTCCCGTACGCGTCGGGGTCAGCAACGAGTAGAGCGGCCAGACCGCACGGGCGGTGTCCCAGAAGCCGTTGTTCACGTACATCTGCCCGTCGTGCACGGCGTTGTCGTACGGGCTGAAGTACTTCCGCACTCCGCCGACCATCTCCGACATGTTGTTCGGGTACATGAACGAGCGGTACATGTTCGAGTAGAAGGTGGTCATCCGGTCGGCGGACGCGCCTTCGATCTGCACCCGGCCGAGCGTGGTGTCCCACTGGGCCGCGGCCTCCTCCCGTACGGAATCGAAGCTCTTCGCCCCGACCTCCTGGCTGAGATTGGCGGTGGCCTGCGCGACGCTCAGGTATGACGTCGCCATTTTCAGCGTCACCTGCTCGTTGGCCGTCGTGGCGAATCTGACCCAGCTCGTCACGCCCTGGCCGCTGACGTTTCCGGTCGCCGCGATGGCTTTGTCGACGGTCGCCGAGAAATAGAGGCGCGGTCCCTTGTGGTCCAGATAGCCGGTGATCGTCCGGGCGGCGGCGTTGACGCTGATCGAGCCGCCGACCTTGTCGATGGTGTCGAAGACGATGACCGACTCGGATGCGGCGGGGTATTTGAACCGCAGCACGCCGGCGTGGTCGGTGGGCGTCATCTCGGCGGTGATGCCGTACGTGTCGAGCTGAGTCTTGTAGTAATGCGCCTGGGCCACCTCGTTGGCGTGGGTGAACGACGACTTGCGGGCGTCCGGGGTCGTTTTCACCGCGCCGGTCATCGGCATCACCTGGAGCTGACCGTAATCGCCGATCCACGGGCTCGGCTCGTGGCTGACGGCGAAGCCCTGCACGGTGGTCGCGTTGTACTGATAGAGCCAGGAGTCGCTGTTGCCGTTCGTGATCGGGGTCCAGAAATTGAAGCCGTTCGGCACGGTCGTGCCGGGGAAGGTGTTTCCGCGTGAGTAGCTCGAATCGGAGTTCGAGCCGCGCCGCGTGTCGACCAGATCGGAGAGCCGCGCGGCTTGCGCCGCGGCCGTGATCGCGAGGTCGCCGGGTGCGGCGGGGGCCGGGGTGGCGACCGCGACGCCGAGACCGGCGGTCAGTAAGAGGGTGGCGAGGGAGGTGATGACCGTCCGTGTTTTCATGAGCACGACCTGTCGTTCGCGGGGGTGGGTGACGCGCGACGGATCTTCCTGACAACGTTGTCAAACATTTCGGAAATCGTAAACAAATACATGGAAGATCGTCAATCTCAACTTCGTGGCCGCACTGCCCGGGCCCGGTGTCGCGAGGTTGCCGTAAAGAATCCATAAGTATCGTCCTGATCGGCCCTTTACGGTCCGGAGACGATCATGTCCGCCATGCCGAGTTCATCGACCGGGGTCGCCGCCGAACTGGCTCCGTCCCCGCCGCCGCGGTCGCGGGCGCAGTGGGCCGACGTGGCGAAGGGCGTGTGCATCCTGCTCGTCGTCCTGTGGCACGTCATCATGAAGCACTACCTGCGGATCGAATGGCAGCTACCCGTGCCGATCCCCGGCGCGTGGGGCGCCTTCGGCGACCAGCTGTTGCCGCTGCGCATGCCGGTCTTCTTCACCATCTCCGGCCTGTTCGCCGCGGGGGCGGCGGCCCGCACCTGGGCCGAGGTCCGGCGCTCCCGGATTGCGACGTTCTGCTATCTGTACGTCGTCTGGTTCGCCCTGCACACGCTGGTGTTCTCGCTCGTGCCGGGCTTCGACACGCTGGCCGCGCACACCTGGCGGCAAGCACTCGAATACCTCACCATCACCCCGACCAACCTCTGGTACCTGCTGGCCCTCGTCGTGTATTTCGTGCTGGCCAAGGTGAGTCTGCGACTACCCACCGGGCTGGTGCTCGGGGCGGCCCTGCTGCTCTCGGCCGCCGCCTCCGCCGGATGGCTCGCCGGTCCGGGGAACCGCGGTCAGCTCTACCAGAACCTGTTCTTCTTCCTGGCCGGCCTGCGGCTCAAACCCTGGGTGCAACGCTGGGCGGCCACCGCCGGGCCGCGGCTGCTCGCGCTCTGTGTCACCGCGTACGCCGGAGGCCTGCTCCTGGTCACGATCCTCGGCGCGAAACAGTGGTTCGGGGTGTGGCCGGCCCTGTGCAGCATCGCCGTCCTGACCGGCATAGCCGGAGCCGTGCAACTGGCGCGGATCCCGCGGCTGAGCGGGGGACTCGCGGCGCTCGGCCGCAACACCCTGCCCATCTACGTCATGCACCTGCCACTGCTGGCCCTGATGCACCTGCTACTGCTACGTCCGTTGTCGGCGTCGGGCCCGCTGCCGCAGTTCGTGGCGGCCTGCGTGCTGCCCGTCGTCCTCACCGCGTTCCTGGTCGCCGTCTGCCTCTACCTGCGCCGGGGAGTGCTCGCGGTCGGCGGCTGGTGGCTGTTCGAGCTGCCCGCGGGCCGGCTACCGCGGTGGGGGCGATGAGCCGCCGAGTCGGTGCCGCCGGGTGGGCGGGCCTCGGGGTGCTCGCGATCTGCCTGTCCACGGTGACCGACGGGCACCTGTCGCAGATCACCTGGCACACCACGGTGCCGGTGCCGGTCGGGTGGTCGGCGGCGGCCGCGGTTCTCGAGGTTGTGGGGCCCTTGTTGCTTTTAGCGGCGTACGGGCTGACCGGCGATCAATGGCAGGGCCGTCGGCGGTTGGTCGTCGGGACGCTGCTGCCGCCGGCGTTGTACGGATTGTCGACCCTCGCTGTGCTGATGCTGATCCGGTGGCGACAGCCCGGTGTTCCGCCACCCGATCCGTGGCTGCTCCTGGCGATCGCGGCCGTGCCGGTGACGGCCAGACTCGTCCGGCGGGTGCCGACCGCGGTCGTACTGCCGGTGGCCGCCCTTCTCCTGGCGCTCGCCGTCGTCACCGGAAACCTGCCGGCAGCCGCATCGGCCGCGTATCTCCTCGGATTCCGGTTCCGCGGCGCTACGGCGGAAGCACTGGGCACGGTCGGCCGGTCCGCCCCGGCCATCGCCTTCCTCCTGCCACCGGCCACGGTGCGGGCCAACTTCCTGCTGCCCCGCTTGTCGGCCCTGCCCGCCGGAGCGCAAACAGCCCTTGCGGTCATCGAGCCGGTATTGCTCACCCTGCTGATAGTCGTCGCGGGCATCCTCCTGTGGGCTCGGCTGCCGGACGACTCAGGGTCGTCGCCGGTGGTGTCGCCGCCTCGGCCGTCCTGGCGTGCGGTGACCGGGCTGCTGACCGTCGCCGTGCTGGCCGCGGGGGCGGGCTATGCCCGGCCGGAAGCCGCCACCACCGACGTGACGCTGGCGTTCGCCGGCGATGTGCACTTCGAGGGCCGGGCCGCCGCGCTGCTCGACGACCCGGGAACGACGTTCGGACCGGCCGCGCGCGACCTCGCGACCGCCGACCTCGCCCTGCTCAACCTGGAGACGCCGATCACCGGCCGGGGCCGGCCCGAGCCGAAGAGGTACCTGTTCCGGACCGACCCGCAGGCCGTGACCGCGCTGCGGGCGGCCGGCGTCGACGCGGTGTCGCTCGCCAACAATCACACCCTCGACTACGGCCGGGCCGGACTCGCTGACACCATTGCCGCGGCTCGCGGCGGCGGCCTGGGCGTCTTCGGGGCCGGACGGGACGTCGGCGCGGCTTTCACGCCCTGGCGCACGACGGTGCGCGGCATCCGGATCGCCGTGTTCGGTTTCAGCCAGGTCGACGACCTCGCCGCGTCGTGGGCGGCCACCCCGGACCGGGCCGGGATGGCGATGGCCTTCGACGAGGATCGGGCCGCCGCCGCGGTGACAGCGGCTCGCCGCGACAGCGATCTCGTGGTCGTCATGCCGCACTGGGGTGCCGAGGGTGCGCCCTGCCCGGACGAGGCCCAACGGGACTTCGCCCACCGGCTGGTCGAGGCCGGGGCCGACGTGATCGTCGGCGCGCACGCCCACGTGCTGCAGGGCACGACTCGCGTCGGCGGGGGCTTCGTCGCGTACGGGCTGGGGAACTTTCTCTGGTACAGCTCCGGCCTCTACCCGCCCTTCAGCGCCCGAGCCGGCGTCCTCACGCTGCGGATCCACGCCCGCACGGTGACGAGCACGAGCTTCACGCCCACGGTGGTGGGGAACACGGGCCGGCCGGAAATCGTCCCGGGCTGGCAGGCCGACCTCGCCCGCCACAACTACGACGAGCTGTCGGCTTGCTGAGGACCACAACTACGACCAGCTGTCGGCTTGCTGAGGACGTCCCGCTGCCGGCTCAGAGCCCGGAGCGGAACAACGCCGCCAACGCTCGGTGCTCGACGACCGCGTCGAGCTCGGGCACCGGTCCGGCCGTGCCGAGGGCGGCGAGCAGATCGGGCTCGGGAGCCACGCCGTGTTCGCGCAGGTAGTAGGTGATCTGCTCGGACCAGACCCAGCGCCCGTCGGTGCGGAAGGTCATCGGGACGACCTCGCCGCGTTCGGGCGCGACCCGGTCGACGACGCGGGCCGTGGTGGTGAGCACGGCTTTGCCCGCTTCGAGCCGGCCGAGCGCCGCCGCCTGGTCCTCGCCGGTGAGCCGTCCGTGGCCCGGCTTCGCCTCGACGACGCGCGCTACTCGCGGCGGGGGAGTGGCGTCCGCGGTCCAGAGCAGGGCACTCGAGGCCCGGGCCGCTTTCGTGTACGCCGCGGGTTCCGCGCCCGGCCCGTAGGTCTCGACCTGGGGATCGCGGACCCCGGCGGCGGCAAGCTCGTGCATCAGCGCGGCGGTGATGTCCGGCAGGTCGCCCTCGGCCGCCACGACGTACACCCGGGCAGGGCCGGCGTGCGGGGCGCCGACCAGGGGCAGCCGCCAGGCTCGCCACAGGGCGGTCATGCCTCGCACGCCAGGGGCTGCTTTTGCCGCCGCCCGGTCGGCGGCGTCGGGGGCCTGATCCGGGCCGGTCAGGTCGAGCAGGGGCGGGCCGGGCGTGCCGAGGACCGGGCCCTCAGTCAGGGACGGGGCGAACGTGTAGCGCGCGCCGGGCAGGGTCGGCCGCGGCGCCCCGGTGAGCTCCCCGCCGGCCAGGGCCAGCCGCGCCCGGGCCAGCTCCGCGTCGGCCAGCAAGCCGGCCAGGCGCAACAGAATCTCGTGCAGGGCGGTGCGAGCGATCATCGGGCCGCCTCGCGGACGAAGTCTCCGGTGAACCGGGACCAGGAAGGGCCGCCCGGGTTGAGCAGCAGATCGGCGTCGGCCGGCAGCAGGGCCAGCAGCTCGATCAGGGCGACCTGGCGCCAGGCCGGGGAGAACATCCGTTCCCGGTGCGACGTGCTGGTAGCCGCGACCGCGCACAACGGGCCGTCGGGAGAGGGCAGTAGCAGCGGGCGGCCGTCACCGTTGAGGGCGAGCTCGACCAGGCTGTCGCGCAGCATCGTGCGTACCTGGTCCATCTCGGCCTCGCCGACCAGCGCGAGCCGGATCACGGCCTCCAGCGGGTCGGCGGGCGAGTTCTCGAAGAGCGGCCGGTATCCAGGGTTGGGGTGGAACGGCCCGGTGCCGCCCGCCGGCCACCAGCCGACGATCGCCTCGGCAGGCGGCTCCTGGTCGTCCTGGTCGTCCTGGTCGAGCCATTCCGGATCGATGAGCAACAGGTCTTCGCCGTTCACGTGTCCTCCCCTCCGAGGTTCTGCGGCAGCTGGTAGTGGTTGGCGCGAATGTGGTCGAGCAGAGCAGGGTCCGGGCTCAGACCGTACGTGGCGAGGTAATAGGCAGTGGCCTCGGACCAGACCCACCGGCCGTCGGTGCGATAGCCGAGCGGCACGACCGGCCCGCCCTCGCTGTCATAGACGTCCGGCTCGCGCGCGGCCGTATCGAGCAGCACGGTGCCCGCGGAGAGATATCGCAGCACCCGCTGGTGCTCGTCATCGCCGGACAGCACCGGGTGGAAGGGGCCGAACTCGCCGCCGGCCGCCGGGTCGTACGCGTCGAACACCCTCGCGAGCTGCGGCGTCCCACCCGGGAACTGGGGCAGTCCGTCGGCGTCGTAGCCACCCTTGCCGACGACCCTGTCGGCGTTGTCGGTCGTCCACACCACCCGGCCAGGCGCCTCGCGGAACGCCGCGACCTCGTCGTCGTGCCGGTCGTAGGCACGCCACCAAGTGTCCTCGGCGAGCCGCAGCCGCATGTCGGCCGCGGCGAGTTCAGCCGCTGTGGTGCCACCCCCCGCGGTCTGGGCGTTGCGACGGAAGACCTCGGCACTCCACTCCTTGCCGGCGGTGGCCAGCTCGTGGGCCGAGTCGCGCAGCGCGGTGGGCAGTTCCCGGCCGGTGATCCGCTCGGCCTCGGCGTCGTACATCCGCACGACCGCGCCGTCGGCCACGGAGACGCCCACCCCGCCGCCGTCCTTCCCCGAGGAGGATCGGGCGATCACCCGGAACTCCACGCGATAGGAGAGCGCGCGGGTCATCTCGTCATCGCCGGCGCTCTCCTGCGGCTTCGGCTCGACCGGGTCCGACGCGTCGCGCAGGGTGGCGTTCGCCCGGCGCATGCGGGCCGTGTCGGTTACGTATAGCGGTGTCTCCAGGAAGTTGCGGTCGGTGACCTGGCCGAAGTCTGGGCGTGTCTTCGGGTCCGGCGCGTCCGGGCCGGGCACGGACGGCCGGACCTGTCGGGCTCCCACCGGGTGATCCACGCCGCCCGCGACCATCGGCAGCGTGGTCCGCAGCGCAAAGCGGCGTCCGGCCTGCTCCTCGATGGTGCGCCCGCGGGCCACGGAGGATTCCCCGTCGATCTCGACGTCGGCGTTCGCGGTCGCGAACGCGGGACCGGCGACCAGCCGGGCGTCGACGAGAACGTGGCGGTCGAGCACGCCGGGCACCGGCAGCAGGAAGCCGCCCTCGGTCATGATCGGCAGGCCGGCCTTGATCGTCGAGACGTTCAGGCCGTCGCGGATCGTCGCGCGGGCGGTCCCGTCCACCTTGACGCCCGAGGCGATGAGAGCTTGTTCGACGGCGGCGTGCAGGTCGGTGACGTCGGTGGGCAGGTGTTCGACGGCGAAGCGGCCGGCGTCGGGCAGGCGGTCGTGACCGGGCGCGGTGCGCCAGGCCAGCCGCGCTTCGTCGCCGAGTTCCCCGGCCGGCAGCGGCCGTGGTGGCCCGGCAACGCCCACTTGGCGGTCGGGCAGGCTGTCGGAGGGGAAGCGGTGCACGTCGACGGTGCGGACGTGCTCGACGGACACGCCCCCCGCGGGCAGCCCGTGGCCGGTCACCTTGAGATCGATCCGCAAGTCGCCGCGGTGCATGGCCACTGGGCCCCGCACGGCCAGCGTCTGGCCGCGCGTGTCCTCGATGGTATCGGCCTGACGCCAGACCCGGGTGTCCAGGGACGCTGACCCGGTGATCCCGCCGCCTCCGGCGACCATGCCCGGCCCGTGCCCGGTGGTCTGCTGCGTCTGCTCGGGCGACGGCTTGTCGGAAGCGATGCCCTGTCCTTGTACCGTCACGGCGACGCCGGCCGCGGTCCGCCCCGCGGCCTTGGTGCGCGAGGAGGTGACAGCCGCCCTGTCGGTGACGGACAGCTCTTCCACGTGCTCGATGCCCACGAATTGCGGCTCGCGCGGGAACGAGGCGCGCAGCGTCACGTGGTACGTGTGACCCCGGAACCGGCCCTCAAGGCGTAGCGGCAGGGTGCGCCCGCCGTTGGCCGCGGCCCCGGCGTGATAGTCCACTCCGGACAGGAAAGACTCGAGAGCGCGTACGTTCTGGTGTGGTTCGTCCAGGGCCGAGTGCGGAAGCAGGGCGAGGGCGGCCTCGTCGCCCACCTCGTCGGCGAGCCGCTGCCGCAACTGGGCGATCCGGTCACCGAGGTCGACCGGCGTGGTGATGCCACCGATCCCGAACGAGGCCGGCCGTCCGGGGGTCAGTCCCTTGACCGGCAGCATCGGGCGTGGCGGCGCGGCCGGGGCGGGAGATTGCGGGCGGAGCGTGGCGAGCTGCTCCTCCGCGGTTGTCCGATCGTGCCGCAGGACGGCCTGTTCCTGCCGTAGGCCGATGATCAGCTCGTCCCGTCGCGCCGTCAGGTGAGCGCGCAGTCGATCCCGTTCGGCCTGCTGGACCCGGGCCAGGTCGGCGGCGGTGCGCCGCCGCGTCTCAGCGTCCTTGCGTTCGGCGACGGCGAGGTAGTCCGCGGCCGTGGCGCGCTGGGCGGCGACGAGGTCTCGCATCTGCTGGTCCTGCAGCTCGTTTTCGTCCCGCAGCAGTTGGCGGTGTGCGTGCTGAAGCTCGATCTCGGTCTCGTCGGCGGTCCGAGTCAGGTCGGCCTCGACCAGGCCGTGCACCTGGTCGCGGGTCAGCCACATCGTCACCGCGCCGGGCAGGACGGCCCGCCGCCCGGCCCGCTCGGTCCGGGGCGTGCGCAGACCGGCCAGGTCGAGGTTGCTCGGATGCTGCGCCTCGGCCACGATCTCGGCCTCGACGTCGACCCGTACCAGGAAGCGACGCTCGGGCCGGCCGCGCAGGCGCAGCTTGGAAAGCCCGGTGAGGGTGGTCTCCTTGATTCTGCCCACGCTCTGCTGCCACGGCGTGAGCGTGGCAGTCACCCGGGTGCCGCCCGTGCTGATGTGCCCGCCCTGGTCGGTCGCGGAACCCGCCGCGGCGACGAAACCGGTGAGGGCGACGCTCGCGTCCGCCGTCCAACCGCGCCTTGAGCGCGTCGTGGTCGCCGCGGCAATTCCCCGCCGGGGCTGCTCGAACTCGGAGGCGTTCAGGATCACCGGATTGCTGGGACGTAGCCGCACGCGTACATCGGCGGTCGTGTCCGCGACCCGGCGGGGGTGGCTCAGGTTGCTGACCGTCAGCGGCTGGCTGAACAGGTCGACCGCGCTGGTCAGCCGTTCCGGGGCAAGCGCATCGGCGAGCGCGGCGGAGTTGCGGCCATCGATGAAGGCGAGGGCCGGGTCGTTCGCGGCCCGCTCGAGCGTCCGCCGCACCTCCGCCTGGAGCACCTCGGTGTGCTGGAACGACTCGATCCGGACGCCTTCGAGACCGCGCGACCCGGTGGTGGGGCGGCTGGTCGGGGTGGGATGCTCGATCCAGTCCGAGGACGGCGGTACGGCGATCTGCGTGGCCGGCCGGGTCGTGCTCACCCGGTGCTCGGGGACGAGCAGGCGCAGCTTCAGCTTCTGCTTGACCGGTGGGGTGCCGCCCGCCGCGACGACCCTGGGCGTCTGACGGCCGGGCCGGCCAAAGCTGAGCCGCCGCGCGTTGGCGTTCAGCCGCACCGTCGACCGGGTGCTCGCCACGACCTGAACCGTGGCGGTGAACTCGCGCAACGGCATCTCGTCGACCTCGCCCTCCGGGGTCAGAGCGGGGCCGTACCGGGCGTCGACCACCTCGCGATGATCCACCCTGACGTTGTGGCCCTTGCTCCGGCTGAACCCGGCACGCGGCCCACCGGACAGCGCGCCGCCGGCCCGGCCGACGGGGCCGAGCACGATCCCGTCGAGACCCACCTCGCCCCTGAGGACGCGGTCCTGACCCTGGTTCACGCCGGTGGTGAGCTTCCGCCGGTTCTCGAGGTCGGTGCCGCCGCGCGTGAGCGGGTCGCCGTCGGAGAGCTTGCTGAGCCGGCCGTTGACCGTGATCACGGTGGTGTAGTCGTGCAGGCGGCCGTGCCGGACGAGCGGGAGCTCCAGACCGGGGCCGACAATGCGGTCGAGCAGGTAACGAAGGTGCCGACCGGACAGGTTGGCCCGCGCAGCCGAGTCCCGCGCCAGGATCGCCTGGACCCCCGCGCTGAGGCCCTCGGCCAGCACCGGGTCCCCGAACTGACGCAAGAACGCGTTTTTGTCCAGCCGCAGACCGCGCCGGCCCGGGGTGTTTTGCAGCGCCCCGAGCAGGTGTGCGTAGACGTCGTCGCTACCGTTGACGTCGTCGATGAGGGCGCTGCCGAACGAGAGGCCGCTCTCCAGTTCGGCCGGAGCGAAGTGGGTGCGGGCGACCCCGCTGCGAGTGGTCTTCTTCTCGGTGGGGAAGACGGCCGACATCCGGGCCCGGTCGTGCGTCGCTAACTGCAGCGACTCGTACTTGCCCTGGAGGAAGCGCGACTCGTGGCCCACGACGCGGACTTCCAGGTCGTAGACAGTGCGGTAGCGGACCACAGGCCCCTCGCCCGTGACCCGGCGCGTGTTGCTGGCTTTCTTGCTGACGTACTGGGTGTGCGACTTGCTCACGCCGGCACCGGCCCGGCCGCCGACGAGGAACGACACCGGTGCGGCGTCCATGCCGCCCCCGGCCATGAGGAGGGCGTTGGCCGAGCGGTCAGCGCTGGTGGACCCGTAGGTGGTGACGTCGCGCCGGGACTTGTCGGTGTGTTCGGCGTCGTGCACGGTCTCGATGTACTGGACCTGGCGGGCGACCATGCGATATTGCACGGCACGGTTGCGTCCCGGGAAGAGGCGCCGCCATCCCTTGTGCGAGCGGACCAGTGCGTCGGAGTTGACCCAGCCCTTGTACTTGTTGTCGGGGTCGTGGGTGATCGACTGGTTGAGGTGCTCGGCGATCGCGGTGTCGCTGAACATCTCCTGCAGCACGGTGCGTCCCGGGGCGCCGATGCGGGTCAGGTCGTCCAGGCCCAATTCGCCGAGCATGGCCTCGACCTGCTCGAAATAGCTGCCCGCCGTCGGATCCGGCGTGCTGTACCCGGCCTCGACGGCGAATCGCGCCGGCGGCTTCTTGGTCACGGCCGGCGCGTGC
>Ga0247737_1000190_pt1 | contig 21082 bp, 18 predicted proteins | sample UWRJL028104C2_FD_180937 | JGI IMG/M metagenome (GOLD analysis project Ga0247737, IMG submission 180937) | Plant litter microbial communities from Arlington Agricultural Research Station in Wisconsin, United States - UWRJ-L028-104C-2 | ecosystem: Environmental > Terrestrial > Plant litter >...
GGGTCGCTGTTCCGGCGTTGGTCGTGACGATCCTCGCCGGCGTCTTCTCGACGCCGGTCGCGCACAACCTGCTGGCGGCCGGCGCGCCTCCGGCCGTGCAGGAGCTTGAACAGTTCCGTCGCGAAGCCTTCTTCAACGACGCCCGCCTGATCGGCGAAGGCCAGAGGGCCTTCCAGGTCTGGCCGGGGGACCTGGGCGAGGCTCTGCCTCAGGAGGCGGCGCGTTCGGCTCGCATCCAGCAGACCCTGACCTGGGGCGGCGTCGTGGCCGCGATCCTGGCGGCGGTGATGGGCGGCCTGTTCGCCTGGAGCCAGATCCGTCCGACGCTGCGCGCCCGCAACCGGGTCGAGGGCTGGATCGGCGGCCTGTTGTTCGCCTGTTCGGCCGTGGCCATCCTGACGACCGTCGGCATCGTCTTCTCCCTGCTGTGGGATAGCCTGCGCTTCTTCCAGGCCGTGCCGGTGACCGAGTTCCTGTTCGGGACCCAGTGGAGCCCCCAGATCGCCATCCGCGCCGACCAGGTCGGATCGTCGGGCGCCTTCGGAGCCGTGCCGCTGTTTGCCGGCACCTTCCTGATCATGATCATCGCCATGGTCGTGGCCGCGCCGATCGGCCTGTTCTCGGCCATCTATCTGTCCGAATACGCCAGCGCCCTGTCGCGCGGGGTCGTCAAGCCGGTGCTGGAGATTCTCGCCGGCGTGCCGACCGTGGTCTACGGCTTCTTCGCCGCCCTGACGGTGGGGCCGGCCTTCCGTGAGTTCTTCAACGGCATCGGCGCGATGCTGGTCGGCGGACCGCTGGACGGCATCGGCCAGTATCTGATGCTGGTCCAGAACCAGATGGCCCTGGTCGCCGGCGCCGTCATGGGGATCATGCTGATCCCGTTCGTCTCGTCCCTGTCCGACGATATCATCAACGCCGTGCCCCAGTCGCTGCGCGACGGCTCCTACGCCATGGGCGCGACCAAGTCCGAGACGGTCAAGCGGGTCCTGCTGCCCGCCGCCCTGCCGGGCATCGCCGGAGCGCTTCTTCTGGCCATGTCGCGGGCGATCGGCGAGACGATGATCGTGACCATGGCCGCAGGGCTCGCCGCCAACCTGACGCTGAACCCGCTCGACACCGTGACCACGGTGACCGTCCAGATCGTCACCCTGCTGACGGGCGACCAGGAGTTCGACAGTCCCAAGACCCTGGCCGCCTTCGGCCTGGGCCTGACCCTGTTTCTGATGACGCTGCTGCTCAACATCGTCGCCCAACGCATCGTCCAGACCTATCGGGAACAGTATGACTGAGACCGGCTCGGACAAGATGTGGGCGCGTCTGGCGGCCGAGGATCCAGCGCGCGCCCAACGGCTGCAGCGTGGGCTGAAGAAGCGCTACGCCCGCGAGGCGCGTTTCAAGCTGTACGGCGTCCTGGCCGTCGCGGTGGCCATCGGCTTCCTGCTGCTGCTGCTCGGCCGCATCATCGAGCAGGGGCACACGGCCTTCTATTCAAACCAGATGACGGTGTCGGTCTATATGGACCCGGCCCGTATCGACCGCGCCTATCCGCAAGGCACCAACTTCCAGCAGATGGTCGCCCAGCAGCAGCTGGCGCGCCTGGGCGAGACCGACGACGCTCTCGGCTCCAAGGCCACGGCCTATCGCTCGCTGCTGTCGTCGGAGCTGAAGTTCCGCGCCGCCGACATGATCCGCAACGACCCGTCGCTGATCGGCCGGACGGTCGAGATCACCGCCCCGGTCTCGGACGAGGCGGACCTCTATTACAAGGGCGAGATCACCCGCGAGACCGCCGCCGACCAGCGCAGGGTCAGCGACGAACAGATGGTCTGGCTGGACGAGCTGAAGGCCACCGATCACGTCTCGACGACCTTCAACGCCCAGCTGTTCACCAACGGCGACTCGACCGAGCCGGAGCTCGCGGGCGTGCTGGGAGCCGTAGTCGGCTCGGCGTTGATGCTGCTGGTGACGGCCCTGATCGCCATTCCGCTCGGCGTCGGCGCGGCGGTCTATCTGGAAGAGTTCTCTCGCAAGGGTCGGATCACCGACTTGATCGAGGTCAACATCAACAATCTCGCGGCCGTGCCCTCGATCGTCTACGGCCTGCTGGGCGTGGCTCTGTTCATCAACTGGATGCACCTGCCGCGATCCTCGCCGCTGGTGGGCGGTCTGGTGCTGGCGCTGATGGCCCTGCCGACCATCATCATCGCCACCCGTTCGGCGCTGAAGGCGGTGCCGCCGTCGATCCGGGAAGCTGCGCTCGCCATGGGCGCCAGCCGGACCCAGACGGTGTTCCACCACGTCCTGCCGCTGGCCATGCCCGGCGTAATGACCGGTACCATCATCTCCATGGCCCACGCGCTGGGCGAGACCGCGCCGCTTCTGCTGATCGGCATGGTCAGCTTCGTGCCGGGCATTCCGGGTGCGATCGACGAGCCGGCCGGCGCCCTGCCGTCGCTGGTCTATATCTGGGAGAACGCTTCGGAGCGCGCGTTCCACGAGCGGACGGCCGCGGCCATCCTGGTTCTCCTCGCCTTCATGATCGTCATGAACGCCGCCGCGATACTTCTGCGTCGTCGCTTCGAACGTCGGTGGTAAGTCAATGAAATTTCCTTTCTTCCGCAGCCCCGACGGCAACGAGGGCGGCAGCCCGACCGACACCCCGATGATGGGCGGTCAGGTCCTGCCCGGAGCCAAGATCGACGTTGACCGTACCGACGAGTCCGTCCTGACGCCCGAGCCCGAGACGGCCGGGGCGCTGGTTGGGCGCGTGCCTGAAGTGACTTCGCCGTCGGGTCCCACAGGCCCGACCAAGATCGCGGCGCGCGACGTCTCCGTCTTCTACGGCGACAAACAGGCGCTGTATGACGTCTCGCTCGATATCCCGGACAAGACGGTCACCGCCTTCATCGGGCCGTCGGGCTGTGGCAAATCGACTTTCCTGCGCACGATGAACCGGATGAACGACACCATCCAGGGCGCCAGCGTCACCGGCAGCATCCTGATGGACGGTCAGGATATCAACGCCCGCTCGGTGGATCCCGTTCTGCTGCGCGCCCAGGTCGGGATGGTGTTCCAGAAGCCGAACCCGTTCCCGAAGACGATCTACGAGAACGTCGCCTACGGTCCCAAAATCCACGGCCTGACGACCTCGAAGTCCGAGCTCGACGGCATCGTCGAGAGCTCGCTGAAGAAGGCCGGTCTGTGGGACGAGGTCGCCGACCGTCTGCACTCGGCCGGCACCGGCCTGTCAGGCGGCCAGCAGCAGCGTCTGGTCATCGCGCGCGCCATCGCGGTGAACCCGGAAGTCATCCTGATGGACGAGCCCTGTTCGGCGCTGGATCCCATCGCCACGGCCCGGATCGAGGAACTGATCGACGAACTGCGCGAGCGCTACTGCATCGTCATCGTCACCCATTCGATGGCCCAGGCGGCGCGCGTCTCGCAACGAACGGCCTTCTTCCACCTCGGCCGCCTCGTCGAGCACGGCAACACCGAGGAAATCTTCACGAATCCCCGCGAGCGGCGCACGCTGGACTACATCACAGGACGGTTCGGATGAACCAGCATACGGTCAAGGCCTACGGCGACGAACTGAACCAGCTGACCGCCGAGGTCGCCCGCATGGGCGGTCTCGCCGAGGCCCAGGTGGCGGACGCGGTCGAGTCGGTCGCACGTCGCGACATCGCCCTGGCGCGCGCGGTCGTCGAGCGCGACGCCAAGGTCGATGCGATGCACCGCGACATCGAAAAGAAGGCCATCCGCCTGATCGCCCTGCGTCAGCCGGTGGCGTCGGACCTGCGCAAGACCCTGTCGGCGATGAAGCTGGCCACCGATCTGGAACGCACCGGCGACCTAGCCAAGAACATCGCCAAGCGGGCTCTGTCGCTGGCCGAGACCGAGCCGATGCTGCCCCTGACCCGTTCGATCGAGCGGATGGGCAAGCTGGTGTCGATGCGGCTGCGCGACGTGCTGGACGCCTATACGGCCTCCGAGATCGACCGGGCCATGGCGGTCTGGGCCTCCGACGACGAGGTCGATGAGCACTACAACGCCCTGTTCCGCGAACTGCTGACCTACATGATGGGCGATCCGCGCACGATCAGCGCCTGCACCCATCTGTTGTTCATGGCCAAGAACCTGGAGCGGATAGGCGACCACGCGACGAACATCGCCGAGGTCATCCACTACGAGATCACCGGCGAAGAGATGACCGGCGAACGTCCGCGCTGGACGCCCGCGCCGGGCGACTGGGATGCGGATTCGGGGCATTTGCCCACGCCGCCGACGACCTGACGGAGAGACCTGAGTGCAGCCCTATATCCTGGTGATGGAAGACGAGGACGCGCTGGCGACCCTGCTTCAGTACAACCTCGAAAAGGAGGGCTACGACGTCGTCGTCGCCTCCGACGGCGAGGAAGGCCTGGTCCAGATCGACGAGCGTCAGCCCGACCTGGTCCTGCTCGACTGGATGCTGCCCAAGGTGTCGGGCATCGAGGTCTGCCGCCGTATCCGCGGCCGTCCCGAGACGCGCAACCTGCCGGTCATCATGCTGACGGCGCGCGGCGAGGAATCCGACCGCGTGCGAGGTCTCGACACCGGCGCCGACGACTATCTGACCAAGCCCTTCTCGATGACCGAGCTGATCGCCCGCATCCGCGCCGTTCTGCGCCGTATCCGGCCGGGTCTGGCCGATGATCGCGTGGGTCACGGCGACATCGTCATCGACCGCGTCGCCCACCGCGTTCGGCGCTCGGGCAAGGAGGTGCATCTGGGCCCGACCGAGTTCCGCCTGCTGGACCACTTCATGCGCCACCCGGGCCGGGTGTTCAGCCGCGAGCAACTGCTGGACGCCGTCTGGGGCTCGGACGTCTATGTCGAGGCGCGCACGGTCGATGTGCACGTCGGCCGCCTGCGCAAGGCCCTGAACGTCGAGGACAGCGCCAATCCGATCCGCACCGTCCGCTCGGCCGGCTATTCGCTGGATCTGGAAGGGTAGGGCACCAGCCGCTTACTCTTCCGCAGCGCTGACCGGCGGAGACGCCGTCGAAGGCCCGAGAGCGAGGACGCCGTCGTAGGCGCCGTCGCCGGCGGGATTCATGATCACGCCTCGCGCTTCGGGATCGTAACCGACGCGCATCGGATGGACGCCGCATTCCGGCGTGCAGTTCCAGGCCTCGCCACCTTGCTGCACCACGTACAATGAGACCGTCTCGCCGGCGGGCAGATGCGCCGTCGCCGGCAGGCCCAGACCCGCGAACCTCGGGTTCCCGATTTTGCTGGCGTGAAGGTTGCCGACCAGGGCGAACACCTTCGCCTGGGGCCGATCCACGGCCGCGCGGCTGAGCAGATAGCCCATCTCGAGCTCATAATAGGATTGAGCCAGGTCTTGCGGCCGTGACGAACTGGGCTGGAAGGCGAGTACGGCGACGTCGCGCCCGTCAGTCTTCAAGCGGCGTAGCGACTGCATCATCTCCAGCATGGCCTGGCTTGTACGGCCGTCGATCATCGTGGGGTCGAGGAACGGCGTGCCTTCCAGCGCCGCCAAGGCGGAGAGGTCGCTGTCGGCCATCAGGAAAGCGTCGAGGTTGGGCTGCATCGCCTGAGGCAGTTCCAGCGCCACCGTCACCGGCCCCCGCGTCGCGGCTTCGCAGACGATCTGGGCGAAGGCTGCGGGCGCTTCGGTGGTCCCGTGCATCTCGCCGACGACAACGAAGCGCTGGTCGCCGTCCAGCAGCGCCGACGTACCGTCAGGCGGCGCACAGACCGACTGGGCCAAGGCCATCGCCAGCAAAGAACCGATCATGTCGTCCACCCCACAGCCGAAGGACGACCGCGTCGAGTCGGCCCTAGCGCCAAGGTTGAAGGCGAATGCGGCGATTCCCGGGCTAGGCGGGCCAGCGGCGCCAACGCCTCTTCACAGACCGGCGTAAGCCAATAGGGTTAGCCCTTCGCATTCGAGGGAGTCGCCCATGCGCCGCCGTACCTTCCTGTCGACCCTGCCCGCCGGAGCGTTGATGGCGACGGCCGGCACTCCCGCAGTCGCGCGAACGACGGCCCAGGCCGCGCCGGACAACCTGTTCGCCGGCGTGACCATGGGAGACCGGATCACGGGCGCGCCGTTCGCGGGTCGCTCGACAGTGTGGGGCATGAACGGGGCGGCGGCGACCGCGCATCCAACGGCGACCCTGATCGGGATCGACACCTTGAGGCGGGGAGGGTCGGCCATCGACGCGGCCATCGCCATCAACGCGGCCCTGGGTTTCCTCGAGCCGACCGCAAACGGCATCGGCGGCGACGCCTTCTGCATGCTGTGGGATCCGACCCAGCGGAAGGTCGTCGGCTTCAACGGGTCGGGGAACAGCCCGCGCGGCCTGTCGCTGGAGACGGCGCGATCGCGCGCGGTGAACGGCTATCTGCCGAGCCATGGAGCGGTGACGGTCAATGTGCCGGGCACTGTTGACGCCTGGTGGAGCGCGCATCAGCGCTACGGGAAGCTGCCGTGGAAGGATGTGCTGATCCCGGTCGCCGAGCTGTGCGAACAGGGCGTGCCCATGCCCCAGACCATCGCCTGGTACATGGAGCGCAACATGGCCGGGTTCGACCGCTCGACGGTCATCGAGGAGAACGACAACCGCAAGGCCGTCTATGCGCCGGGCGGACGGACGCCTCGCGTCGGGGAGGTCTTCGCCAATCCGCATCTGGGCCGCACCCTGAGGCTGATCGCCGACGGCGGACGCGACGCCTTCTACGAGGGCGAACTGGCCGAGCAGATGGAGCGCTATTTCCGGCGCATCGGCGGCTGGATGACGCGAGCGGACCTGTCGGCGCATCGGACGGAATGGGTCGAACCGATCCGGACCGACTATCGCGGCGTCGACGTCTATGGGCTGGGGCCGAACACCCAGGGCCTGTCGACCAACCAGATCCTGAACATCTGCGAGCAGTTCGACCTCAAGGAGATGGGCTTCCAGTCGGCGGCCTCGATCCACCATCAGGCGGAAGCAAAGCGGCTGGCCTTCGAAGACCGGGCGAAATGGTTCGCCGACGAGCGGTTCTCGCAGACGCCGGTCGAATGGCTGAACTCCAAGGTCTCTGCCGCCGAACGGGCGCGGCTGATCCGGCCGGATCGCGTCATGGACCGCGCCTTCCCCGGCGATGCCCCGACGCACGGCGACACGACCTATTTCAGCGTCGCCGACAAGGACGGGATGATGGTCAGCTGGATCCAGTCCAACTATCGCGGCATGGGCTCGGGCCTGGCGCCCGACGACGGCGAGCGGCCGCTGGGCTTCATGTTCCAAGACCGGGGCGAGCTGTTCGCCCTGACCGACGGCCACCCCAACGTCTATGCGCCGGGCAAGCGGCCCTTCCATACGATCATCCCGGGCTTCGCCTGCAAGGACGGAGAGCCGTGGATGGCCTTCGGCGTCATGGGCGGCGGCATGCAGCCGCAGGGCCAGGCTCAGATCATCATCAACATGGTCGACTACGGCCTCGATCCGCAGGAGGCCGGCGACAGCCCACGCTGGCAGCACGAAGGCTCGTCCGAACCCACGGGGCAGGAGACGGAAGGGGTCGGCGTCCTCCACCTCGAAAACGGCGTGCCGCAGACGACGCGCACCGGGCTGGAACAGCGTGGCTGGGTTCTCGGTCCGACCGATGGCGGCTTCGGCGGCTATCAGAACGTGGTCAAGCAGCAGAACCCCGGCGGCCGCTGGACCTACGGCGCGGCCACCGAGATGCGCAAGGACGGAATAGCCTTGGCCTATTGAGCCTCGGCCGCCGCTTCCACGTCGTCGGGCGACAGTTTGTAGACCGTGGCGCAGTACTCGCAGGTGACGTGGATCTTGCCGTCGGGCTCGACCATTTCGGCGCGTTCTTCGGGGTCGAACGAGGACAGGACGCCGCTGATGCGGTCGGCGGAGCAGCGGCACTGGGCCTTCAGGGCGCGCGCGTCCTCCAGCCGCACGCCGTCCTCGTGGAACAGGCGGAACAGCAGGGTTTCCGGCGTGATGGTCGGATCGACCAGCTCGTCGTCGGCCAGGGTCTGGAAAAGGGCTCGGGTGCGGTCCCAGACTTCTTCGGTCGAACCGCGCGCGTCGTCGGCGGCGATCAGCTGGATCAGGGCGCCGCCCGCGCGCCAGGTCGTGCCCGTCTCGTCGGTGACGGAGCCGACGGCGAGGCGGACCTTGGTGGGGATCTGCTCTGACTGAACGAAATAGTGCTCGGCCGCCAGCGACAGGCTCTCGCCCTCGATCGGAGTGATGCCTTGCGTGCGCTCGAAGTCGGGGCCGCGATCCAGGGTCATGACGAAGACGCCCTGGCCCAGCAGGGTGCGGGCGCCGGGGCGGGAGAAACCGCTGGACGCGGCGGCGACCTCGTCTTCGTCGAAGCGGCAATAGCCGCGCAGATGACCGTCGGTGTCATAGTCGGCGACGACGTATTTCACCGGCCCGTCGCCCTGGGCCTGGACGATCAGCCGGCCTTCGAACTTAAGCGCGGAGCCGACCAGGGCCGCCAAGGCGCAGGCCTCGCCCAGCAGGGCCGCGACCGGCTCCGGATAGGCGTGGGCCGACAGGATCTTGTCGATCGCATCGCCCAGGCGGACCAGGCGGCCGCGCACGGGCCAGCCTTCGATCTGGAAGGCGGCGGCGAGGTTGTCGGTCGGCGTGGCGACGGGGGCGGGCTCGTGATCGGTCACGGCGGGTTCCTAGCAGGCGATAATGTCGAGAACGGGGGAAGATAGGAAAGGCGACGGCGATTGGTAAGGGCGACCGCCTGTCGGCTCGCGCGGGCGCGTTCGCGTGCTATCTGTCGCAACCGGGCGCACGGCCCGCCCGTTCTCGATGCCGACACCGACGAAAGCGTAGCCCATGCCCGCCAAGCCGAACCTGAAGCCCGTCAGCCAGCAGGCCATCGTCATCACCGGCGCCACCTCCGGCATCGGCTTGGCCACCGCACGCCGGGCGGCCAAGGCGGGCGCCTGCGTCTTCCTGATCGCGCGGGGCGAGAACGACCTGAAGGCCTTGGTCGAGGAGCTACAGGGCGAGGGCGCCCGGGTCGCCTATGCCGTGGCCGACGTCGCCGACTATGACGCCCTGGCCGAGGCGGCGGACAAGTGCCGGCGGCTGTTCGGCGGGTTCGACACCTGGGTCAACAATGCGGGCATCTCGATCTACGGCCCGATCCGCGAGACGACGCTGGAGGACCAGCACCGGCTGTTCGAGACCAACTACTGGGGCACGGTGAACGGGTCGCTGGTGGCGGCCGAGCATCTGCGCGCGCGGCCGGACGGCGGCACCATCGTCAACGTCGGCTCGGTGCTGGGCGACGTGCCGGTGCCCGTGCAGGGGGTCTATTCGGCGTCCAAGCATGCGGTGAAGGGGTTCACCAACGCCTTCCGCATGGAGCTGATGCGCGAGGATGCGCCGGTGGCGGTCAGCCTGGTCAAGCCGGCGGCAGTGGATACGCCCTACAACAAGCACGCCCGCAACCTGACCGGCTATGCGGTGCAGAATCCGCAGCCCGTCTATGCCACCCACGTGGTGGCCGACACCGTTCTGTGGTGCGCGTCGCATTCGGTGCGGGAGATCACCGTCGGCGGGGGAGGGCGCGTCATCTCGTCTTTCTACGCCCTGCTGCCGGGCCTGGCGGAACCACTTTTCGCCCGGTTCGCTCCTGTTGCGATGCGGGACAGGGGTTCCGCCTACCAGCCGTACGACGACGGGCTCTACGACCCGACCGAGGACGGCCTCGACGAAGAGGTTCACTATCCCATGGTCCGACAGTTCAGCGCCCTGGCCGAAGTCCGCAAACATCCCGGCTATACCGCCGGCTCCCTGGCGCTTGTCGCCACGGCCGCCCTGGTGACCTATCTGCTGACACAGCGGACGGGGCCGCGCCGGTTCGAGGAACTGCGCGACCGGTTCGATCCGCGCGGCTGGATCGATGCAGAGGCGCTGCGTCACCGCTTCGACGACATCTCGCGCGGCCTGACCGAGCGCGCCGAGGAAGTCAGCGACCGCGTCGGCGATCTGGGCGACGATGCGCGTCACGAGGCCAAGAAGCTGCTCAAGCGAGGCCAGCGGGCGATGTCCGACAAGCAGCGCCGCAAATATGGGCGCGAGGCGCGCCGTTACGCGGAGGAGACCGGCCGTTCGGCCCGTCGCTATGCCGACGACGCCGGCCGCTACGCCAAGGATCACGCTCGCGAGGGCGGCGCCCTGCTGGCGGTGGCGACGATCGCGGCGGCCATCGGCGCGGCGGCTCTGGAAAGCCAGCGTCCGGACAGTCGGGTGCGTCGCCTGACGGGGCTCTAAAGCCCCACAAACCCGTTGCTGCGTCTGCGAAGGTCAGCGAAAGAGGGGCATGACCGCCGCTCCGACGCTGATTTTCGACTTCGATTCGACGCTTGTGCGCATCGAAACCCTCGAAGCCCTCGCCGATATCGCTCTTGAGGGGCATGTCGATGCTGCGTCGATCCGTGCGCAGGTCGCGTCGCTGACCGATCGCGCCATGGCCGGAGAGGTCGATTTCGGCGAGGCGATGCGGGCGCGGCTTTCGATGCTGCCCCTGACCCGGGCTCACGTTCAGGCGCTTGCGGATCGCATCCTCGACGAAGGCACGCCGTCGGTGCGGCGGAACCTGCGCTTCTTCAACGAAAACGCGGCCAATATCATCATCCTGTCCGGCGGCTTCCGCGAGATCATCGCGCCGGTGGCCGAGCGGCTGGGCGTGTCGCCGGATCGGGTGATCTGCAATGACTTCGTCTATGACGCCGACGGCCGGGTGATCGGCGTTGATGGGAGCAATCCGCTTTCCGAAGAGAACGGCAAGCCCAAGGTGATCAAGGCGCTGGGTCTCACGGGGCCGGTGGTCATGGTCGGTGACGGCTGGAACGATGCGGAGGTCAAGCTGGCCGGGGCCGCCGACCGGTTCTACGCCTTCACCGAGATCGCCCGGCGCGAGAAGGTCGTGGCCGTGGCCGACGGCGAGGCCAGGTCGATCGACGAACTGCTGCACGCCGAAGGGCTGGCCGGGCGCTGGTCCTATCCGCGCAGCCGCATCCGCATGCTGCTGCTGGAGAACATCCACCCCGCCGCCGTCGAGCGGCTGGAGGAGGCGGGCTATTCGGTCGAGACGATGAAGGGCGCGCTGGATGAGGCGGACCTGATCGAGAAGATCAAGGGCGTCCACGTCCTGGGCATCCGGTCCAAGACCAATGTCACCGAGGCGGTGCTGGACGCGGCGGATCGGCTGCTGGCCGTGGCGGCCTTCTGCATCGGGACAAACCAGATCGACCTGGACGCCTGCGCCGCCAAGGGCGTGGCGGTGTTCAATGCGCCCTATTCCAACACCCGCAGCGTGGTGGAGCTGGCCATCGGCCTGACCATCACCCTGATGCGCGACGTCGTCGACAAGTCGACCGCCATGCACACCGGCAAGTGGAACAAGTCGGCGGACGGCTCGCGCGAACTGCGCGGCAAGACGCTCGGCATCGTGGGTTATGGGGCCATCGGATCCCAGCTGTCGGTGCTGGCCGAAGCGCTGGGCATGCGGGTCATCTTCCATGACCTCAACGAGCGGTTGGCCCTCGGCAACGCCAAGCGGATGCGGTCGCTGGACGCCCTGCTGGCCGAGGCCGACGTGGTGACCCTGCATGTCGACGGGCGGCGCGAGAACGCCAACCTGATCGGCGCATCCCAGTTCCAGATGATGCGTCCCGGGACCCTGTTCCTGAACCTGTCGCGCGGTCATGTGGTCAATGTCGGCGCCCTGGCCCAGGCGATCGGTTCGGGCCGGATCGGCGGAGCGGCTCTGGACGTCTTCCCCGAGGAGCCGCGCACCAACGCCGATCCGTTCGACAGCCCGCTGATGGGGCTGAAGAACGTCATCCTGACCCCCCATATCGGCGGCTCGACCGAGGAGGCCCAGGAAGCCATCGCCGAGTTCGCGGCCGAGCGGCTGCTGGGCTATTTGAATCGGGGCGACACCACCTTCTGCGTCAACCTGCCCAACGTGCAGCTTACCGAAGTGTCCGGCGGCCACCGCATCCTGCACATCCACAGGAACCAGCCGGGCGTCATGGCCGAGCTGAACCGGGAGCTGTCGGCGGCCGGGCTGAACATCCTCGGCCAGCACCTGAAGACCGACGAACGCACCGGCTACGTCATCACCGACGTGGACCGGGACTACGACCCGCAGGCGTTGCGCGTGCTGAAGAGTGTTGCGGGAACGCTGCGCTTCCGCCTGCTGCACTAGAAGCTTCCCCGGCGGCATCTTGCGCTCCCGCAAAACGGGCGCAGACTGTCGCGGAACGGTCGTGATCAATCGACCGACGGGAGGAAGACCATGTCACGCTATCTTCGCGGCGCAGCCCTCGCTGCGCTGACGCTCGCCGCATCCGCCGCGCTCGCCTCGACCGCCTCGGCCCAGTCCTATGGCCGCCTCGTCGTGTTCGGCGACTCGCTGAGCGACAACGGCAACCTTTACCTGGCCTCGGGCGGCACCCAGCCGCCGTCGCCGCCGTACTTCCAGGGCCGGTTCTCCAACGGCCGTGTGTTCACCGAACTGCTGGGCTTCAATGCCGTCAACTTCAACGGGGCGGTCACCGGCAGCATCAACCTGGCCTACGGCGGCTCGCGGACCGACAACAACATCGCCTTCCCGCCCGGCATGCGCCAGCAACTGACGACCTATCTCGGCCGCGGCGGCGTGTTCGGCGCCAACGACCTCGTCAGCGTCCTGGGCGGCGCGAACAACATCTTCCAGGCCCTGCCGGCCGCGGGCGCAACCACCAGCCCGACCGCGGCCCTCGCGCCGACCCTGACCGCCGCCGTCGCCGACATCAACTTCATCGTCAACGACATCGCCGGGCGTGGGGCGGGGACCATCCTCGTCACCAACCTTCCGCGCCTGGGCATCACGCCCCAGTTCCGCACCTCGCCGGCCTCGCCCCTGGCCGACTACGCAGGCTCGACGTTCAACAGCGGCCTGCAGGCGGCCCTGATGACGACCGCCGCCGCGCGACCGGGCACGAACATCATCCTGTTCGACCTGGCCAAGGTCTCGGACACCCTGGCCGCCAGCCCCGGCCTGTTCGGCCTCACGAACGTGACGGAGTCCTGCTTCAACGGGGTGACCGTCTGCGCCAACCCGGACAGCTATCTGTATTTCGACGGCGTGCACCCGACCGCCGCCGGTCACCGGCTGATCGCGACCCTGGCCAGCGACTACCTCTACTACGGCGACCGAGCGGCCGGTTCGACGCTGCAGGGCGAGACCGCCTATCGCCATCGGGAGGACGCCCTGGACGCCTCCAGCGCTCGCCTGTCGGGCCACGCGCCGTGGGAAACCGGAACCTCGATCTCGGTCGGCGGCCTCTATGACCGCTCGGAGACCGATGCGCGGGGCACGGTGGCCTCAGCCGAGTCCGACGGCATCGGCGCCGAGATGCGGATGGAGTCCGGCACGGAAACCTGGCGGATCGGCCTGGCCGGCAGCTGGCGCGACGCCGATGTGACCTCGGGCGCGACCAGCTTCGACCTGCAGACCCTGGCTGTCGACGCCTATGGCGGCTGGCGCTCAGGCTCGATGTTCATCAACGTCGCCGGCGGTCTCGCCAGCGATGACTATGACGACATCAAGCGGATCAGCGCCCTGGCGCCGATCGTCCAGATGGGCGAGACGCGCGGCACCAGCGTCGGCGCCCGCGTTCAGGGCGGCCTGTGGTTCGATGCCGGCGGCATCGCCGTCTCGCCTCGCGTGGCGGTGACCTGGGCCAACTCGGACGTCGATGGCTACTACGAGCAGGGGGCCGCGGCCTCCTACGAGTACCGCGATCGTTCGGTGACGGGCGTCACCGCCGAGGTCGCGTTGCGGGCCGAAGGCGATATGGGCGGCTTCGCCGTCTTCGCCGAGGGCGGCTATCGCGACAGCCTGGACGACAGCTCCGACGCGGTTCGGGTCGGCATCGCCGGTAACCCGGCTCAGGTCCTGTCGCGTGGTTTCGAGGATCCGTTCGGCGGCTCCATCCTGGCCTCGGCCGGGGTCAGCGGTGATCTGGGTCCGCTCGAGGTCGAGATCGGCTATCGCGGTCGCTTCGGCGACCATGCCGACAGCCATATGGGCGGGATCACCCTGACCCTGCCGCTGTAAGACGCAACCACGGACGAAATGGAGAGCGCGTCGGCCCCAGCGGCCGGCGCGCTTTTCGTTTGCGTGGGCGCTGGTGCGACGCCCTGCCGCCGGCCTCGCCCCAAAGTCGCCCCATGAATTGTTAATACGGCCGTTCGCCGAAGCGCGCGCCGGTCCCGGACCCGCACCCACTGGCGTCCAATGCTTTCGCAAAAGCGCCACCGAGCCGACGACTTCATGCGCCGACTGTTTCCGACCGCCCGTGCCTTCGTGACCCACTCCGGCCAGACGGCCGCCCTGATCGGCGTTGCGGTCCTGGCCATGGCCATGGCGCCTGCGGACCCGGAGCCGCGCATCCAGACCTTCGCCCTGCCGGAACGGCCGCCGGTCACGGCCGTGGCTGAACCCGCCGGTCCGCTGATGCGCCCGATGATCTTCGAGGAGCCGGTGCGCGGCTTCGCCATCAACTCCCGCTTCGGCATGCGGCGTCTGGGCGGCGAGCCGGGCGCCCGGATGCACAAGGGCGTCGACATCGCGGCGCCCCAGGGCACCAGCGTCTATTCGGCGGCCGAAGGCGAGATCGTCCGCATCGGTCACCAACCCGAGGGCTATGGCAACTTCATCGAAATGCGCCACCCGAACGGCATGACGACGATGTACGCCCACCTGAGCCGCATCGACGTGGCGTCGGGCGACCGGGTTCTGGCCGGCGAGCGGATCGGTCTGGTGGGCTCCACCGGCTATTCCACCGGCCCGCACCTGCATTTCGAAGTCCGCCGCGGCGGCGACCAGGTGAACCCTGCCCGTGTCGTGGGCCAGACCTTCCAGGTCGTCGCGGAACCCGTCGCCGGCTGATCGAACGCCTGCGACGGCGAATCCGGTTTCCATGTAAAGCGTCCTTTGCTACCTCTTGGGTCAGTAATGACTTGGGGGATGAGTATGGCGGCCTTGACGCTCGACGGCGTGAGCAAGCGCTACGGTGATTTTCAGGCCGTGAAGGATCTGAGTTTCCAGGTCCGGAAGGGCGCCATCTGCGGCTTCCTGGGCCCCAACGGCGCGGGCAAGACCTCGACCATCCGCATGATCCTGGGTCTGCAGTCCGCCTCGGCGGGGACAATCGACATCCTCGGCGCGTCGGACGGGCGCAAGGTCCGTGACCGGATCGGCTTCCTCCCCGAGGAGCGCGGCCTCTACAAGAAGATGACGCCGGTCGAGGCGATCGCCTTCTTCGGCTCGCTGAAGGGCCTGCCGGCGAGCGAGGGCAAGCGCCGCGCGCGCGAGATGCTGATCGCACAGGGCCTCGGCGCCTCGCAGAAAAAGAAGATGAAGGAGCTGTCCAAGGGGATGGCCCAGAAGGTCCAACTGATCGCCTCGGTCGTGCACCGGCCCGAGTTCGTGATCCTGGACGAGCCGTTCAGCGGCCTCGATCCCGTCAATCAACAGGGGCTGGAGACGGTGATCCGCGACCTGGCCGCCAACGGGGCGACCGTCCTGTTCTCGACCCACGTCATGCAGCACGCCGAGCGGTTGTGCGATCAGGTCGTGCTGATGGCGCGGGGCCGCAAGGCCTTCGACGGCACGGTCACCGAGGCGCGGGCGACCTCGCGGCGGTTCCTAGAACTGGAAGGCGAGATCTCGACCGAGGCCGTCGCGGCCTTGCCGGGCGTGACCGGGGTCGAGGTCGTGTCCGACAACGGCGGGGTGCGGGTGCTCAAGGGCGCCCTGGCCAGCGGGGCAAGGGGGCAGGAGGCGCTGAAGACCGCCTTCATCAGCGGCCTCGATGTTCGGCGATTCGAGCTCAAGGAGCCGACCCTGCATGACGCCTTCATCTCCCTGACCGGGGATCATCCGGACGAGGACCAGAGCGTGGCCCGGCCCGCTTCGACGCCGGAGATCGCCCGATGAACCGCATCCTTCTGATCGCCCAGCGCGAGTTCATGGCCTACGCCAAGACGGTCGGCTTCTGGCTGTCGCTGCTGGCCCTGCCCCTGTTCGGGGTTCTCGGCGGAGCCGTGCCCATGCTGGTTCGCGGGGCGGACCCCATACGCGCCGTCGTCCTGATCGAGGAGGGCCCGGCCGCGACCGGCCTGGCCGCCGCCGTGAAGAACGTCCTGGAAGCCGATACCGAGCGACAGGCCGAACGCACGCGTGAAGCCGCCGAGAAGGCCGCCGCCGCGTCCGGAGCGCCCCCCGGCGCCGCGGAAAGCGCGATCGCCTCGATCGGCCGCCAGCGCATGCGGTTCGTCGATGCCCCCGCCGACCTGTCCGTCGCCGCACCGGGCGCGGCCCAGGACGCGGTCGTGCGCCGCTATCTGACCGACGACACGCCCAAGGATCAGCGGCTCGACGCCGTCGTCTTCCTGACCCGAACGCCCGAGGGGCCGGCGGCCAGGGTCTGGGCCGCCCGGGCGACCGACGACACGGTCGAGGACTTCGTGCGCCGGGCTCTGCGCGACGAGAACCGCGACACGGTCCTGCGCGAGGCCGGGATCGACCGGGGCGTGGTTGAACGCGTCGATGACTTCCGACCCGAGATCAACGTCTTCTCGCCGCGCTCGGCCGGGGACGGGGAGGTGTCGTTCAAGGACCGGTTGCCGGGCATCATCGGCCTGGGCTTCAGCTTCGTCCTGTGGTCGCTGATCATCACCGGCGCCTCTATCCTGTTGAACAGCGTGATGGAGGAGAAGTCGAACAAGATCCTCGAGGTCCTGCTGTCGTCGGCCTCGGCGACGGAGATACTGACGGGCAAGGTGCTGGGGGTGGCGATGCTGACCCTGTCGGTGCTGGTCGTCTGGGGCGGGATCGGGGCCGTGGGCCTGATCACGGCGGCCCCGTCGACGGCGGCGGATGTGGCCTCGGTGCTGATGGCCGACGGGCTGATCTTCTACTTCATCGGCTACATGGTCGGCGGCTACCTGATGTACGCGGTGCTGTTTGCGGCCATCGGCGCCTTCTGCGAGACGCCGCGTGACGCCCAGACCCTGATGGGGCCGATCATGATGGTGCTGGTGGTGCCGCTGCTGGTCGTCCAGATGGCGCTGGTGAACCCCGATGCGCCGGCGGTGAAGTTCCTGTCCTGGGTGCCGTTCTTCACGCCCTTCCTGATGAGCGCGCGCGCGCCGTCAGGGCCGCCGCTGATCGAGATCATCGGCACGATGGCGGGGATGTTCGCGGTGGCTCTGCTGATGGTGTGGCTGGCCGGGCGGGCGTTCCGGGCGGGCGCGCTGTCGGACGTGAAGCTGAGCTGGAAGAGCTTCGGCCAAGCGATCAGCGGCGGGGGTCGCTGACGCCGGCCTGGAGAGGGGGGCGCGGATGCAGTTCAGGAAAGAGTTGCGACCGCGCGTCCAGAGCGGCGAGATCACCCTGAGCGTCCGCATCTGGCAGTCGCCGCGCGTCAAGGTCGGCGGGCGCTACAGGCTGGGTGACGGCGCCGTGGAGATCGAAGAAGTGCGCGAGATCGGGTTGGACGCGGTGTCGCCGGAGATGGCGCGGGAATCGGGGTTCGAGGGTCTCGTCGATCTGTTCAAGACCGCGAAACATGGGGCGGGGAACCGGGTGTTCGTGGTCCGCTTCCACTACGTCCCGAACTGAGCCACAGGCACGAAAAAGGCCGCCCCGTGAGGAGCGGCCTTTGAATTCTGTACCTGCGTTGCGGCCTTAGGCGCGCGGGACGCGGGGCTTCGGAGGCGGCAGCAGGCCTTCGCGCTGCATGCGCTTGCGGGCCAGCTTGCGGGCGCGACGAACGGCCTCGGCCTTCTGGCGAGCGCGCTTCTCCGAGGGCTTCTCGTAGTGCACGTGGCGCTTCATTTCACGGAAGCTGCCTTCGCGTTGCATCTTCTTCTTGAGGGCTTTGAGCGCTTGATCGACGTTATTATCGCGAACGAAAATCTGTACCAGGTTGAACTCTCCTTTGGCCGCCCGCCGCGTCCTTGAGAGGCGGGCAGACAAATAAAATCGGTTCCCGCGGACAACAGCCCGGCGAGCGAAGGCGTGCGGATACACCAAGCCTCGCCCCCTGTCCAGATCGTCACAGCGCTTCCGTGACGCTCGCGATCCCGCTGTGACGGGCGTATCATGGCAGAATGACCGATGCGCCACACCTGTCGAACGCGCCCGAGCCCGATTGGGCCGACCGGATGGAGCAGTCGGTGCTCGATTCGGCGCTGGGCCTGGCTCCGCGCCTGGGTTGGAACGGCCGGATGGTGCGCGAGGCCTGCGCCGCGAACGGCCTGAGCGAGGGCGATCAGGAGCTGCTGCTGCCCAACGGGGCGCGCGATCTGGCGGTCCTGCTGTGGCGTCGGCACGACGATCAGGCGCTGGCGGCGCTGGGCGATCCGGCGGCGCTGAAGATCCGCGAGCGAATCGCCCGGGCGGTTTCGACCCGGCTGGAGGTGGCGGCGGCGGATGCGGAGGCCGAGAAACGGTTGTCGGGCTTTCTGGCCCTGCCGACCAACGCCGATCTGGTGCTGAGCCTGACCTGGGCGACGGCGGACCGGCTGTGGCGCTGGGCCGGGGATACGGCGACCGACTGGAACCACTATTCGAAGCGGACGATCCTGTCGGGCATCCTGATCCCGGCGATGACCCTGCGGCTGTTCGACGGCAAGCAAGCTTCCGATGCGTTCGTGGCGGCGCGGATCGAGAACGTCATGGCGTTCGAGAAGTGGAAGGCGGGCAAGGACTTCGACGCCCCGGTGCGCAAGATCACCGAGATGCTGAGTCGACTGAGGTATCCCACACGCGCGTAACCCTCTCCCTCTGGGAGAGGGGAACTAGAGAGGCCGCACCTTGTTCACGTGGGCCATCTTGCGGCCCGGGCGGGCCTCGGCCTTGCCGTAGAGGTGGAGGCGCTGGTCGGGCTTCGCCGCCAGCTTCGACCATTGCTCGACCTCGTCGCCGAGGAGGTTGGTCATCTCAACCTGGGCGTGGGCTTTCGTCGGGCCGAGGGGCCAGCCGGCGAGGGCGCGGATGTGCTGTTCGAACTGGTCGCAGACGCAGCCGTCCTGGGTCCAGTGGCCGGTATTGTGGACGCGCGGGGCGATCTCGTTGACGAGGAGCTCGCCATTGCCGAGGTCGAACAACTCGATGCCGATGACGCCGACGTAGGCGAGGCCGTCGAGGATGGCATTGGCGATGGCCGTGGCCCGCTTCTGGGTCTTCGCATCGATCTTCGCAGGGGCGTTGGTTGTGCGCAGGACCCCGCCGGCGTGCTTGTTCTCGCCCAGCGGATAGACGGCGACGGCGCCGTCGCGGCCCCGGGCGGCGATGATCGAGAGCTCCCGGGTGAAGGCGGCGTGGGCCTCGAGGATCGCGGGGCGGCCGCCGAGTTCGGCCAGGGCGGCCTCAGCCTGTTTCGGCGACTTGATCCAGACCTGGCCCTTGCCGTCGTAGCCGTCGCGGCGGGTCTTGAGCAGGGCGGGGGCGCCGAGCGTCTTTAGCGCGGCGGTCAGGTCATCGAGGCTCTCGATGGCGGCGAAGGCGACGGTGGGGGCGCCGACGGCGTTGAGGAAGGTCTTCTCGTCGACCCGGTCCTGGGCGACGGCGAGGGCGGTGGGGCCGGGGGCGACGAGGGCGCCGGCCTCGGCCAGGCGCTCGACCGATGCGGCCGGGACGTTCTCGAACTCGAAGGTGACCACGTCGCAGACGCGGCCGAAGACGTTCAGCGCCGTCGGATCGTCATAGGCGGCGACGATCTGACCGCGCGACACGCGACCGGCCGGGCTGTTCTCCTCGGGGTCGAGGATGACCACGTCGAAGCCGAGCCGTGAGGCGGCCTGTGACAGCATCCGGCCCAACTGGCCGCCGCCGAGGATGCCGATGGTCGAGCCGGGCGCGAGGGGGGCGGGGAGATCAGACACTCAGTCTTCGACGCTCTCGTGGACCGACGCGGTCTGGGCCTCGCGGAAGGCGTCGAGGCGACCAGCCAGGGTCTCGTCGGCCAGCGCCAGGATCTGGGCGGCGAGGATGCCGGCGTTCTTGGCCCCCGCCTCGCCGATGGCCAGGGTGGCGACGGGGACGCCGCCGGGCATCTGAACGATGGACAGGAGGCTATCGAGGCCCTTCAGGGCCTTGGACTGGACGGGCACGCCCAACACCGGCAGCGGCGTCATGGAGGCGGCCATGCCGGGCAGGTGGGCGGCGCCGCCGGCTCCGGCGATGATGACCTTGAAGCCCGCCGCCTTGGCCCCTGTGGCGAAGTCGAACAGGCGTTGCGGCGTGCGGTGAGCCGAGACGACGCGGGCGTCCCAGGCGACGCCCAGACGGTCGAGCATGTCGGCCGCGTGCTTCATGGTGGGCCAGTCCGAGCGGCTGCCCATGATGATCGCCACCGGGGGGGTCGTCGTCGCCATGCGTCAGTGAGCCTTGCGAGGAAAGCGGCCGGTTACAGCACGCGCGTTGCGCCCGCAACCAAGGGCGTTAGCTTGGGGGCAGGCGGCGCACGCATTGAGTCGCGCCCGGAGTTTCTTCTCGACGTGACCGACGCGGCCAATATCGAAGAGGCGACCGACCCGCAGGCGGAGATCGCCCGGCTGCGCGCCGAGGTGACAGCCCTGACCGCGCGCGCCGAAGCGGCGGAAGCGGCGGCGGAGCATGACGTTCTGACGCCGGTGCTGAACCGGCGCGGCTTCGTCGCGGCGATGGTCCGGACCATGGCCTACTGCACCCGCTACAAGGTGCCGGCGGTGCTGCTGTATCTGGACCTCGACGGGTTCAAGGCGGTCAACGACAGCCTGGGTCACGCGGCGGGGGATGCGGCCCTGGTGCGGGTTGCGGAGCTGCTGGTCGAGAATGTGCGTGCGACCGACGCTGTCGGGCGGCTGGGGGGCGATGAGTTCGCCGTGCTGCTGCTCAACGCCGACATGGATGCGGGCAAGGAGAAGGCGGCGGGACTGAAGGCGGCGCTGGAGGGGGCCGAGTTCAACTGGGACGGGACGGCGGCGTC
>Ga0247737_1000196_pt1 | contig 20952 bp, 23 predicted proteins | sample UWRJL028104C2_FD_180937 | JGI IMG/M metagenome (GOLD analysis project Ga0247737, IMG submission 180937) | Plant litter microbial communities from Arlington Agricultural Research Station in Wisconsin, United States - UWRJ-L028-104C-2 | ecosystem: Environmental > Terrestrial > Plant litter >...
CCAGGCGAACGGCGCCACCGTGCCCAGGGCCGCCGCGACAGCGAGCAGCGACCACGCCAACGGCCGGGCCGGTCGGTGCGCGCGCAGACCCGTCAGCACGGCCGCGGTCGCGCCGCCCGCCGTGACGCCGTAGACGGCCAGTTCGCCGGCCATGCCGAACGTGGGTGCGAGCGCCCCGATCAGCAGGGTCGCGGCGATGATCCACCACCACCAGCCGTGGACGCGGCTGAGCCGCGCTACCGCCTCTGCGGGCACCGGACCGCCTTTCGTACTCGACCGACCCAGTTTTCGGCGATCTTGCCGGCCGTTTCGCACATTCTCGCGCCGTACGGGCGCCGGGGTCGCCGATTGACGATACGGGTCACCGGTTGCGGGTCGGGGACTCGCTGATGTCCTTCAGGGTGAGCGCGTCGATCACGTTCTTGTCCGCGTTCCACTTCTGCAGGGTCGAACCGTCGCAGTCCGCCACGTAGATCTTGCTGATCTTGTTGACGGCCTGGAAGAGGTCGTTCGGGGTGGCGTTCGGGTCGCGCGGTTGCAGGCATTTGCCGTTGACGTCGAGGATCCGGTAGCTCGTGACGTAGAGCTTCGTGCGGCCGTACACGGTCCAGTTCTGTGCGGTGCTGCTGTCGCAGGGCTTGGTCGTGACATACATGGAGACCGCCGTCGACAGCGGGCTCTGCAGGCAGTACCGCACGCCGGTCGTGGTGTAGGTGGTGGAGATGGTGCCACCGGCGAAGTTCAGCTCGGTCGCCTTCGTCGCCGGGTCGGTCACCTCGGGCAGGACCGGCAGCGTGAACCGCTGATTCCAGAGGACCTTGCTCGGGTTGGGATTCTGCTTGCACGGCCAAGCGATCATGTGCGACGCGAGCGGGACCCCGCCGGTGACGTCCAGGCAGCGGCCGAACTGGTTGTAGTTGATCAGTTGGCCGATCGACCGGCCGACGTCTGAGTCAGCCTGGCCGGCGCCGACGTTGGCGTCGGCGGAGAACGTGTCGGCGTTGTTGTACGTGCCGCCGCAGACCCGCGTGCTGATCAGGTTGCTGTCGGGTTTGTTTGGGTCTTGCACTCGGAAGCAGAACGTGTCGAGGTCGGTGCCGGCCGTGTTGGTGCCGACGAGATTGGCCGCGTTGTTGAAGCTCCACTGCTGCCGGTAGATCGCCGGCTTGCCGGTCTGGCAGGGCTGCAACAGCACCGCCGCGAGTAGCACCGTCTCCTTCGAGGCGAAGGCGCTGCCGGCGTCCAGGCACATGCCGTACGGGAGCAACTTGGTCTGCGACGAGATCAGCACGAACTGCAGGGTGGAGGTGTACGCCCAGGTCTGCGCCGTGTTGCCGGAGCTGCACATCTGCATCTTCGCCGGGGTGCCGGGGGCGGGGTCACCCGAGCCCGCGTCGATGCAGAGGTCGTTGAGCGTCGTGCTGCCCCGAAAGACGTGGACGAGCCCGCCGAGGATGTTCGTGTTCACCAGGTGGAAGATGTAGGTACCGGTCAGGGTTCGTTTGGCGATGTCGCCGCCGTAGCTCGCGGTGCCGACCGACGTGAAGACGGCGTAGAACGGGACGTCCCGGGCACCGGTTTCCGCGGTGCACGGCACAGTGTGCGCCGCCGGCCAACCAGTGTCCTGCCAGTGGCCCTGCGGGTCGGAGTCGTAGTAGACGACGGACACGACCCAGTCGCCCGGGTTACCGTTGCCGACCGATCCGCTGATCGGGTCGCACTGGAGTTTCGCCCGATCACCCACGGTCTCGTCGGTCACGATGTCGACCTTGGTGGAGCCCCTGATCTGGGCCAGGCCCGCCTCCAGGCCGGACTGCGCCGCGTGCAGCGCCAGCACCCGCCGGGAGTCGTACCCAGCGCTGCGGATCTGGCTGATCACCATCGTGCCGAGCGTGCCGCTGAGGGTGAGCCCCACGAGCACCACGAGCATCGCGAGCGGCATCGAGCCGCGGTCGCCGGCGAGGTAGCGCCACCGGCGGCTTCTCACGACCTGACCCCCCGGGCCTCGACGCAGGTCGCGGCGTTCGGGTTTCCGGTTGTCGAGGTCGCGACCTCGGCCGACGTCGCGTTGAGCGCGGTGAAGGTCACGTTGGTCTCCCGGGTGGCTCCGTTGCGGCCAGAATCCGACGGACCACGACCGCCCCCACCGACCACGGAGGACATGGCGAGCGTCAGACGTTGGTATCGGAAGCCGATCAGCGAACCCTTGTCGGCGGGGACGACGGTGAAGGGAAAGGGGGTCGTCGCGACGACGTCGGTCGCCAGCACGGTCCACGCGGTGGGCGTGAGCGGGTCGACGTTCTTGGTCCACTGGCGGCGTTGGAGCTCCCGAGTCACGGTGTTGACCCGAAGCTCGACGCAGGTGTCGACATTGCTGGCGCTGAGCAGGTACTCGACGTGCCAGCAGGTTCCCGCCTGCGGCCAGCAGTCCACCAGCGCGGGGTCGCTGACGCTGCGGGCGTACCGGATCTCCTGATCGAGCCGCACATACATGGTCTCGATCTGGCGCTGGGCGTCGAAGGAGCTCTCCACGGTGTTGGTGGACCGGTAGATCTGATTGATCGCGGCCGTGAACAGTGCGCCCACGATCGTCATGATCGACATCGCGACCACGACCTCCACGAGCGATACACCGTCGTCGTCGCGCAGCCGGAGCATCAGGGGATCACTCTCCAGGTCAACGTCTTGCTCAGAGTGCCGCCCGCGGTGTCGGTCACCTTGACCACGACGGAGAACAACCCGGTGGCCTGCGGCGTGCCGGTGATGACGCCGGTTGTCGGGTCGAGGACCAGCCCGGTCGGCAGGTTCGTGGCGGCCCACAGCACATAAGGCCGGATGCCTCCGGCGGCGGCCAGGGTCACTGCGGTGATCGGCGTGTTGACCTTCGTGTTGGCCTGGTTGCTGGAGGTCACGGAGAGGGCGGCCACGACCCAGTTGAACTGTTGCTGGCTCGCCTGGCCGTACCTGTCGGTCACGACTACTGTCACGGTGTTGGTCCCGACCGCCGTCGGGGTGCCGCTCACGATGCCGGTGCTCGCGTCGAGCGTGAGGCCGGGCGGGAGACCCGAGGCGCCCCAAGCGCCGGCGTTGGCCGTCCATGTGTACGGGGCCGTGCCGTACTTGACGATGAAGGTCTTCGTATACGCCACCCCACCCGGGGTCGTCAGGTTGCCCGGTGCCGTCATTACCGGCAGCGCATTGATCACCCAGCTGAAGCTGACGGAGCTCTCCTGCTTGTAGGCGTCGGTGACGGTGACCTTGGCCGTGGCAAAAGTGCCAGTGACGCCCGGGGTGCCGCTGACGGTTCCGGTGGCCGGGTCGATGGCCAGTCCGGGCAGGCCGGTCGCCGACCACGTATACGGAGTCTGTCCGCCGGACGCGGCGAACGCGAGACTCAGCGGCACGCTGACGTCGTTGGTCTGGGGGCCCGGCGTGGTGGTGAGGGAGAGTGGCGTGAGCTTCTCGTTCGACTTGAAGAGCGGCTCCTCCGTGGTCTTCGCGATGAGCGCGGAGGTGACGTACGAGCAAGCGTCGTCCTGGCAGTATTTGTCGGTCCAGGTGACGGCGATGATGACCCGGTAGAACGCGGGCCCGGCCGCGCCCGGGGTGCACCCGCCGTCGGTGCCCTGGTTGCAGGATCCGATGTACCACCGCTGCCGGAACTCGATCCCGTTCAGGATCAGCTTGCGGAAGGTGGTCGGCAGGGGAGCGGTCGCCCCGGCGCCGGCGGCCGCGCTCTCGTCGTACTCGAGGGTGTCGGTCAGCAGGCTCACGACGCCGGGGACCGGGTTGGCCCACTGGTCCTCGGAGCTCGCCAGGTCGCGCCCGGTGAGCATGGCGCTGACCTGCAGGGCGCGGGTGCGCTCCATCGCGTCGCCGGCGGCCTGGATGGCGGCCTGCCGGTCGCCCTGGAGATTGATGACCCGCAGGCTGACCACGAAGAACGAGGTCAGCGACAGCATCACGACCGAGATGATCGCGATGCCGACGAGCACCTCGATCATCGTGAAACCGTCGTCCCGGCGGCGCCGGCGGAACACGGCACGCACACGCTCCTCCTTTCTCCAGGAGATCGGGTCGGCGACCGGGTACGGAAACCAGTCATAAGCCCCATCGGCCGGAAAGTCCGTTCATCAAGCGATCCGGCCCACCTCGTTAGCGATCGGGGGGCGGCCCGGTAAGTTCTCGGCGTGGCACGAGAACTCGACGATGCGCGACCGCCGGTGGACACCGTTTCGCTGGACTACTTCACCGGCCTCTACCTGGCCAAGGACGACCCCTGGGACCTGGCGACGAAATGGCACGACCGCCGCAAGTACGCGGTCACGGTGGCCAGCCTCCCGCGGGAGCACTACCGCAGCTGCTACGAGCCGGGCGCCTCGATCGGGCTGCTCACCCGCCTGCTCGCGCCCCGCTGTGCCGAGGTCCTGGCGGTCGACTCGGTGGACTCGGCCGTCGAGCAGGCCCGCGAGATCGTCGCCGACCTGCCCAACGTCCGGGTCGAGCGGGCCAACCTGCCGGCCGAGCTGCCCGACGCCACGTTCGACCTGATCGTCGTGGGGGACCTGCTCTACTACTTCAGCGAGGCCGACCTGCACGTCACGCTCGACGGGCTGGTGCGGCGCCTCGAGGAGGGCGGGGACATCGTGGCCGTGCACTTCCGGAACCGGGGCGACGGCGGCGCCTACGACGGCTTCCAGGTGCACGAGGCGCTGGCCGCACGCCCGGGGCTCGACCGGGTCGTGCACCACGAGGACGAGTGGTTCCTGCTCGACGTGTTCCGGCGCACAGTGTCGCGGTAAAGGCTGATGGGTACGTTCGGGGCTGTCCACATTTGCGAAGGGGCGGCTCACATGGCGATCGCAATCTCGATTCTCGACCTCGCGCCGATCGGCGGCGGCCAGACCGCGCGCGAGAGCTTCGAGGTCAGCGTGGAGCTGGCCCGGGCGGCGGAGCGTACGGGCTACGTGCGGGTCTGGTACGCCGAGCATCACAACATGCCGGTCATCGCCTCCTCGGCGACGAGCGTCGTGATCGGCTACGTCGCCGCGCACACCGAGCGCATCCGCCTCGGCGCCGGCGGCATCATGCTGCCCAACCACTCGCCGCTGGTGATCGCCGAGCAGTTCGGCACGCTCGGCACGCTCTACCCGGGCCGCATCGACCTCGGGCTCGGCCGCGCGCCCGGCAGCGATCAGAACACGATGCTGGCGCTGCGCCGCGACAACAGCTCGGCCGACACGTTCCCGCAGGACGTTCTGGAGCTCAGCGGCTACCTCACCGGCCACTCGCGGATCCCCGGCGTGGAGGCGGTGCCGCGGCCCGTCGAGCCCGTGCCGCTCTACATCCTCGGCTCCTCGCTCTTCGGCGCCCAGCTCGCCGCCCAGCTCGGCTTGCCGTACGCGTTCGCGTCGCATTTCGCCCCCGACGCCCTGCACCAGGCGGTCGACGTCTACCGCTCGGCGTTCCGCCCGTCCGAGCAGCTCGCCGCGCCGTACGTGATCGCCGGGGTGAACGTCTTCGCCGCCGATTCGTACGAGACCGCTGAGGACCAGCGCGTCCGGGCCTATCGGTCGCGCACCAGGTCGTTCATCACCCGGGGGAACCGTGGGGCCAACTTCACCGACGCCGAGATCGACGAGTTCCTGGCGTCCCCGGCCGGCCTCGGACTGGCCAACATGACCAAGTACACGGCGGTCGGCACCCCCGTGGAGGTCCGGGAATACCTGCTGAAGTTCGCCGCGGAGGCGGGCGCCGACGAAGTGATCACCGCGCACCACGCGTCGAGCGTGGCCGACCGAGTGCGTTCGGTAGAACTGACCGGCGAAATCATGAACGCTTCCTAATGGGTGTTCATCGTCACGCCTGACGCTTTTGTTTCCGTTAATGAAACACTCCGTCACCAACGATCGAAATGTGTGACACAGGTCGCTGACTAAATCGGTCATCAGCGCATTATCGTGACGGTGTCCTACGTCACTGAGCTGCGCATCCACACCCTCGGTGGCGGGGCTGGCGGCAACCACGCCTTTTCTGGGCCTAGGATTCTTTGAATTCGGAGAACCTGATCCGAGCGGACGTGGCCGAGGGGTGGAACGAAGCTATGGTCGACCGACCGATCCGCGAGTGGAACGGCCTGACCATTCCCGACCCGGGTCTGTACAAGCTGGACGACGGTCACAAACGGCTCGGCTTTGTCGCTCAGCACATGATGGTGAGCCCGGTCCGCGGTGAGTTCGCCCGCGGCAGCGCCACCATCGACGTCGCCGAGGACCCGATGCGCTCGTCGGTCACCGCCTCGATCGACACCACCAGCATCACCACCCACAACCCGGACCGCGACACCCATCTGTCGAGCCCCGAATTCCTCGACGTGGCCCGCTACCCGACGATGGATTTCCGCAGCACCGGGGTGAAGTGGCGGGAGAGCAACGACGACATCTTCCTGTGGGCCCGGCTGCGCAACAATCCGCTGTCGCGCCGACCCAACGCGGCAGCGGTGCCCGCGGCCAAGCCGAGCGGCAAGTTCGTCGTCACCGGCCTGCTCACGATCAAGGACGTGACCCGCCCGGTCGATCTCGACGTCGAGTACGGCGGCGCCCGCCGCGACCCCTACGGGCGCGACATCTTCGGGTTCAGCGCCTCGGCCGACGTCGAGCGCGAGGACTTCGGCCTGGTCTGGAACGTGGCCCTGGAGGCCGGCGGCTGGCTGGTCGGCAAGACCGTGCGCATCGAGATCGCCGGCGAGGCTGTCCTCTCCACGGACAGCTGACGAACCCGCGAACCGGGCGTCGCCTTCGGCGCGCTGACAGTGGCGCTGCCCGGCGATCGAAGGGGGATCGCCGGGCGCTCAGGCGGTGCCGGTCAGCCGACGCGCTCGATCACCGCGCGGCGGATCAGGAACTTGCCGGGCTCGCGGACCTGCTCGAAGGCGGCGTCGTTGAGCAGGACGCAGCTCCCGGACGGCGTCTCCACCTTGACGGTGATGCTCTTCTTGTTGTCCAGGTTGGTGACCTTCAGGACGGTGCCGAGCGGGAACGTGCCGCTCGAAGCGAACGGAGCACCCGCCTCGCCGGAGAGCGTGACAGTCGAGCCCTGGCATACGACCTCGCCCGTTCCCGTCCCAGCGGCGGGAGGGTCGGCCGCAGGTGACTTGGTGGCTCCGCCGGCCTGGTTGCCGCCCGGCTTCCCGCCGGCTTGGTTGCCGCTCGGCTTGGCGGCTGCGCCGGGGACCTCGGCGGCCACGTTCGCGGTGCAGCCCGCGACCGCGCGCCGCTGGTTGATCAGATCGACCACAGCCTGGCGGTTGGCGATGCGGGCTTCCGACTGGACGTCCGGCGCGGCTCGCTGGCCCGCGATGAACTCAAGGTTCTGCCGCAGCACCTGGTCGAGCCCGGCGCAGTTCTCGCCCGCGCTGCTCATCCCGGTACTCACGGCGAACGCGCCACCGGCCAGCACCACCGCGGACGCTCCCAGCACGACCTTGCGGGTCGTCGAGGACATCTTGTGCGGCCGGGTCCGATACATCTTGATGCTCCTTGCTGTCGGGGCTGCGTGCCTGTGCAGTACCGACAACTACGATTCCCACCACGCCGGTGGATGAGGGTCGTACCTTAAAGATCCTTAAATCGGTCGCCGCCCGTAGGCCGGCCCACCCCGGCAGGCCTACGGGCGGCGGTTCCGTGTCCGCATGTCCCCGGACGGGGACATGTGGACCGGCCTCACCACGGTCAACAATGAGAGACGTCTGTGGGTAACGCCAGCCGCCAGGTTGTGGATTTCGACGGGCGGACCGCGTGGCGGGTCCGCGGGCAGTGTCGCCGCCGTGCCACCGACGGGAGCTGGGGGGATTTGCCGCGGCGCACCGAGCCCTACCGCACCCACGAGACCGTGGCGCCGCACCGCGACTTGAACCTCACGATGATCCGCAACGGGATCGGCAGCAGCACTGGATCGGCAGCAGCAATCGCGTGACCGCCAGGGCTGACGTCTCGTGAACTCGGCGGTTCCGGTCCGCCAGCCGGAGCCGCCTTCCTCCCCCCGGCGGCCGTGAGCAACTCGCGCGGCGCGAAGATCGGCGGCACGTTCGGAAGCGCCGCACCAGGCACCCGCCACCCGGCCGCCGCCCTCCCCCCGGGCGAAGCCGGGTGGCGGGACTGATCCGGGGGCGGGGACGCGGCGCGCGGCTCAGTGGTCCGGGGGCTCAGTGGTCCGGGGGCTCAGTGGGGGCGGCGGCTGCGCGGGCGGTTGTCGGCGACCGTGTGCAGAACTATCGTGGCGTCGTCGCCGGGGTTTCGCAGCGTGGGAAGAACCACGGTGGCGTCCAGCTCGGTCGGGTCGGCTCGGCGGGAGCGCAGGCGCTGCCAGACGAAATAGCCGACGCCGATCACCACGCCGGCGATGACGACCTTCTGGAAGACGCCGGCGTAGCCCTCGACGCGGTGCCAGTTCTCGCCCAGGACGAAGCCGGCCGACACGAAGAGGGTGTTCCAGATGAAACTGCCGAGCGTCGTCAGGAGCGTGAACTTCCAGAAGTTCATGCGTTCGACGCCGGCCGGCAGCGAGATGAAGCTGCGGAACAGCGGGACCATGCGGCCGAAGAAGACCGCCTTGGTGCCGTGCTTGGCGAACCACTCCTCGCACCGGTCGAAATCCTGCACCTTGACCAGCGGGATCATTGCCACCAGGCGGCGGGTGCGCTCCCGGCCGAGCAGGGCTCCCGCCCAGTAGACGACGATCGCGCCCAGCACCGAGCCCAGCGTGGTCCAGAACAGGGCCTCGGGCAGGCTGAACACGCCCCGGCTGGCCGAGAAGCCCGCCAGCGGCAGCACCAGCTCGCTCGGGATCGGCGGGAACAGGTTGTCGAGGCCGACGATCAGCGCGGCGCCCACGCCGCCCAGCGTCTCCATGAGGCCGACGGCCCACCCGGTCAGCCCACCGGTCGGATCGGGGGCGGCTTCGGCGACCACGGACACGCAAACACCTCGCACTGTTCGACGGCAGGACTCGGAGCATTATCGGCGGCGTCCCTGAGATTTTCCTGCCAATGTGGGCCACACACCCGCGGAGCTCAGCCGGGCTCGCGACCGCGTCCGGCGAGAGCCCGCCCGCTGAGCGCGGTCACCTCGGTCAGCGGCACGCCGAGCAGCCCGGCGAGCCGCGGCAGGTCGGGGTGGCGGGCCGTCTCGAGCAGGCGCAGCGCCTCGCGCCGAGTCTGGGCGGCGGCCGCGTGGTCGCCGGTGTCGCGATGGCAGGCGTAGAGGCGGCGGTGGCGGGCGAGCACGGCCAGCGCGTCGGCCGACCGGTTCGCCGGCCAGAGAGCCAACGCCAGCAGCCGCCACGGCTCCCCGCGCAGCGGCTCCTCGGCGGTGAGTTCCCGCGCGGCCCGGACGTCGTCGACGATCCGGTCGGCCGCGACGGGACGGCCCCGGGCGGCCGCCAGCATGGCCAGCACCGCGAGGGGCTGGTTGCCCCGCACCGCCACCGGTTCACCGTCCCGGCGGACCTCGACCGGACCGAGGACCCGCACCTCGATCATCGTCGGATCTCCCCAGTACGTCGTCGATCTTCGGGCGACGCGATCCTGTGCGCCGGGCGTCACCGAACCCGCTGTGCTGGTCGGGTACTCGACCTGCCGATCTTCCGGGCCGCCCGGCGTGAGCTGGTTCAGGCGCAGCAGCTCGGGACCCGGTTCGGTGCCCAGCTCGGTGGCGAGCAGGTAGCGCACGTGCCGGAAATGGGTGAGCGCGTCGGCCCGCCGGCCGGCCCCGAGCAGCGCGGTGATCAGCAGCTCGTGGCTCGGTTCGTGCAGCGGCCAGGTGCAGGTCGAGCCGGCGGGCGTCGACCGCGTCGGCCGGCACGTGCAGGGCGTAGCCGCCGCCGGCCCAGCGCAGCCGGACCGGGTCACCGGCGAGGAGGCGGCGCAGGCGATAGGCGTACGTCCGGATGGTCGCGACCGCCGAAGTGGGAGCGGACGAGGGGCCAGAGCGCGTCGACGAGCTCGCCGGTGGTGACGACCCGGCCCTCACGTTCGAGCAGCAGGGCCAGGGTCGTGCGTTGCTGCGGGGTGCCCAGGGGCAGCTCGAATCCGTCGCGCCACGCGCGCACCGGGCCGAGCGCCGAGAAGGTGACCGTCATCACTGCTGCTCGGTCGGGGTCGGGCACGGGGGCTCCTCCTTGTGGGGGCGCCAGTGTCGGGCAGGCTACTTGCCCGTGACTTGACCGGCTTCGTCCTCAATCGTCTCGGCCCTGGTGATCCGCACCGGCACGCCGGTGATCGACCCCGGCGCCCCCTCCCGTGCGACGGCGCACTGACGTTCGCCCCGAGGCCCCGGTCGCTGCTGACGGCCGGGGGCCTGGTGTGTCGAAAGGGTGGCGGAATCGGCACTCTCAGCTAGACCTGGTAATAATGTCCGTCGATGGACGGGGATGTGGAGTGGAAACGATGGCGGCGCGAGATCTTCGGCGACCCGGACGAGGTTTGGCACGAGGGCCCGGAGTTCGCCTCGTTGGTCGATGCCGCGCGTGCCCGTCCGAAAGCGGTCGAGCGCATGTTGCGGGCCGGTCTCGAGGCTGGTGACTCGCTGGCCGCGCAGTCGTTCACGGCCCTGGCGGCGGCCGGTCTGGCACCTCCGGACGCGGTCAGCATCCTGCGAGCGGCGCTGGTCCGGGCCCAGGACGAGTTCCGCCTCCGGGTGGCCGAGGCGCTGTACGCCTTCACCCGCGACCCGGGCTGGGCCACGCCGGTCGCCGGGGTGCTGGCCGGGTCCCCGTCCGGGTTCGTCCGCCTGGATGCCGCGATCGCCCTGGCCGGCTTCGGGCCGACGACAGCTCTGGTGCGGGCGCTGGCCGCCGCGGTGAGCGACCCGGAGTACCTGGTCCGCTACCACGCCGCCAACACGCTGCTGCGGTGGTCGGGCGAGCGCGGCCAGGTCGACACCCGGCCCGCCCTCCTCGCGAAGATCAGCGACGAGGCCGAGACCTCCTGGCGCGCGGCGGCCGAGGAGCTGACCGCCCGCCTCCGCCCCTGACTCAGCGGGACCGAGTAGGCGTGCTCGTTGTCGGCGTAGTTCTCCTGGTCGACGATCCGCCGGTCCAGGTAGGACGCTTCCCGGACCACGCACGGTTCAGCGCGTAAAGCGCATCCCCCCGCCCGTCGAGGGCAAGGCGCCGCGACCACGTTCGGGGGAGTCCGCGTCGATATCCCGCGTGGCCGTCGTTGTGCTGTCATGGACGACGAGGACAGGAAACACTCCATCGGCCTGGGCACGACCATCGCATTGATCGCCGGCTTCATCGTCTTCTACGGCCTGTTCATCGCCATCGCCCTGGCTCGCGGCTGAGCGTCTCCGCCGGTCGACGAACGTGGCCTGGGTCTCGTCGGAGACGACCGGGTGACCGTCGACGGTCCCGCCGGAGGGACGCCGCGACCGAAGCCGGAGGGACGCCGCGACCGAAGAGAGCGGGCGCGATACCTCACACGTGCGATGCCGCGACCCCTCCGTACGTCGAAAAATGCGGACGGAGGCGGGCGGAGGGGTGTCCGAGAACACGCTCTACCGATCTCCACAAATGGGCACAGCGGTGTCGGACATCAATTCTTGTTTTCTCCGGGACGGGAGCTCCTCCAATGCGAAGCAGTCTGGTGTGGCGTGGGATTCTGGCACTGGTCACGGGCGTGATCGCGGTGATGTGGCCAGACATCACCGTGTACGCCTTCGTTCTGTTGTTCGCCGTCTTCTCCATCGGGTCGGGCATCCTCGAGGGGGTGCGGGCCTTCCGGTCCGAGGCGGCGGGCCCGACCGTCGGGCGGCTGCTGCTGGCCCTGCTGGACGTCGCCGCGGGCGTGGTGGCGCTCGTCTGGCCCGGGATCACCGCGCTGGTGCTGGTGCTGTGGATCGCGGCGTGGGCCGTGGTCACCGGGGTGACCGAGGTGGTGCTGGCGTTCGGGTCCGACCGCAGCGGCCGCAACCGGGTGTGGCTGGTGCTGACCGGCCTGCTCGGCGTGGCGTTCGGCCTGGTCCTGTTCGCGAAGCCGGACATCGGCGCGGTCACCCTCGCCCAGATCTACGGCTTCTTCAGCATCGTGGTCGCGGTCTCGCTCTTCGCCGCGGCGATCGACCTGCGCTCGACGGCGACCGGCAAGGTGCACGCCCACGCGTGACCGCGCCTCGACTCAAGTATCCACAGTAGTAGATGCGCATGGCGGCTCCACGTGGCACTCCGAGAGGAGTGCTCACGAGGAGCCGCCATGTCCGTCTCCCCGGTCAACGCCCCGGTCCGCAATGCCCTCACCGAACTCGGCAGCACCTCGCGGGTGCGCCTGGTCAACATGGTCCGGGGCTCGGTGTCGCGGCAGGCGTCGGCGTCATTCCGCCCCGGTGAGGACTAATGTTCGGGCATCGCTGATTGGCGACGTGATTGTCAACGATCCTCTGTGGGGGCGACGATGGCCGGACGACTGTTGGTGCTCACCGCCCACCCCGGTGACTTCGTCTGGCGGGCCGCGGGTGCGATCGCCCTGGCCACCTCGCGCGGCGAGCGGGCGGTGATCGGCTGCCTGAGCTTCGGCGAGCGCGGCGAGTCGGCCTCGCTGTGGCGCCAGGGCCATACCCTCGACGAGATCAAGGCGCAGCGGCGGGCCGAGGCCACGAGGGCGGCGGCTGTGCTCGGCGCCGAGATCCGGTTCTACGACGCCGGCGACTATCCGCTCACCGAGACTGCCGAGCTGACCCGCGACCTGATCGGGCTCTACCGCGAGGTGCAGCCGACGGTCGTGCTCACCCACGCCGCCGTCGACCCCTACAACCACGATCACGCCACCGCGCACGCCATCGCGCTGCGCGCCCGGGTCCTCGCCCAGGCGCCGGGCGTCGAGGGGCCGGGCGAGGTGATCGGCGCTCCCCCGGTCTTCTGCTTCGAGCCGCACCAGCCCGAGCAGTGCGGCTTCGTCCCCGACGTGCTGCTCGACATCACCGGCGTCTGGGAGCGCAAACGCGAGGCCATGCAGGTGCTCGCCGCCCAGCGGCACCTGGGGAACTACTACGCGGAGCTGGGCTCGCGCCGCGGCCTGCAGGCGTCGCGCAACTCGGGCCCCAACCTCGGCCTGCCCGACGACACCCGGGCCGAGGCTTATCAGCGCGTCTTCCCGCAGGTGACCCGGGAGCTGTCGTGAGCCGCCACGTGGTCGTCCGGCGGGTGCCCCGGGTGGCGGCCGAGGTGCTCGCCGGGCTCGCCGAGGCCGGAGTGTCCACCGTGCACGAGGCCGACGGGCGCCGGGGCGCGCTCGACCCGGCGCTGCGGCCGATCCAGGCGGGAGCCCGCATCGCCGGCTCGGCCGTCACGGTGTCCTGCCATCCCGGCGACAACCTCATGATCCATGCTGCGGTCGAGGTCTGCTCGCCGGGCGACCTGCTCGTCGTCACGACCACCTCACCGTCGACCGACGGCATGCTGGGGGAGTTGCTCGCGACCTCCCTCGCCGCCCGCGGGGTCGTCGGGGTGGTTCTCGACGCCGGTGTCCGCGACGTGGGCGAGCTGCGCGCGATGGGGTTCCCGGTCTGGTCGCGCGCGGTCAGCCCGCAGGGCACGGTCAAGGCGAGCCCGGGATCGGTGAACGTGCCGGTGATCTGCGGCGGCCGGTCGATCGCGCCGGGCGACGCGGTGGTGGCCGACGACGACGGCCTCGTGGTGGTGCCCCGCGATCGGGCGGCGACAGTGCTCGAGGCGGCCCGCCGGCGGCTCGACGCCGAGACCGGCAAGCGGGCCCGGCTCGCGGCCGGCGAGCTGGGCCTGGACATGTACGAGCTGCGGCCGCTGCTCGACAGGCTCGGCGTGGAATACCTCTGACGGCCGGGATCGACGTGCTGGTGGTGAGTCGGTCCCGCGAATCGGGGTCCCCAGGCGGCCGGCCGTCCAGGGGTCATCGACGGATGTCAACTCCTATCGGGTGGTCGTCGCGCTTCGGGCCGTTTGAGTAGGCTGCGGCGCATGATCAAAGCCGGCCGCCTGGCCGAGGGCGACCTGGTGGCACTGGTGTCGCCGGCGGGCGCGAGCGAGCCGGGCCGCATCGCCACCACCGTCTCGGCGCTCGAGAGCTGGGGCCTGCGCGTCCGGCTGGGTGACCATGCCGGCGGGCGGCACGCGTTCTTCGCCGGCACCGACGAGGAGCGGCTGGCCGACCTGAACGACGCGCTGCGCGACTCCTCCGTGCGCGGGGTGTTCTGCATGCGCGGCGGCTACGGCATGCAGCGCATCGTCGACGGCGTCGACTTCAAGGCGGTCAGTGCCGACCCCAAGGTGATCATGGGCTTCTCGGACATCACGGCCCTGCACGCGGCCGTGTGGTGCGAGACCGGCCTGGCGACGGTGCACGGCCCGACCGGCGGCCAGTTCGAGCGCGGCCCCTCGTCGCTGACCGTTCAGTCGGCCCGGCGCGCGGTCACCCGGAGTGAGCCGGTCACGGTCACCGCGACGCCGTCCGAGCCGACCCACGCCGTACGCGTCGACGGGGTCGCCTCGGGAACGCTGCTCGGCGGCAACCTGGCCATGCTGGCGAGCACCATCGGCACCCCGCACGCGCTGGACCCGAAGGGCGCGATCCTGCTGCTCGAGGACATCAACGAGCAGCCGTTCCGGATCGACCGCATGCTCGTCCACCTGCGCCGCGCGGGCTGGTTCGAGGGCGTGCAGGGCATCGCCCTGGGCCAGTTCACCAACTGCCTCGACCCGAATCCGCACTATCCTCCCGTCCTCGAGGTCCTCCACGACCACCTGACTTCGCTGGGCGTCCCCGTCCTGGGCGGCCTCCCGATCGGCCACGGCGACGAACAGATCGCCGTCGGCCACGGCGTCCCCGCCCACCTCGACACCACCACCGGCACCCTGGTGGTCGGCCCCGCAGTGAGCTGAGATGTCGACCCGCGCCGGCACGGCGAGCGCGGCGTCCACTCCGAGCCGGGCGTCGGCACCACGTTCCGCGTCGACCTGCCGCTGGTCACCGACCCCACCTGGCCCGTCCACCGGACCGCGACGGCGCCCGGGATGCTGGATCGGGGCGCCGTCGTTCGTCGAGAAGCCCGTTCACCGCCCGCGATCCGCTGCACGGGGTGCACGACGCGCTGAACGGGCACGACCGGTCGGCGGTCTGACCCGGGGCACGCCGTACGGGCCTGGTGGTGTAGACCCTCAAGGCATGGCTGAGGAGATCGTCGGCGTCGTCGGGGCCGGCATCGTGGGGCTGGCGATCGCTCGGGAGATGACCCGGCGGCGGCCGGGCGCGCGTGTCGTGGTGCTCGAGAAGGAGGACCGGGTCGCGGCGCACCAGACCGGGCACAACTCGGGGGTCGTGCACGCCGGGATCTATTACCCGCCGGGCAGTCTCAAGGCCGAGCTGTGCACGCGGGGCGGGGCGATGCTGCGCGAGTATTGCGCCGAGCGCGGGATCGCGTACGAGGCCTGCGGGAAGTTGGTCGTGGCGGTGTCCCCCGAGGACGTGCCGCGGCTGGACGCGCTGGCGGTCCGCGCGCGGGCGAATCGGGTGCCGGGGCTGCGCCGGGTCGGGGCCGCCGAGATCCGGGAGATCGAGCCGTACGCCGCTGGTCTGGCCGGGCTCCACTCGCCGCTGACCGCGATCACCGACTACACCGCGATCAGCCGCGCGTTCGCCGATGACGTCACCGCGGCCGGAGGTGAGGTGCGGTTCGGGTCCGCGGTCACCTCGGTCGAACGGGAGGGCGGCGGGCTGGTCGTCGGGTCGGGGACCGGTCGGGTACGGGTGGACCGCTTGATCATCTGCGCCGGAGTCCACAGTGACGTGGTGGCCCGGCTGGCCGGGGACACGGCGGCGCCGCGGATCGTGCCGTTCCGCGGGGAGTACCTGAGGGTGCGCGAGGCGAAGGCGCACCTCGTCCGCGGCATGATCTATCCGGTGCCGGATCCGCGCTACCCGTTCCTCGGGGTGCACTTCACCCGCCGGGTCACCGGCGAGGTCGAGGTCGGGCCGAACGCCGTGCTGGCCACCGCGCGCGAGGGCTACCGGCGCGGGGACGTGTCGTGGGCCGACCTGGCGGGGATCGCCGGGTGGCCGGGCACGTGGCGGATGGCTTCACGGCACTGGCGTACGGGGATCAGGGAGTTGCACGGTTCGGTGTCGAAGCGCGCCTACCTGCGGGCGGCGCGGCGTTACGTGCCCGGGATCGGCCCGGCGGACGTGGTGCGGGCGGGCTCCGGCGTACGCGCGCAGGCCCTCGACCGCGACGGCGCGCTGGTCGACGACTTCCGCATCCACCGGCTCGGCCCGATCACGGCCGTGCGGAACGCCCCCTCACCGGCCGCGACGTCCAGCATGGCCATCGCCGCGCACGTGCTCGACGTGCTCTGATCCCGCTCGGCACCCGCCACTTCGGCCGGTGGTCTGGCGTTCGATCGATCCGCGTACTTCAATATCAGATTCGGGAACCGACCGTGGGGGAGAGATGGCCGAATCGTACGGATGGGTGCCGGAGGGTGTCGACATCGAGGTGCCGGACGCGTCGCGCGTCTACGACTATGCGCTCGGCGGCGTGCACAACTTCGCCGTCGACCGCGAGTTCTGGCACCGCGCCGAGAAGATCTTCCCCGACGCGCGGCTCGTCGCCCGCGCCAACCGGGCCTTCCTCGGGCGGGCCGTACGCTGGCTGACCGCGCGCGGGGTGCGTCAGTTCCTCGACATCGGCTCGGGGATCCCCACGCTGGGCAACGTGCACGAGGTCGCCCAGGAGGCCGACCCCGAGGCCCGGGTGATGTACGTCGACATCGACCCGATCGCCGTGCAGCAGAGCCGCAGCCTGCTCACCGGCAACCCGTACGCCCGGGTCATCGAGGGTGACCTGCGCGAACCCGACAGCATCCTCTACCACCGCGACGTCCTCGACCTCTTCGACTTCTCCGAGCCGGTCGCCGTGCTCACCGTCGCCGTGCTGCACTTCGTGCCCGGCGCGGCCGACCCGGCCGGCATCCTGCGCCGCCTGGGCGAGCCGCTGGTCAGCGGCAGCCACCTGGTGATCTCGCACCTCGGCCCGGACGCGACCCCCGAGGGCCGGGCAGCTCAGGAGCGGGCCCGGCAGCTCTACGAGAAGACCCCCACCCCGGTCGTGATCCGCACCGCCGAGCAGGTCGCCGCGCTGATCGGCGACGAGTTCGAGCTGGTCGAGCCGGGCGTGGTCCGGGCGACCGACTGGCGTCCCGACCCCGACGAGGCCGGCGACCCGTCACAGCCCACCGCGCTGGTCGCCATCGCCCGCAAGCGCGACGCATGACGGATCTCGCGGAACTCACCGACGACTGGTTGCGCGGCGTGGCCGAGGCGGGCTTCGTGCCCGGCGTCCGGGCCCGTGCCCGCGCTGCCCTGCACGACCTGCTCGAGGAGTTCGTCGCCGCGGTCCGGGCCGAGCCGTTCGACCCCGCCCCCGGTCACCGCATCGGCGCCGAACTGGTCGACCTGCGCATGTCCGCCCCGCCGGTGATCGGCACGACCGTGCACCTGCTGGCCGGCCGCCTGCCCGCCGCCATCGGCGACGACGCCGAGACCCGGACCCGCATCCTGGCCCTGCTCGACCGCCTGACCACCGGGTTCGTCGCCGCCCAGCGCGACGCCGCCGTCCGTGCCGCCGAAGACATCAACCGCTCCGAGAAGATCCACTGGCGGAGCGTCCAGCTCGACCTGCAGCGCCAGTTGCAGCAGGCCGTGCTGCACCGCCCCGATACGGGCCTGCCCAACGAGCAGCACCTGCGCAAGAGCCTGGCCGAGTTGGCCGGCGGCCGCGTCGGCCTGCTGCTGCTCGGCCTCGACCGCTACGACGAGCTCACCGACGTTCTCGGCCACGACAAGGGTGCCCGGCTGCTGACCGCGGTCGCCCGCCGGTTGCGTCCGCTGGGCGTCCTCGCCCATCCGGCCGACGACCTGTTCGCCGTCCTGGTCACCGCCACCACCGGCCCCGACGACCTGATCAAGGTGGCCGATCAGGCGCTGCGCCTGCTGGCCGGCCCGTTCCCGGTCGACGGCCACTCGCTGCACGTGACGGCGTTCGCCGGGCTGGTGGAACGCCCGGTCCGGGGGACCGACCCCGACGGCTGGCTGCACGACGCCCGGCTCGCCCTGCGCTGGGCGCGGCAGGACCAGCGGGGTCCGGCGCTGTTCGACCCCGCCCGGGCCGAGGAGGAACGTCGACGGCACCGTCTGGCGGCCGAGATGCCGGGCGCCCTGGAACGGGGCGAGTTCACCCTGCACTATCAGCCCCTGCGGCGCCTGGCCGACGGCCACCTGATCGGCGTCGAGGCCCTGGCCCGCTGGCAGCGCCCCGGCGACCGGGAGCCGCTGCCCCCGCACCAGTTCATCCAGGTCGCCGAGCGCACCGGTCTGATCCGTCCGCTGGGCCGCCGGCTGCTCGAGCAGGCCTGCCGCCAGGGCGCGGCCTGGCCTGGCCTGCTGATCAGCGTCAACCTCTCACCGGTGCAGCTGCGCGATCCCGGCCTGGTCGCCGACGTGGCCGACATCCTGCACCGCACCGGCCTGCCCGCCGCCCGCCTCCAGCTCGAGATCACCGAGACGGCCGAGGTGCTGCGGTACCGGTCGGTGCTGGGCGCGCTCGGCGCGCTCGGCGTCCGGCTGGCCCTCGACGACTTCGGCACCGGCTATTCGAGCCTGGCCGTACTGACCGGCCTCCCGTTCGCCGAGGCGAAGCTGGCCGCCGAGTTCCTGGTGGGCGCCGAGCGCCGGGGCGTGCTGCGCCACATCATCGGCGCCTGCCACGAACTGGGCCTGACGGTCACCGCCGAGGGCATCGAGACCGCCGAGCAGGAGGCGGTTCTGCGCGAGCTGGGCTGCGACCACGGCCAGGGCTATCACCTGGGCCGGCCGGCGGCCGGCATCGTCGGGCGATGATCTTCCGGTTCTCGGGTGCGGCGGTGCGTTACCGCGGCCGGATCCTGCGCACGGCGTCCGTGATCGCCCCGGAACCCCCGTCGTCCCCTGGAGCGGGAACCGTCGTGCGACCCGACAGGTAGCCCGTCCGCGCCGCGGATTGCCGATATTCTTGGGTCGTCGGCCGACGAGGGCCGGCGGAGGAGGATCGACGTGCCGAATGAGCTTCTGCAGGTTCAGGCCGACGACGGCAGTGTGGTGCTGATCGAGATCGACGCGCCGGATGCTGGATCCGGCGAGGTGGCCTTCGACGGCAAGGTGTTCAAGGCTCGGGAGTCCCTCGAACGGGCCCTGGTCGACGTGCGCGCGGCCGCTCTCAAGACGCTCGACGCCTTCCGCGAGGCTGCCGAGGCACCGGACTCGGTCGAGCTCGAGTTCGGCGTCAAGTTCAAGGCCGAGTCGGAGTCGGCCGTCCTCGCCCGCACGGCGGGCGAGGGGCACATCGTCGTCCGGCTGACCTGGTCGGGCGGCCGGCACGCGGTGGGCCGCCCGTGGTCCGACGAGGGCGGGGTCTCCGACGGCGCATAGGTCAGACCGGTTCGCGCGGCACGAAAGCGGTGGGGCGGTCGCGATCGAGGCGGACCCCGCCGCCGCGGGCGGTCAGGAAACGGGCCGGATAATTGACCGATTCCAGAAAGAACGCAGCGCCTTCATGAGCCGGGCGAGGGCAGAAGGTGGCGTCCTGATCGAAAAGTCGTGAACGGTCGCGGTGGTCCAGGCGGAGCACGAAGTCGCGGTGCCGCAGGAAATACCCGGGGTAGTTCACCGATTCGAGGGAGACGCAGCCGGGGCCGGCCGATCCGGGCCGGACGGTGAATCGGGAATCGTGGCGATCGAGCCGGGGACTGCGGGCGTCGACGGCGTCGAGGCGGGCCAGGAAATCGCGGTGCCGCAGCCGTTGCCCCGGGTCGTCGGCGAGGGTCAGGCCGATGGTCGTGCCGGCTTCCGGAAAGGTGACGGGGGCGGTCGACGGCGGCCGGCTGGTGGGTGGCCGCGACCGGCTGGTGGGGGGCCGCGACGTGGTACGACGGTGGGTGGGGGAGCGGGTCACCGAGCCGGCGCTTCGTCGGCTCGGGGTCGGCGACGGCAGCACCGAGACCGGGGCGTTCGTGGTGAAGGGCGGCACGACCAGCCGTTGCGCGAGGGTGGGGCCGGGCGGCGGATCGTCGCTGCGGACGGCGAGGACGGCCAGGCCTACCAGGGTGAGCAGCGTGCCCGTGGCCGCGGCCAGCAGGGCACGCCGGCCGCGGCCGGAACCGGCGGGGCGCGGGGACGGGGTCGGCCAGAACGCGGCGGGCAGGGTGTGGCGGACGACGGTGCCGAGCCGACCGGGCGGAACAGGAGGACGGAGAGGGCCTCGGGTGTCGCGATACGGCGGCACCCAGCCACCGATACGCAATCTCTCGCGTCCATCCTGGTCGGGCATGTGAATTCCGTTCCGCGGTGCGCCGGCTAAGACATTCTTGAGCTGTCGGAAAGGCATTCTTGCGGCGAAAGCCGCCAAGGGCAAGGGCCCGGACTTTCTTCAACACTTCGACGTTCCGCGCCGAACTTCTCCCGAGGAATCGAACTTCCGCCGGGAACGGCCCGTACCACCCGGTGACGGCGCCCGGGTCCGCGGGCCGCCGCACCGCACCGAGGAGGCGCGCGATGGACCTCCCTCCGGAGAGACCGGTGACCTTGCCGAGAATCTCCGACTACTGGCCCGACCCGCCCGACCCGCCGTCCACCGCGAAGCGGTCGAGGCTGCTGGCCGGGGTGCTCGGCGCCGTGCTCCTGCTCGGCGTCAGCGGGGTCGTCCTGATCCGCCTGGTGAGCGCCGACGACCCGGCCCCGGCCCCGATCGCGGCGGCCCCACCCGATCCCGGCTTCGTGGTCGGCGCCCCGCCGAACCCGCCGGTCTCCGTCGCCCCCGCGCCGACCTCGACCGCCGCCACCACCCCGCCCCCCCCCGCCCCCCCCCCCCCCCCCCCCCCCCCCCCCGCCCCCCC
>Ga0247737_1000197_pt1 | contig 20935 bp, 21 predicted proteins | sample UWRJL028104C2_FD_180937 | JGI IMG/M metagenome (GOLD analysis project Ga0247737, IMG submission 180937) | Plant litter microbial communities from Arlington Agricultural Research Station in Wisconsin, United States - UWRJ-L028-104C-2 | ecosystem: Environmental > Terrestrial > Plant litter >...
AGCGGCTGAACAGCGCGCTTTGGGCTGACTCGAGCCCGCTCCCAGCGACGAGGTTGAGGGGGAGGGAAGCAAGAGAGGCGGCCGTGACGTGACATGTCACGCTTCCTCTTCTAGGACAAAGTCAGCATTCTAACCTCTTCCTCTCGATCTTTGACAGTTTTGTCACGCTTTTGACAGTCGTACAGTCAAGGCTTGTAGTTTTCGATCTCCGCTGCAACTCGTCCTTTCACCAAGAATCCGGACACAACACCGAAATCCCTTTAGATTTTGTGAACACTTTCTGTCTCGTTCTAACGTATTGTGCCGCAGTAAATACAGCTTAACTTTCATTTAGGTACGGACTTTTGAGTTTCACGGGCTTTTCCATGGAAACTTTAACGTCAAGATCCATCGTCGTTGGCGTAACCTTCCTGGCCCTTCGGCGTCAGCCGGAACGCCGTCGTTCGACCTAATCGGCAGTTTGCCTATCGAATTGCCTTTGCCCCTTCGCTTGACCATTCAAACTTTAAGCAATGGCCCCACCAGGAATTCCACGGTCAAGTAAAGTGTGACGTGTATCGGAAATCTCCATGGAAGGTTATTATGAACAATACTCTAAGGTCGTCAGGCGCTCATACCTATTTTTATGCGGCCCCTGCACAGCGCAGTATTGGACTTCGTTGCGCACGATATGAAAGTTCACGGGTTACCAGTTCTGTCCCACCTTGTAATTGAAATTTACAGCAATTTTCATAACGATAGGACGGCTTTCCGAAAATGCACGTACAACGGAGGCCGAATATAAAGTAAACATGAGAGAAGGTGAAGTGGGGCTCTTAGTGAGCGATATTCAAGCTTGCTGCGGCAAAACTATGCTGTCATTGTCAGTTTTTCAAGTGACGGAGTTCCATCATACCAGACTCGAATTCAGATCACTGCGATAATTAGCGAAGGGTTCCACAGTCAAAGGAAGAGACAACCAAAATTTCCATGGAAGACTATGTGGAGAGCTTCATAGTGCTGCCAGCATAAGTTCAGTCAAGAGATCCAAATTGAAACGGCCTCACACCAATGAGCCCTACGCCAAAAGGAATTCAAGGTTTGCAAACATTTGTCCTTAGTGAATTGCCCAGATAGCGATTGGGAGCGGCATACAAGATAAGTGAATAATGCAACAAGAAGGAAGGGAAACTGCAAGGGAACTGTGTGATGCGGCCAAAATCGAGTTCGTCGGGACGTAGTCACGAAAGATAGAGTCGCATCGACTGTAGCAGGAGATAGACATAAGCCGGAGAAAACAGCAATGCTTACATATCGACAGTGATGTTTGGACTAGGAGACGCGACCCTTTCCATCACGGCGTCGCTCAGACTCAATCCTAGACTATCCTAGGTATGAGAGTCAGCCGAATTTATTCCGGCTGCCATGTCTCGAATATAAAGGCCGATTTACTGCCATCTGAGGAGGCATTGGCTGAAATTACAGAGACTCGGCGTGGACATGGATCAGCGCACATTCACCGTTGGGCTCTTCTGAATTCGATCGTCAGCTTCGTCCACAACACCAACTTATAAGCAGCAGTCGACGACAAATATCACTCACGGATGCAGGGCGACTTCCTGTACAAAGTGTCCACCACATTTTGGCAGACGGATGGATAAATTTACATTAATTAGCCTTTATAGTCCATGGATACACGGTCAGTAGTTAGCTTCTGGTTACATATATAGATGCCATCCATCCCCTAATCCATACATAATCCATCGCACCAGCCTTCCATTATCCATCCAGTCATCCATCGGGCTCTCATCCATAGGCGTGCAGCGAATTTTTATCTCCCTCATACATCTGCCCTTCCATTCATCCTTCGCAGCGGACATGTTTTCCACCGGCTATAAATAGCGCACATTGCAAACCCTCTGTACTGTATGTTTTTCCCTAAATAAAATCATCCGTATTAGATCTTCCCTTTGTTGCGTCAGATATTCAATCTTGCTCGCATAAATATTCCATACTCACGCCCGAGGATTGGCGGTTGTGACAACTCGGACGGAGAGGGTTTGTCTAGCATATTGTATGTAGGGGTGACCTCACAAAAAAAAAAGAAAAGGTACATACGGGTCGTTCCAACATGAATTTTGTCGTTCCGTAAAATTCCTATGGCATTTTGGGGCAGAGAGGCGGTAGTGGCAGTTGAGCAAGACTCCGAACATCGTCGAAGGCTGTTCCGGAAATCCGGTCCGGCAACTAGCCTGAGATGCGAAAACATACAACGTCGATTGCGATCTGCATATGATAGATGAAGCTCTCAAAATGCAGAAATGGCTTGGGTTTAGCTCTAGTAATGATGTGATATAAATTAATTGAGGGGTCGTATGATCAGAAAGGTAAATAATTTCGGTCAGACGAGAGTTGCGCAATGGGACGCTGGGAATGATGCTTTCAACAATAAACCTTACCTCTCTACACTGTATATCGCACCTTCCCTTCAACTTTATGGTAAAATTCTCCGAAGTTTTACTTCTTGAGTTTTTCTCAACTCATTATGTAGTCTCCAGCTAATTTATACCAAGAAATATCGCACATTTGGGTACGAGGGGGTGTACAGATAAACAAACCATATGAACTGCTGGCCCCATGTTGCATCATCTTCCAAGAATTTAGGCCAATATTTCTTGTGAATGTATCTACAAACAAATATATTACCTGCATTGAGAAATATCTAGCCTAGGTATTAAATAAATTGAATACCTACTGAGCGCTAATTTAAGCGCCGGACCCAAGGGTGCATCAAGAGCGTGAACCAAAGGAAGAACATGTCAATACAATTCCATGATATTCCTTCTCTGAATTTCAGACGGCCAAGGCAGACGCCGTTACATCCAATTCAAGGAAACAAAAACATATAATGTTGTTCAAGGAAAACATACTGGACCGAGGGGTTCAAAACGAGCGCTATTTATACCAGGTTGAAAGGGAAATCAAATCCATTGCACAATGGATATAGGCCAAGTGATGGATGGAACAACGAGTGGATGGATATGGATCAAAGAAAGCTGCTGCACTGGCAGTGTATTATATAGAGGGATAGATAATGCCCCGCAGATTGGATAAATGGATGAATGGCAGTTCTATACATGTAGCCGGTGAGTAACTACTGACCGTGGATCCATAATCTATAGGGCTAAGTGCTGTAACTTAATCCATCAAAACGACGTATTGACCTGAAGTGTCCGGCGAAGAAGGGTTCAGACCTAGATCCATCATGATGGAGCCAGAGCGGCTCAACATGATTGCAGTGCATCATGATGGAGATCTCTGTACTGCGCCGTGATTTAAGGGACAGGATGTATGCTGGTTTGAAGCCGTCTCATCGAGCCGCGTTCCAGAGGTATCGTCAATTTGGAATTATTCTTCCGTTTGGAGCGATGAACGCACATTTCAACTGCCCCAACTTATCCCTCTTCACACTTGAGGGGAAATGGATGCAGACCGACTATGCAGACCCGCTCGAAGGCTGGGAGTGAGTGAATCTCGCTAGCATCAAGGATCCCTGCCCGCCTCATCTCCTTTGCTAAGGCAACACATATGGCCGACTATAATTACTACTTTCTGCATGCCATATTTCAATTCGAAAGAGATGCACCAATGCCGAAGCATTGTAAGTGAAGAATTGACTCCGGATAGTTACCTCGAGGTCGATTACTATCACTCCTCTCTTACATAGAACGAGGTTGTACGATACACAATTAAGCGACGCATTGACAGTCCCTGCATAAGAGGGCTGATATCACTCATTTCGCGAGCCACTGATAACGTCAACTTTCTACCAGGCGATGGACGTATCGTAGACCCGTGCCCGCATCATGTTCTTTGCCAAGGCCAAGGTACGTAAAAGACGTCTGACTATGGCTGAAAATAGACCAGTTGCGCCAACAAAAAGGCCCCTCAATTCTAACGAGTTCAGTTCAGATCAGTTCAGATGGCATGTTTTCCAGCTATTCTGGCTTATAAAGAAGGTACCGTTCTTTGTGCGTAGCATGAGTACCAGCCTACTCGTACGTGCTGATTTATCCGACTTCAAGTCCAGGGAGGTGTAAGTTATTCTTTTATTCAGCTTTCTTGCACTTCCAAATCCCAAGAGTGGATATATAGATTTATCTGTTTCGCAAGTACGAGAGAAAATGATGTAGGAAATTTGGGTTGGGTGTGGCGACCAAAGGAAATCGTGATCTCGGCAGAGCTCTTAAAATCGCTTGCTCATATTTTGCATGTGTGAACACCTTGTCCAGTGAACAGTATGTGTAATGCGTAAGGTAGCGTGAACATTCAGTCGTAATAGTACAGTATTATAACTCCTCTACCCTTTTTTTTGTCCTGCCGAGATATATTGCATTCCCATGCACTGAAATTCAAGGACGCTTCTCATTGAGTGCACAAGGGATCCTTCTCACGAGTGGAGCATAGGGCTTCGAGGGAGGTCAAAAACATATAATTCTATTCGTATAAAAACCTCTCGCAATTCGACTTGAGGGAAACCGATTATATGGCTCGTGTAGTGTAGACAGCCCAGCAGACTATGTGCACACTGTCCGAAAACTGTTGGCGCACATGTCCTGGGTCTTCCAAAACAAGAAGTATATAATAAATGAAAGGTCGAATTTTTCGACTAATATCTTGGTGAGTCTGAAATTAAATCTTTTGCAAGTGTTTCTGTCTGGCAAGTTCTCAACCAAATCATTGTTGGTGAACACAAATCCTGTAGTATGGTGAAATAGCAGAGCACACATGTTGTATTAACACAGGTGAAGCAGTGCGGCTTCATACTAAGAAATTCTCCGAGTAAATAAAATTTTAAGACGTGATTCACGAAACGGCCACGGCGCCAGAAAGTGTCATCCACTGGGATCGAATTTCGGTGCACCCTGGACTTCGAACCTCGAACCCACTGAACCCATCCCAACGAACCAAGAACTCATCCAAAGCTCACGTGGACGGACTTCAGAGCGCGAACTTGAGACCGTGACCTCAAAGCGCGAACTTTGAACCGACCTTGAACCCACGTGTTGAGAGACTCACAGATTACCTGTATAAAGCAGTAGAAATCAAAATTTTGGCTCTTTAAGCATAGTAAAATAGGTAACTGAAACGGTGCCGTCAACGGGAGCTTATGGGCATGAAACTAGTGAAATAACTTCATGTTAGCACGGGCACAAGACAAGTGCGAAATATAGGGGATTTAGGTTAGTGATTTACGATGATTGTGCCTGGCGAACCTAGGTTCGCCATCTTGAATGACGCTGCGAATGCGAACTCCTGCCTAGGTTCAAGTTCGCAGTTCGCGGTTCACAGTTCGCAGTTTGCAGAACCTCATCCCCAGTGGATGACATGCCCTCCACGGCGCTGCTCGTCGCCAACATTCGGTTGACTCATCGCAGCACCAGTATTATGTACACTTCAGACTTTCAATCTGTAGGAATTAAGTATAGGCAATCAAAAGTAGTACTTAAGTCCGAGTTAATTTTGAGTGCTGGAATATCAGATGCGGGTATGAGGGGCACCATTGGTCAAAATTATTTACTTTGGTTTTGAGCGAAAAATTCTATCATGTGACTGGGAACTTTCTTTATCTCGTCGAGATCAATTTAAAAGCTGTCCACAACTATCAATCTCGCACTTTGATTTTGAATCTATTGACTTAGCATTACATTTCTTTCTTAACGCTGCTTGAAACATCACAAGAGCATGGTCGGCATTGATAGACCCCCATGATGGTGCTGCTACTTAGTACACGGAGCGACTTGCCTAATTTGGCAAGCAATTGTTAGGCGCTTCGTTTAGCGCTCGTTCGATCTGCTGTCCCCACAAGGTCTGATTGGGGTTCTGACAGTTATATTCAATTAAACTGTAAAATAAGTCCTGAGACACACTGACACTTCGCAGTAGAATAACGATAGTTCACTGCTGCCATGTGTATTGTACGGAAATGTGTTCAGCAGGCGTGAATTTTCATTCTGGGAGAGCATCCTCAGACCACTGACAAATGTGCATTGTAACATATGTTAGTCTCTTTTTTACATCAAATCATTAATTTCAACCTGGCTCTCGTTGGTTTAGACAGAACATTGTCAGGCTTTTGATATAGCTCACTCCTGCAGGTGCTTAAATTAGACCGTGACCACAGCCGCGGCGCGAGATAACCACTAGCTGATGCGAGTTGCTATGATGCTACCAGATGATTTAAACAAGCGGTTGGAGCCTTAGGCGCTTGAAGTTTGAAGGTGAAGTGATTTCAAGTTGGTCCCATTTTGTTCCTTCAAAAACAAACAGCGCGCGGCCAGCCGAGCGCCACAAGACATTTGTTTTCGACGCGAGAGGTCATAGCCACTATTGGGCCGGCTTTTCCGACGGCCCGATCACCTCCAGCGTCGTGCATTGGCGACCTCATAGCAGATTGGAAGCGGGGAGCATATTGGCACACCTAAAATCATCTTTAAATCAGTCAAATATATATCTACACGCAGGTTTGTTGAGTAAAAAGGCTTTTTTGATCATCACCAGTCTGGAAGATCAGCTTTACGCACTATGAAGTCGCTGTAGTGAAAAGTTGAGGCCCCCATAAGCGCCTGAATTATACTAAGAAGAATGCGCTCAGAATGCGCTTGGTTTTGAGCCAATCGAATAAAATTTGAGGCAGATAGGTGCCACCCGACCTCAAAATCGCTCGTGAAAATGGCGGCTATTGCTATGATAATACGATCGCTGGAAGAAAGATGTTTCAGAGAATAGACGCTAGCTTAATGGCTCTCTCTCAAACCAATCAGTAGCACTGAACAAATAGCACGGGCGGGTTATTCGAAAGGATTGAAATCAAGGTCACGTATGACATACCTCCAAATACGCATCTGTCAAGAATATTCTCAAGTAGGTTTAAATTTTCTCGTGCACATTAAGTCAGTACCCAAAGAGACACAATGTAGACGACCATGGTTATTTCTCGTGTACCACGAATTCACAGTGCATGCATTCATTATATCTATGTTTCGGCAAAAGGCTATTGACATTCGATGGCGTTGGACCAAAATAACCCATATGCGCCTATTTGGTGTACAAGATCCAGAAGCCAAAGCGGCGGGAACTCTGGCGATGAACCTTCCATACCACAACGTCCCTTTGTAAAATTGGGGAAGGGGGGGTCTACGAGTCTCCACTAACATAACATACTATTCAATGCACCAAGAATACCTTGTGCTTCCAGGTGAGTCGGGGGATCTCTTCAGAGCCCTCGAATCGGAACACCACTCGGTTGGCGTTTTAATGCAGACCCGGATAGGATGCCTATCTGCTTCAATTCCTATTGGCTCAAAACCAAGCGGATTTCTGAGCCCATTCTTTCTCAGCTATAATTTAGGCGCTTAAGGGCCTCAACGTTTCACTACAGCGACTTCATAGTGCGTAAATCTGATCTTCCAGACTGGCGGTGTGCCAATATGCTCCACGCTTCCAATCTGCTGAGGTCGCCAATGCACGGTGATCGGGCCGTCGGAAAAGCCGGCCCAATAGTGGCTGTGACCTCAAGGCTCTCGCGTCGAAAATAAATGTCAAGTCAACCTTGTGGCTCTCGGCCACCGTAGTGACCATACAAACAAGTGCGACAAAAATTTTCCATAGCAAGTACAGCTTAGTTGTATTTGCATCTGTCCTAAAGTAGGTATTTTAGACCGGGATAGTTTTCAGCAAGGTAATCAAAAAAAAAATTTCGTGGTTTTGTTTGTCTAAACTTTGAAGGTGAATCAAGGGAAACGCTGGACTCATAACCGTATGCGCGGGCTCCAATGATATTGTTTTGGTTGATACGCATGTTTCCATGCATGCAAAGACCATCGATCACGTTGAACTCATCTGAGATCTAGCGCATACCGGATTCCAACTGTGGCGCTACCCTCGGATTACAAGATTACGGGAATCCGTTCGCTATGTTCGAAGCGAGTGAATCCATTTCCCATTTTTGCTCATGCAATCCCCGTTAACAACCCGTTAACCTTTCCTTGATGAAACCTACCACGACTTGCTTGGCGTAACGGAAAAGGGATTGGCCGCGTCTCAAAGCTTAAGGTCTTAAGGCGATGGTTAAGGAACTTGATCAAGTTCTTTCACGACGCCCACCTCCAACCACCCATATCGTGTCTACTATGCCGCAGCGGTACACCGAAGCATTTTTGTATGTCGCCCTCTTTCTCTGGTGGTTGAATTCATAAACAAAAAATTGCAAATACTAGGAGGAAGAAAACGAAGGCCACTTTGGTATCGTTCATCGAACGACAGCCCCATGTCAAATGGGCACCGAAAATTTGTTCTTTCAGGCCCCCCAATGAATTGAACGTGCGTCAGTTGGTAAATATACTGTGCCTGACAGCCGCCTATACTCGAGAGGACGACTCCACTAGTGATACGGTAGGCTGTTTATCCGTTGTTGGGAATCTGTTCACCGAGTTCTAATACACTTCTGTAGCCAATGGTCTCTCCACCTGCGGAGTCTCCCAGGAGCAACGAACAGCCACAACGAGGCGCAACCCCTATCATACAAGTGCGTCCCACTATTACCCTAAATTTCGCTTCGCTGACCTCGGTATTCAGCCAGAGGACAACCCCTTGTCCGATTCCGACATAGCCCCCCTGGTTACTGAGAAACCTGGACGAGACGCAGTGAATATCTCTGGGGTTTGGCCTACGAAGTCAACTAGCGTCGAACTGGATTCTCTCGGTGCGTATCCTGCATTGACCGGCCGCTGTTTGGCGGAATGCTCACTTTCCTCTTTTTTATTCTTAAGACAATGGCGGGAGTACTAGCCAACATTTTGAAACCCATATACCCCAAAAGGACTACGTGTTCGCGGACCCTTCGCTGGAGTTGACGGGGCCGCCATCCGATGACGAGCCAATGAACCTTGTTGCTGGTCAGTACCTTATTTCGTCGTGCTCTTACTCTTGTTGAAGCAATGCTTAGATCTCAGTCTCGAGGACAAGAAGGACATTCGGCCGATATTGAACGATTCTAAATCGGCTGACGACTGGTTAGCATCCTCCGGGTCCGTTGGGGGCTCCTCGTCCAAAACTTCTATGGAATCGTCCGACGACTCTATGGACTCGGACGACACAGGGACAACCGTGTCAAACCTTGCATGGTATGGCCGAGGGAAGTCGAACAAGGTCCTCAAATCTGACAGTGCCCTCCTCGAGGACTACTTCAAAAAGCGCCCTGAGCTGATGGAACGGATTCAGCGTCTTAGGTCTCACAAGAGGAGGCGTATGCCCGATGGTGTCCTTGTGGAAGATTACACGTTTGGGTTAGCGCTTTATACATCTCTATATAAGAGAGGCAGTTGGAAGGTAAGGTGCATTAAAGCTCGCCTTAACCACAGAAACTTACTGCAATTATCAGAACGAGACAGGGAAGATGCGGAGTTGTGTCATTCTTGAATATTTGGGGTTGAGCGCCCCCTGGATATCCAGAGCACGTGTGGTGACTGATGTTATGAAGAAGATTGGGCCTGACAGCTCAAAGGCTGACCAGGTGCTCGTCGCAAGACTCAACTCAAAAGATACAACAGGAAAGAAAAGCGAAATATCAGTATTCCTGAAGGAGCGACTCAGAATCAGAGAAGCTGCCGATGGCCATTGATACCAGTCCTCATCACCATTACTTATATTTCTTGTTGCTTTCTTGGTGAAGGTACTCCTCTCGGGGTCCTGTTTGTGTATGGCTTGCATGAAGAATGAATCGTATTTCACGCCTGACTTTGTTGCTGTGAACCATGTGGACCAAGGTCTTAGGAAGTGATTTGGCCTTTGTTGAGTGTAGATCTGCTGCTGAGTGCCGCTATACTCATGCGTAGAGCGCAAAGAGGTCACAGTTGACCAAAGCTTAACGACGTTCTGAACCACCAAACAGCTCTTCGAAACGCGATTCTTTTGTAACCTGCACCCGTCATATTTTATACACTAGGAGATTCGGCCATGTCAATTCTTGGAAGATGGACCCACGTGTGTAGTCGGTTGCAATGCAACATGGATGAAACCTATGAAAAGCGTCGTTCATACAAATTGGTTTAGGTGGGTCAGTTTAGGGTCTACGCACCGTGTCACGGTAGACGGATTCTCGTTTGACTATACGAATCGCCGATTTCCAAATAAACTCCTTGAAAAGTGCCTTATTGAAACCAGAAGTGGGCAAGTCACTCTCGAGATCTTTCAAAGCCTCGTCAAGTCGAAGGGTAGGTAGGCTGTAGGCATCGGTCTGCGTAGCCTCTTCGTTGAGGTGAGAGACACAATCCTGGGCAAGATTGCTGACAAGTTTTTGGATCGATGGCTAGGAGGCACGTTCAGCTTACGTTGCCCAGTCGCTACTGTGATTCATACCTTTTCCTCATGCTGGCATTCCAAGAGTGTGAGTAGATGGTCTTTATGGTATGTTTGATCTGCCGAAAACTTCAAAATGACGCAAGTACATATTAAAGTGGCCACAAACCAGGTAGCGCATACGCAGCTGCAAATATAGCGAATGTGAGCACATGGTCTAGAGATCTAGTGGTGAAGAACCCATACCAATGCCCTTATTCCAAAGTATGTATAAAGCCCCTTTCATCCTTTCGGGGTCGTTACCTTTCTCCAGCGCTTTGTAAAGAGAGGGAAGGATGTACTGGGTTGACCGCATGTAATACTGCTGAATGTCAATATCGTTTGGCGAGTGCTGGGTAAACACTTACTCCTGTGACGCTATGCAGGACACCTTGAGGTTGCCTAACAAATTAAGGGTTAGTTTGTTCGTGATAAATGGTATTGCCTGCTCGTAATCACCTTCTGATCCTGGTGTGCTGAGAAAGAGAGAGCTCAACGAGTTTATTGAGCAGCTTATCGTCGAGTTTGGATCTTCTCCGGTGTGGAGATAGACTCTGCCGCTATGATAGACATGGGCTCGTTTCACGAATACCATTCGCGAGTTGTCCTTCTAGCGCCACGACCTGTTGAGACTGAAAAAAAAGGTCGGTTATACGATCAGTCATGCAATGGCCACAAGAACGACGCGACGCACTCTCTGGCTTGGGCGTAATTATTTGCATGGCGTCGAAGTCGCTTCTGTTGAGTGCGTAGGACAGCATATGTTGATGGCTCTGGTCACACTGATAACCGCATCAATATGGTCCTCCGAATTTGTAGCGTTTCTAAAGGCAGATGCCGCTCGTAGAACAACTCGTCCGAGTTCCTCCCTTCGCCTGATGGCCTTTTGATATCGAGCATCACTAATGTCAGTGAGCGTGAATCCAGCCGCCACATCTAGATGGGCTACGACCAAATTAGAGCTCTCTTGTTCTGAGTTCAAGCAAGGGTTTACAACATTCTTGGGAGATTCTTTGACAAACGTCGGCAGTCCTAACCAGACGGAGCGAAAGGCATGCATATATCTGGGCCAGATGCGTGAATAACATGGTCACCCTGAAACTCGATCGGAACTACCTGCAGAAGTCATTGCGCGCAACATTATCCCATTCTCCACTAGTCCTTGCCTGTGAGTCCACAATTTGTAATGAGGTGTGGCCAATTTTGTCCATGATTTCCAGGACCATGGCGATTTCCGCATCATTGGGCACTGCAGTCACGATTCAGTAAACTGCGCCAGTGTCTAAGATGAAACACCAACCATGCCATTCCACGACGACATTCTGCGGTTCATAAAGAAGACCCCAATGAGCAGCATGATTTTTGACAAAGTCTATGGACCTAATTTAGTCTCTGGCGGCTCTGGTTTGTTCAAGACACTTACCTGGCTCTTCCCAATCTTTCGCGTTCGCGAATCTAGAGTCAACAGGACAGACCGTGCCAATCGTATTCGGAATGCCGGTGATCGTGCGTCCGGTACCAGTATATCCACACTCGCTCTTAGTCTTCTCGACCAGAAGTGATGACAGTCCGATAATCTGATCCTTGTACTTCAGGAGCTAAGAAGAGGTGCTCAGCATGTTATGGTCACTGGACAGTAAATTGACTAACCGTAGCTCCTCCGTATCCTAGGCATCCGCGAAGAATCGCCATATCTATAGAAGGTCAGCTTAGTTTCGAAAAATCAAGTTGCGTGAAGAGACTAACTCCAGTGCAAGGTCGTATCTGATGGCACGGCTGAATGAGTTGAAGTGGTACGAATGCTCGAGGCGCAGTGCTTCAACTCCTCTTCGATCTGGGCAATGCAGTGAGGTAAAAACTTCCCCATTGTCTTCTCCGGCTGCACACGAACCAAGCATGCAACCAGTTGTCCAAATGCACGGACAGAGTTCGATCTCGCATTGGTGGTCGCATAATCGTACACAAGATTCAAGACAAGGTCAAATAGTGGGAAGACAGACGACATCCATCATGCTCTTGATTGACTTCGGAACGCTTTCTTCCTGTTTTCCACCAGTAGTGTTCTTTCTTTCCAACTTCTTCTGGTAGGTTCTCGCATAATACGAAGACGCGACGGAAGAGAGATACGACCCAGTCTGTGAGGTGATAACTTTAATTTCGTCCACCGACTGCAAAAATTTGATGTACCTGGGAAGCTTGCGGTGCTATCGCGAACAACGGAACGCTCCTCAGAGCGGCTCAAACGAGGGGCCGCCCCAAGCTCCGTGCCCTCAGGTAGGTGATCCACTTTGTCCATTGCGTCGTCCGGTTCATCCCTGGAGAAAGATATACCCGATTGAGATAGATCGCCAATCTTGATGTGCTGGATGACAGATACGATGCACATCGTCGCACATACAGTCTTTATCAGGTTATTCTACAGAGTGACGTTAGGTTTTTGGAGAGATAATTGGAAGCAAGATGCTTACCAAGTCAATTCCAGGGATGCACAGTTCGAGTGGCGGGACGACATATTTCTGCCCGCCGAGCCAAACGCTCTCGGTAACCATGGGTCGGGCGATTCCCGACAGCTGGCTGAGGACAGCAGTTGTTCGGTGCGTCGCATTGACAACTTCTGGGCCTTAGTATGCCCGTTCAAGAAGTTCTGGCATGATTAACTTGGGTTCCAACATGGCAAGTGCGCGGAGATCGCCTTGAGCAAAGCTCATGCATATAGGGTCTTTGGAAAACATAGCAAGAAGTGCAGGGTCTTGAGGATATTGACGAACACGCGACGGATTGCTGGTGTCAACCTGTGCGTCTTCGAATGGTGCAGTTTTGAGTGAATTTAAGTTGTACGACGGAGAGAATTACCTAAAACCGGAGTTTTACATGACTCTTGTTGTTCTTCATGCCATCGTTTGATGGAATCGGCGCTCAGCCTTTGAATAAGGGTTGTCAGCTGCAAAAATGATTAGCAACAGACGCACATGTTAATGTATAGAGAACCTACAGACAGCGTCCACCCGCCTGAATTCGAGGGGTGGAAGAATGACTCGATACTAGTCATAAAGGGGTCTAGAGAGTCGACAGTTTTTGAACCAGCTATGTAGCCTTTCTGCTGGGGCGTATTTCCGTCCTTCGCATTGACCTTGGCGGTTGATACTTCACGGACTTCGCCATCCATGCTCATGGAATACACCAAATAGCGTCTACAAAATAGCTAAGTCGAGGTTACCAGCAGTAACAAAATAAATGAACTGGTTTTGTTGATCGACTTCTTGATCCTGACGCCGCTTTTGTCCAACAGATCGGCGTGCATGGATGTATTGGATGCCCCCTTGCAAGCGAAATATCAGCAATATTTTATATTTGTTTCGCTGCAGTCATAGCGCCACATCTGAAAATAATCAGTCTCGTGGCAATGGGAGTGGTTTTGATGATCATACTCATTGATCCGAGGCCCTTGCCAATGAGCCTGTTCCCCTGAGCAGCTGTCCATATGCCGACGTCCTTCCAGGCCGCGCCGCCTTCTTCTCCTGCATCGCCTGCAATTCCAGCGACATGTTCCTCCGCTAGATCTCCCCACATGTCCATGAGCCTGTCATCAACCGCACCTGAGTTGAATGCTTCCCAGATTGTAAAAAGAGGTTGAATATAGAGGTGGGTGTGAGTGGGAGGTAGGAATGAGGTCAGAACTGGTATCATTGTGAGCACGGTCTACGGAAATGGAAATGTCAGTACCTGATTCATGTATCTGATGTCAAAGAAACACGTACATCTTTCGTCAAGATAGGGTTGAAGGTCTCCAGCATAGCAGGAATTTCCAATACCGGATAGTAGCGTTTGCACTGTTCGGCCACGTAGAGTAAGATATTAACGAGATTTCGTCTATACTGTACGTCAGCCGGTGAGGTGCGTGCTAAAAAAAACTCGCAACTCACGAAGATTCGTCCAAGCTGGCTTTGGGCCACAGTTCCTTCTGCAAAAAGCGCCAAAGTAGTTGTCAGGGGAGTTCGAGATCAGTAGACTCGAGCTTCATCTTTGCACCTTGTTTGTTCGCAAGCAGGCGTGACAGCATGTTCGCCGAACTACGGAGGACACAGGGTTCGATACCAGGGATAAGACACAATTCGTAATATAACCGCACGAGCTTAGCACGCGTAGTAGTCTGCATAGGGTATCTTAAGAGCATCCAACTAATATCGGATGAGTGGCATGATATGGACGAATCATCAACAAACGTACCTTTGTAACATGCCATCCCAGGTGCCGAGTAAAAGCCAATTCTTGCTTCTGGAACAGATGTAGATTTTCTCAATGATATGTTCCAGTTGGGCCTGCATCTCCTCGACAGATTCGCACTTATAGGGAAGTGAATCGAGATAGGTCTGTAAGGATGCGCGTTGCTTGTCATAAGCCGAAATATCTGCAGACTCTCCAGGAGTGTCAGCAATATCAATCTCGTCGTCATCTATGAAGTGGGGTGCTTTGTTGTTCAAAAGAGATTTCAAGGAGTTTCCACGGAATATAAAGCGGGAAGTTTCCATGGAAGATTAAGGAGAGCCACCAACGGTCAGCTTTCTGGGGAGATTCTCGAGCTGCAGGAAATGCGGCAAACGCAGCGGCCGAGACATAGCGTATACTCTGGTCTGGCGAGACGCTATGCACTCCGACACTGCTTCAAGGTCTCCAGCCTGAATACAAGGTCAGAATATCCAAGGAAGATGGACTGAGGACACAAGCTTACATGCACCAAAAAAAGAATCAATGGGGACGAGACGAGGTGCGGGGAGCGTTGTATATGATGGCGATAATACGAAAAGTGTCTATCGACATCAGCGTATTGGCAGTAGCTGGATATGGGCCAATTTTTAGATGAGGGCTGGACGCGAGCGTCGAACGAGGGGAGTTGAACGTACCTCAAAACGACATAGGCAGTACTCGCCAGCAATACCTGCAGAGCAGTTTTTATATATTCAAAATGACAGCCTAAATCCAGTCTATAAAAACGGAATCCGGTTATTCTGCTTGAGAATGACATTGAACAAGGCTTCAGAGACTGATCACAAGAGGAACGTACCGCTGGGCGCATCACGGGTGAACGGGGTGTCGGCGCTTTCCTTTGTATCGCCAATCGCCTGAAGGAATCGTTGAAGTGGATTTAGTGAACTACGATCGCAATCATGTAAGAATGCGATAATCAGCTACAGTATTCGGCCGCTCAGGTTCCACCCTTCTGTGAGTACTATAAAACAGCGGCTGAGAAACGATGGAGGGTGTGGTCCTAAGGGCAGACCGGACTGGGGTGCTCATGGAAGATTCAGGGGAGCCGCCAATAGTGGGGTCTCTGGGGAGATGCCTCGGCCTACAAGAAATGCTGCAAAGGCAGCGGCCGATGCATATAATCTGGTGTCTGGTGAGAGGCCATGCACCTCGGGATCTCTAGCCTGTGATGCATGGTCAGAATAGTTCAGGAGAATGGGCTGAGGACATGAGCTTACGTACACAAAAGACCAAGGAGAGAGAGGGAAGAGACGAGAGAGTTGCGCGTGATAGCAGTGAAGCAAAAGGTGCGGCTTTCATCACCGGTCACCGTATCGGTCAAGAGCTAGATATGGCCAATTTTTAGATGATGGCTGGACACGAAGACCGAACGAAGACCAAGTTGAACATACCTCAGAACGAGCAAGGTAAAAATAAACCCAATACGCTGCACTGCCTACAGAGTAGCCTATACTCGACATAACAGGAACAACTTGAAGGCGGCCTAAATCCAATCTAAAAGAATGTAGATGACATGAAAGAGAGGCACGCATACGGAGCTCCGGCTGTATGTTGGGATTGCCGACCGGACTCTCCGCCATAGTATCGTTCGTTGAGTCCTGAAAGTAATGGGCATCAGAGAGCTTATTCTCCCAACAAGAAGGAACACTAGACTAACCGAACATTGAACACTCTTTGGCCAATTTTGTGCTGCAACCCTTTCGGATAGCTCGAGCAAGGCGAGGTTAATGGATCATAGGCGGTGAGCTATTCCCATTACTGCGAGTCGCAAAGTGTTATGAGAACGTAAAAACGTAGGAAACATTATATAAACACGGAACACGAGTTCCCGAGCCCCACACGAGAAAAAAACGCAGGATAGCATAAGGCGGACAAAATCGACTGGCAGATAGAGGGGCCGCGAAAGGAGGGAACGTAAATCAGCCTAAGGTCCAGCATGAGAGACAAAGCTGATCTGACTTGAACCCTAGATATAAACAATAAACAATAATCACGTGGTAGTCCATATCATGACATTGATGACTAGTAACTTCCGTGACTGAGACCTTCGCCTCTCCTCCATGGCCGCCATTGTTCAATGATTTTCTAGGTTGTCCTTTTACTGGTGGAGGATTTCAATGCATCCAAAGCGGAATCTTCAACCATAACTGTTCTCTCCTGCTTGTGCCCGTTTCCTCCTGGACTAGTCCTTTTCCCTTTCGTGTGGTCTACCTTTCCTCTTGGGCTATTCTGACCGTGAATCATAGGCCAGAGACTTTGAACCCGTACCGGAGTACGTGGCCTCTCGCCAGACACTAGACTTATACACTATATGTCTCTTGTGTGCTGGATGCCTTCTTGGCAGCATTTCCTAGGAAGTTCCTCACAGACCTAACCGTTGTTGAAACTCCTGAAACTTCCATGGAAGATTTCAGAGTTATCTTCCGTGGAAACTCTCAATGATCGTCTCAGTGGTCTGCTACCACGGCTCAGTACGCTGTGTCTCGGCCGCTGTTTTAGTAGGACGAGGGGACTCTTCAGGACGCCGGCTGCAGCTGGCTCTCCTGAACTTCTGTTTTCTACCGTGAAATTAGCGAGTGGCCAGATTTCGCTCTTTTCCAGGAAATTCAAAGAAATTCCGGCAGACTCTGGCTTATCGGTACTGGAAATGGCGATTCTAACATACGACCTGCATGGGCCTGGCGTAGCGGACTGGTGACAGCGTCCTTGATGGTACTCTGCGAGTTGTCCGAGCCATTGGTCGTGCTCCCCCTGTTGAGTCGATTGAAATCTACGGTGGGAGTTGGTGCGACAGCCGAGCAATATGATTGAACTCGATGGCGTATACTTCTTCGACAGTGATCACACTTGGATGGTATGTGTTTCATAAATTTGCGTTCCCGTCTCCTCGTTGATGTTCTTTTCTTATCATTCAGCATATGGTCCGTGGATTTTCTTGGTTGGCTTGTGGTTCTTTCTTTACAGCCGAAGAAATATCATCAAACGCACCCAGCTAGTCGTGGTTTGGGATTTCATCCAGCTCCCACGAGTCGAATACATGATCAATCCGGTCAGAGTGACTTTACTGGGCTGGTGACTCCGTAAGCATTTCCCCTCTCCAGTGGAGTAGATAGCTGGATGCCAACCGTGTTGAAGCTTGGTGGTACGATTCAACCGTACCTCGAAAGACGGAAGAGTTGAAACATCTAATATTGAGACGCCATCTGTGGCACGTCCGGTCCCCTTTTTTTTCCTTCTCTTTTTTGAGTCGTTTTGGGGACAAAGTCATTAACATCCTATTATTTTCAGCGCTTACCATATCGCGCCTACTGCAGAAATGGTCGGATCTTAGCTCGCCAATCGCCACCACTTCCGTCACTGCTTGGATGTCCTGCTGGACGAGACCTCTGGCGCACAAAATTCGTCGCCACTCACACGCTGACCCCGATATGTGGTCACACAGTCGTAGGTCCGCGTGTAGCCTCTCGTGAGCTGGACTAGGTGTGTGTGAACGTGAACTAAACTGGATGCTTCTCGTGAGCTGGATGGGTGACGTCTGGATGTGAACTGGCGACGACTGGGGGCGAAATGAACAAAACTGGGCGACGACGACGACTGGTGAGTGGGGGGAGGGGTCGATTCCACTACAGAAAATGTAGTGTACATGGGGTTTCTATAGTAAATAAAATGGTATAGGGGGTAGAGAATCGAGTCAGAGTCCAGAATAATGGAACTACGGAAATGATAAGCAATAAAAGAAAATGACACTACCCTGGAGACGAGCGCGTGCGTGATGAACTGCGCTTGTTTTCCGTGCTCAGCCGGTGCCTTACATTTCCACGGAAGATAAAAATATAATTTTCCATGGAAGTTTCAGGAGAGCCACTAAAGGCCAGGTCTCTTAATAGGAAATGCTGCCAAGTCAGCGACTGAAATATAGCGTGGTCTGGTGTCTAGTGAGAGGTCGGCACTGGTTCAAAGTCTCTAGCCTGTGATGCATTGTCAGAATACCCTTGGAGGACGGGCCGACGACATGAGCCTACCCACACAAAAAAAGACCAAGGGGAGAGAAGAGACCAGAGCGTTGCCAGTGACTAGCGATAACGCGAAAGGCGCGGCGTCTATGTTGAAACGTCACTGCATCTATCGAGAGCTAGAAATAGGCTGACTTTGAGATGAGAAAGAACGAACAAGAGATTCCAGTTGGACGTACCCCAAAACGAGCACGGCAGAAACAAATACCATATGCTGCACTGCCTGCGAAGTACCTGTTACTTGATATAGTAGAAAAAAGGCAGCATACATCTAATCTATAAGAACGTAGCCCAGCAGAGATAGCATAGAAAGGTGCACATACGGAGCTCCAGCTGTATTGGGATTGGCGATCAGACTTTTCCGCTATAGTGTCGTTTGTCAAGTCCTGAAGATAGTAGGATGTTAAAGAGTTTACCCTCTCAACGACAAGAAATGCTAGACGAACCACATTGAACGTTCTTTGCTCCAAGCCTTTCAGATAGTTCGAATAAGACGAGGTCAATGCACCACCAAAGGTGTAGACAAAGAGCTATCCCTATTAGAGAAGGACCCACCAAACAGCCCACCAAACAGAAGGCGGTCAGAATCGACTGGCAGATGGAGAGGCACAGACTAGACTGCGAAAATGAGGGAACGCAAATCAGCTACAGACTACAGATCCAGTATGAGTAGCGAAGCTGATCTTACCTGAATCCTCCAGCTACAGCGGACCCACTCTTGGTCCAGAGGTCACCAAGACGGTGGTTTCGAATCGCACAGACGACGAGTAACAGAGGCAGATGCAGTAAACAATCATGAGATCATGCTAAACGAGAAGGAAGGCGTCCATGTCGAATGGAAAGAAAAGCAATGCAGCTGTATAATAAATTCTAAGCACTCTCGAGCGGTGATGACCTGTCGCGATGGGGATTGCGTATACAAATCCCATATTAATGCATGAGGCAAAATGATAAGTAGGGAAAGGAATAAAGATGTTCATAGTAACGAGCATCCACGGTGCACATGCCGTCTCAACACCTCCCGACCACCAAAGGCTTGAGTGATTCACGCTGCCCCACTCTCGCCTCCAATTGCAAGTACCTGAGAGCGATGGTGTTATGGGGAATTCGTCCGCCATTTCCGCCGGATCCCGGCGGAAATGCTTAAGCTGCGACATTTCAAGCTTCAAGGCTTATAAGAGCCCCTAAGAGGGGAATGAGGATTGCTTCTGCTGAAGTGCATAAGTACCAAGAGGGTTTTGGTTTATAATAATAAAACCTAAGTATACTTATCAGAGCACAGTGATCAAGTAAGACTTAGGTTAAATCAATGAGATATAGGTTTGGTGCTCACCGAAGTACTTAAGCCCGCGTCCAAGATACGGGTTGGCAATTATATTGATTTCTAGGACTTCATTGACGACTTCAACCCCACAAACTTTGGTAAGAGCTCTGACGATGATATACTACTTACCTGAATTCAATGGCCTTAAGTCATGCACCTTCATGTTTCGACTTAAGGTGTTACACTCACTTCAGTGGATTGAGTTTGGAATATGCACCATTTAAGTGCTGTCTACTCGCAGCTTAATTTTGCGCTTCAAATTCTGCGTTCTTGCGTCAGCACTTAAGTTCGAAACGCTAAAGTAGTCTTAAGTTGGATGAGCTAAAAATAGGATCCGGGCGCTTGAGTATGCCTCACACACCGACACATCACTTAAGTTGCACGGAAGATTTTCAAAAATCAAGAGACCCATGGGAGTCGAAATAAAGCCTCCAATAAAAAGCACCCACTTACCACTGAGACACATACTATTATTGTTGGTGCAAAATAGACCTTATATATGGCATAAAAGTGTCTCTGTAAGGTACCCTTATTGGCTGAGCACGGAAAACACGCGCAAGTCGTTCATCACGCACGCGCTCGTCTCCAAGGTACTATCATTTCTTTTATTGCTCATCATTTCCGTAGTTCCATTATTCTGGACTCTGAATCGGTTCTCTACCTCCTATACCATTTTATCTACTATAAAAACCCCATGTACACTACATTTTCTGTAGTGGAATCGATCCCCCCCACTTACCAGTCGTCGTCGCCGCCCAGTTTCGTTCAGTTCTCCCCAGTCGTCGTCGTTTCGTTCAGTCCGCCAGTCGTCAAGATTAGTCAAGCCCTGCTCACGAGAAGCATCTCAGTTCACGCACGCCTACGTTCACGCCTACGTTCAGTTCACGCACGCTCAGTTTACGGCTCACGAAGAGCATCCCAGTTCACAACCCGCATCTCAACCCTTCCGCCCTCT
>Ga0247737_1000198_pt1 | contig 20908 bp, 26 predicted proteins | sample UWRJL028104C2_FD_180937 | JGI IMG/M metagenome (GOLD analysis project Ga0247737, IMG submission 180937) | Plant litter microbial communities from Arlington Agricultural Research Station in Wisconsin, United States - UWRJ-L028-104C-2 | ecosystem: Environmental > Terrestrial > Plant litter >...
CGGGCCAAGGACATCGCGGTCTTCACCGTCCTGCCGATGCAGCCCCTGGAGTTCCGGGCCGGCCAGTACCTGAGCGTCGAGTGCCCGCGAATACAGCCCCGGCTGTGGCGCACCTACTCGGTGGCGAACGCGCCCCGCCGGGACAACACGATCGAGTTCCACGTACGCGCGGTCGGCGCCGGCTGGGTGTCCAGTGCCCTGGTCCGTCGGCTCGAGGTCGGCGACATGGTCCGGCTGGCCGCGCCGATGGGCACGATGAACCTGGACCGCCGCTCGACCCGGGATACCGTCTTCGTCGCCGGCGGCACCGGACTCGCCCCGATCAAATCCCTGCTCGAGGAGCTGACCCGGTACAACCGCACCCGCTGGGTCCATGTCTTCTTCGGCGCCCGCAACCGCGAGGATCTGTACGACCTGGCCGAGCTGAACCGGCTGGCCGCCCGCTATCCGTGGCTATCGGTGGTGACCGCGTGCAGCGACGACCCGACCTACCCCGGCGAGCAGGGCGACATCTCCGACGTGGTGTCCCGGTACGGCCCGTGGTGCGAGCATGATTTCTTCGTCTCGGGTTCGGGCCGGATGGTCATGGCGACCCTCAAGACCCTGGCCGAGCTGCAGGTGCCGTCGGTCCGCATCAAGTACGACAGCTTCAGCGATCTGTCCTAGTAGACCCAGGGCCGGCCGCTCTGTTGGTAGTCCGGCACGAGGTTCGACTCGGCGTTCATCCGGTCGACGTAGAGCCGCCCCTCCAGGTGGTCGATCTCGTGGGCGATCAGCCGGGCCATGTCGCGCTCGAACCGGGTGGTGACGCGCGTGCCGTCGTACCGGGCGTGCTCGACGTCGAGGCGCAGCGGCCGTCGCACCAGCCCGCGGTAGTCGAAGAACGAGAGACACCCCTCGTACTGCTCGTCGCGCTCGGTCGACTCACCGACCACCCGCGGGTTGATCAATACCAGCGGCTCGGTGCCTCGGACGGCCAGGCGCACCACGGCGACCGCTGCCGACACGCCGATCTGGGGTGCCGACAGGCCCACCCCCTTGGTGAAGTCGTGCACCTGCTCGAGCCGGGCCAGCGCCGCGTGCAGCGCCCCCACCGCCTCGCGGGCCGCGGCCTCTTCGCGCGGGAGCTGGTAGTGCCGGGCGCGCTGGCGCAGCAGTTCCGAGCCGCGCTGCACGATGCCGATGCCGCGCATCTGGCCGGACGCGCGCGGCTGGCCGTTGCTCGCCGGGGCCAGGGCCGAGGTCGCCGGTGCCCCGGCCCCGCGGAACCGCCACTCCAGGCGGTAGCGCGCGTTCAGCTGTGGCGTGTCGGTCGACCACTCGAAGACCGCCCGGCCGTCGTCGTCGTGCCGTTCCATCGGGGTGCGGACTGGCACCTCGGCCGCGAGCGACGTCTCGACCCCCCAGACCTGCGGGTCGAACGAGTCGGGGAAGTCGAGCCGCACGGTGAGGCGCCGGGTGGGCAGCCGCACCGCCCGCTGGAACCACTGGCCCCACTTCTCGACGCCGATCGTGTATTCGTACTGGATGGTGGTCCGCTCGCCCGGGAAGAGTGCGAACTGGCCGCCGTCGTTCGCGAAGAGCAGCCACACCTCCTTGGAGGCGTCTCGGTCGAGCTTGATCCGCCAGTGCATCGGCTCGACCGCCTCGCCCTCGCCGGCACAGGCCCTGAACGCCATCTCGTCGAAGGTCAACGGGTGCTCGCGGTGGTGACGGTTCGAGCCGGTCGGGTCGTTCGGGTAGCGGTCGACCGCGATCTTCACCAGGTAGCGGGTCACCGGGTCGGAGCCGGCGTTGTAGAGGGCCCGGCGCACCCGGCAGCGGTAGGAGCCGTCGACGTAGGTGAGCTCGGCGACCTCGCGCTCCACGATCAGGCCGGTGCCCGGCGGCAGCCACTGCACCGGCACTGGCGGGTCCCGGTGCGGCGCCGCACCGCGCGCGTGTCGCAGCTCGTCGTACTCCTGGAAACGCCGCCAGATCACCCCGCCGGCGCCGAGAACGGATTCCGCGCGGCGGGCGAAGTCTTCGGTGGGCTTGTGCCGCCGCCCCTCGACGTGGCTGACATAGGAGGGGTCGAACCCCATACGCGCGGCGAGCTGCTTCTTGCTCATGCCGCGTTCGACCCGCCAGTGTGCCAGTGCCGTCACAAATTGGTCAGCGGCCCGCTCGACGGGCGAGGTGGTCATCATCGATGTCCCCTTCGCGACGAGAATTTCAGTGTCGCCGCCGCTCGTGTCCGGATGGTGCTAGTAGCGAGTACACGACAGATACCTTGACGAATCAGGCAACGGTAGTGCTGTCGGTTAGGTCACCCTCGCCCCCGCTATTCGTCCGAACGGTCAGCTTGGTTAGGCTACCCTTAGAGGTGTACGGTGAGTCGTCGTCACGGAGGCGTTACGGCCACTGTGTGTTGTTGGCACAGGCGTCTACGTTGTTGGCTCAGGCGTCTACGTTCGGTTCAGGTTCGATCCAGGTTCGATTCGGCGAGGTGAATGCGGTGACCAGCTTCGGGAAGTCGCTGCGGGCCGGGTGCTGCCGGTGACCACCGCCCTCGACCGCGCCCCCCACATCGTCACCAATCCCCTGGATCCGATCACCGTGACCCTGCAGGCCATGTTCGGCACCAGCACTGAGCTGCCCGGCGTCGCCCCCGATCTCCTCGTCCACGACACCACCGGCTGGCAGCCCGCGCGCGCTCTGGCCGGCGACCACCTGGACACCCTGCTCGACTCGGCCCGCCGCCGCTGGAACGCTCAGCCGCACGCCGCGGCCGCCCTGGCCTGGAAGTCCTACACCTACTGGCTGGCACTCCCGGCCGTCCTCGGCTGGGCCTCGGCCCGCCGGATCCCCCGGCTCACCGCCGATGACGTGCTCATCAACTTCACGGACCCGCGCGCCCTGGTCACGATCGGTCTGCGGGCCGACATCTCGGTCGCGGTCCTGCCCGGCGACCCGATCGCCGCCGCCGGGCACCCCCAGGTCAAGGTGGTCGCCGACGAGGCAGCCCTCCTGGACGAGTTGCGCGGCTCACTGCTCGATCAGCACCTGACCCCGCTGCTCGACGCGATCCACAACCGGGTCCGGCTCGGCAAGCGCACGCTTCTCGGCTCCCTCTCCTCCGGGGTCGCCTACGGCGTCCTGCGCTCGGCCGATGTCCTGCCCGGCTCCTCCGTCGAGACGATCACCCGACTTCACCAGGCTCTTGGTGTTGACGGCCTGATCGAGCTGGTACCCACCCCCGACGGCAAGATCGACGTCCAGCGCAAGACCTGCTGCCTGGCCTTTACCCTCCCCCAGCCGAAGGTCTGCCAGGGCTGCTGCATCAAGCCCTGAGCCCGCCCACCGGCAACACGAGGCGACGGTTCTGTCACGAAGCTCGACTACCGACTGTGCCTTATGGCACTGTGCATGGCTATCTGCAATTCGCAACTAGCGCATTGCGAAGAGGCCTAAGCTGGTCGGATGAGGGGCGAAACGACAATGGTGGCGACGGGTGACCCGATCGAGGTTTCCGACGAGCAGGGTCCCGGAGCGTTCGACCAGCTCATGAGGCTTGAGCAGGTAGCGAACCGGATCTTTCTGGTGCAGTCGCTGTTCGTGCCCGGCCTCTTCCAGAACAAGAGTTACGCCGAAGAGATGATCGCCCGCACGACCGGCCTGCAAGCCGGCAGCCGCGAACTGTCCGACCGGGTGGACATTCGTCTGCAACGTGGCGCCATCCTGGAAAAGAGACTGCAGGCCGCGACGCCGCCGCAGGTGTCGATCGTGGTTGACGAGGGCGCGTTGCGCCGTGTCGTCGGCGGGCCGGTCGCCATGCGCGAACAGCTCGGGCACCTGGCGTCGATGGCCCGGCTCGGCTCGGTCCACCTGGGAATCATCCCACTGAGTTACGGCGCGCACGTCGGCCTCAAGGGCTCCTTCGAGGTGCACGAGCTCGCCGACGGCGATGCCGCGGTGTTCTTCGAGGGCAGTCAAGGCGACGAGATCATCCGTACGGATCAGGCGGTGATCGCGCGATACCGAGAGTCCGCTGAGGCGCTGATGACGGTGGCCCTCACCGGCGGCGAGGCGATCGACCGACTGGAAGTGATCAGCGCCGAGCTATGACAGGTCTTCCTGGGTGACCATGTGGATGAAGTCCTGGAACGCGGCACGGTCGAAGGTGAGCACCGGGCCGCCGGGATCCTTGGAATCACGGATATGCACGAGGGCTTCGTCGACAGCCACTTCTACGCAAGCGCCGCTCGTGCTTCTGGAGCTCTTGCGCCAGACCAAATCGCGGTCATCACTCATATGTTCCTCCCGCAACACCACAGGTCCCGGTGTGTGAACTCAGTGGGCAGCGCGGAGATGGGAACAGACCGCGCACGCCCCGATGAGGGCCACGTCGTTGGAGCCGACCGATCATCACCCTACCGGACCTGAAGTCGCATCCTGCGACGCGTTTTCGCACACGCTGCCGCGGCCGACGGGACGTCCACCGCGGGAAGGCATACGCTGATTGCGCATTGCACCCCGGCAGGAGTCCTTGTGGGAGTGCGGGGGTGAAGGAGCAGATCGGATGACTCTGGCCATGCCCAGTTCGCCTGACTCGTCGGCGGTTCCGGGGCCTGCCGTGGCCCGGGAGCTCGTCCGCTCGCGTCTCAAGCAGCTGCGGGAGGCGAGCGAGCTGAGCCCGGCGACCGTCGCGGGGGACACGGGTTGGTCCCCCTCGAAACTCGCTCGCATCGAGAAGGGCGAGGTCACCGTTCAGCCGCTCGAAGTGCGTGCGCTGCTCGCCTATTACGGGGTCGCGGATCAGGACGAGGTCGCGGCCATCACGCGACTCTCGCAGGCATCGCGGGCCCGCCAGTGGTACAGCAAGCATCGGATCAACGGCGACTTCCGAAACTTCGTGGCTTATGAGAACGAAGCGCAGACGATCAATATCTGGCAGGCCCTGTTCTTCCCCGGGCTCCTGCAGACCGAGGAATACGCACGTGCGATCACGGCCTTGTCGATGCGGCGCAGCCCCGACGATCGCGAGGTGCTCGCCCGGGTCAAGCTGCGGATGGACCGGCAGCAGGCCTTCCGCGACCGGTTGACCCGCCCGGATCCGCCACGGATCGTCGCCGTGGTCGACGAGGCTGTTCTGCGACGTCCCGTGGGGGGTCCCGACTCACTGCGCCGCCAACTCGACAGGGTTCTCGAGCTGGCCGAGATGTCGTCCGCCTTCACGATCGCGGTGACCCCGCTTGATCTGGTGCACCACTCCGGGCTCGGCGGGACGTTCGAGCTGTTGCAGTTCAGCGTGCCCGAGCACGGCGACGTGCTGTTCGTCGAGGCCGCCGCCGGCCGGGACTCGCTCACCATGGAGCCACCGTTGACCGCGCTGTTCCGCGACATGATGCACGACCTGCTCACCTACGGCCGTACGGGCGACGACGCCCTGCAGATGATCAGATCGGTTCGCGCCTCGCTGCCGCACCCGTGAGCTGGTGCCCCCTCACGGGAACAGCTTCTCGTTGGCGGCGGCCGCCCGGATGACCGCACGACGCACCTGCTCGAACTCGTGATGCGTCGGCGAACTGAAGATCGTGACAACTCTTCCCCCGTGGGCCGCCCGCAGTTCCATCCAGCGGGGGTTCCGGCGTCCATCGGCAACGTGCGCGACGACGATGCCGGTCGCAGTCAGCGCACCGGCTAGCATCAAGATCATCGACCCGTACGTCACGGCGGCCAGCGGCGCCGCGATTCCCCACTCGACGGCACCGCACACGAGAGCCGCGTTCCGGGCCGAGTGGCTGTTGCGCAGGACCCGTCGGAAGTCATCCAACTCTCGGACGGGGTAGCGGCTGGCCGCGTTCTCGATGAACCGGCTGGTGACGATGATCCGAGGGCCACGGTAATAGATGATCTCCCGACCGTGACCGTCGGCCGAGGTGCCTGTAGTTAGCGCCATGACAACCTCCCTCCCCCTCATGGTGAGGTGAAGATTCGCCGACAGCAAGAGTCTGGTGTCGATACGCGGATAGCCGATCCCTATCTGCATCTCGCAGATACGTCGATACATACTGTTTGTCGCTATAACACGTTTTGGCTGACCGAATAAGTTCTCGTATCCGTCAGATGTCCGTTTTTGCGGCACCCACGCGGGTCCAGATCGCCGCGAAAGTGCGGTCTTCGCCGGTCCACTCGGCGGTACCCCGATCGACCGGCAGCGCTGCTCCCACCTCAGCATCCGCGTCAGCGCGTGCCGGGTGTCGTAGCCGCAAGCCTGCTTGATGAACTCGTTGACGATGCGGGAGGGGCTCAGCCAGTCCAGTGCTGCTGCGAAGTTGGAGAATGGCTGGCCGAGGATGGTCTCCGTGCGTTCGGCTGGGTCGGTCAGTTGCCGGGTCGGATCGGCTACGTCGTCAAACGCCATGGCTAGCTGGTCCGAAGGCTGGGCCGCTGTACGACGGGGTAGCTGTCGTCCAACCGGCCCGCGGTCGCACGGTCGGAATTTCGGTACTGGACCGCCGCTTCGCGGACACCGGCATCGGAGGCGTCGAGCAGTGTGATTAGCCGGTCCAGCATCGAAGCCAGTTGGGCTCGGACGCTGCGGTGCTCGTAAACAAGCGGATTGATGATGCCGCCGGTGACCGGCTCTATAGATCGGGTACCTGTCTCGCGCGTCACTGGCTGCCCGAGCCAACTGGCTGGCATAGGAGTCGAGATCTGGGGGCTCCACCTGAAACGACGTCATGATCTGGGGGCTCCACCTGAAACGACGTCATGAAGGGTCTCCCTAACTGAGGCCGGCACATGGAGAGCGCGTCATGTGATGGCTGCGCGGATGCCTACCAACAGCACGTCGCCCAACAGGATCAGGGCACCGCCGATGGCGAGCAAACGAGAGGAGGCTGCTGGCTCGCGTGACGTCATGGAGCGGATGACGAATGCCGCGCCGACGACGTCGACCGGACCACCGATGAACACGGGGACTAACTCGTTGTCCGCTGCGCCGGGGTCAGTCGCGAGCAACGTGAAGCCGAGAACCGGCATGACAGCGAGGAAGAGCAGGCCTAGACCGCTGAACCAGCGCAACTGACGTGTCGCGTCGATCATTAAGCGATGTCCTCCCTTCGCGTCATAGTTCCCGCCCGTCCCTAACTCCGTGGGCACCTCAGGGGTAAAAACGGTAGTAGTCGATGGAAAGTGGCTGAGCGCCTACTTGCGGAGCGACTACCGATGACGTCGAGCCTCGATTAAAGGGCCTTGCTCGGAGAGCTCCGCCGCCCGCAGTCTCGTGGTCGCGCCTTGGTCGCGATGAGCGAGATCGACTGGTCCGCGATGAGGTCGAATGAGACTCGGCAGGCGTGCGCCGAGCCCTCGTCCAACCTGCGTTCCCGCAGGTGGACGGGGGTTCTTGCTGTTCACGATCGAGCGGAGGGCGTGGGATTCGAACCCACGATGAGTTTCCCCATACCGGTTTTCAAGACCGCGTGCCGCGACCGGTCTACCAGCCGGAACGGCCAGGTCGCGAGGCTCGTTGTCGCGCCATAGTCGCACGCCTGGCATGCAGGCCCTGGACCGGCAGCTCACGAATCTGATGCATCGTCTCCTGCCCATCCGTATGGCCGAGCCCAGGTCGTACCGACAGAGAGCGCAACTGAAAGTGTTCCTCCGTTGTCCGGCCCTACGGGTGAGCTCGGCGACGCTCTGACAGCAAGGCCCTGGGGTCTACATCGGATGTTCCGATCAAGAAAGCGGCAAACTAAGCTGGCAACGAAGAAAGAGAGTGGAGAGCTGATGCTTCGTATGGAACTACGGGTGTGCAAGGTAAACTTCGCACAGCCCGATGTGCGTCTTATTTTCAAGACTCTCTCGGAATCCGGAACTTGGCTTCCTGCATCTTTTGAAGCACAAGGGCGCTTTGCCCAGCTCGCCTCAATGCCAGTTGATCAGGACCTTCGGTTCAGCACTAGGACCGTTGCTCGGCGCCTGCAGGGCATGGGCGAAATCCAGGGCGACGTGTTCTTCCGCGAAGATTCTATTCTTTTCTTAGTCAACGTGCACAGCGAGAACCCCTCTTTTGAGCAGTTTCGATATGAATTTGGCCTGGATGGGGTTCGGGAAATCTCAGAAGTGGCATTGAGTGAAGGCGGATTATTAATCGGCATTGCGACCACCTTAACCGATTATGTCCAAATCTTGGACGAGTTTTCCCTGGCGGTCGCAGAAGCAATTAGGTCATCGTTTGATGGCCGCAAGATTCGCTACATGAAACTGGATTGGGAGCCAGTATCTGCGGAGAGGGATCTGTTCGATAGTTTGCGAGAACGTCTAGCGGCTGAGGGCATTGAACCAGCGTTCTCGCGCGCGGAGCTGTCGCCCGAGTTGAGTTTAGGGGCGCAAGTACTAGCGGACAAGTCGGCGCGAGGTCTTATACGTGAGCTAAGTGAAGCTGGTTTCGCTCGTGAGGCGGACGTGCTTACTCGACGCGGAAGGAAAGAAGACGAAGTACGAGCCGCCTTAGGCTCGCTCAAGGACGCCGGCCTCGTCGTCACCGAGCATCTACTTACCTGCCGGCACTCCACTGCTCCGCTGACTAGGATCACGGATCCGGCAGAGCTGGAAAATCCGATTGTGGGGAACCTTAGGTGCGGTAAATGTAACCGCACATATAACCAAGAGCTACTGTCTGAAGGGCACAGTCTCTCTGGATTGGGGCAGGGTCTCAGCCGGGGAAATCATTGGATGACCGTATGGGTTGCAGAACGCCTGACGGAACTCGGTGCGCCCCTAGAGGCGCAATATTGGAATATTGAGGAATCGGGCGAGGAAGTTGACATTATCCTTAGCTTTCTGGGAAGGCTTTGGATATTCGAACTCAAGGACCGCGATTTTAGCGCAGGCGATGCTCACCCCTTCAACTATCGACGTGTAAGATATCGTGCTGATGAAGCCGTCATTATCACGACAGGCAAAGTTATGCCTGATGCGAAGCGAGTTTTCGAGGACCTCTCTGGAGGGTCGCGGCGTGGCGGCGCGGGTGGTCGAGGGCCTACCTTCATCGAAGGTCTCGCTAATGTAACTCCAGGGCTGCGGGATCAGTTCGACACTGCTGCGCTCCGTCGTGCGATGTCCGTGCTGCGCCTTCCCTCGGCTATTACGGGATATGACCTAGAGAAGGTGCTGCGGTCCAAAACGGAGGCTAAATTGCCCGACGGGGCTGCTTAGGGGATCAGCAGTTCAGGTTCTCCTCTCGTGTTAATGATAGATTTGCGGGCGCCTAAGGGTTCGAGGAATAGATGCGGTATCCTTAGTTACCTCGATCTTGAACTGGAGCGTTTCCCGTGGCTGATGTTGAACGCACACTTGTCCTGTTGAAGCCTGACGCTGTTGCCCGCGGCCTGATCGGCCGCGTGATTCAGCGCTTCGAAGACGCCGGCCTGAAGGTTGTCGGGACCAAGATGGTGCAGATGGACGCGGAACTCGCACGGAAGCACTACTTCGACCTTGAGGAGCGGTTCGGCAAGGACGTTTTTGACCTGACCGCCAGCTTCATGCAGATGGGTCCGGTTATCGCGCTGGTCCTCGAAGGCGTCGAGGCTGTTGCCAACGTCCGTCGGCTTGTGGGCTCGACGTTCCCTGACCAGTCCGCGCCTGGGACCATCCGCGGGGACTTTGCGCACGTCTCGAAGGCGTACTCGCAGGCCAACAAGATTGTTGCGGCGAACCTCGTGCATGCCTCTGGCAAGCCCGATGAGGCGAAGTACGAGATTGAACTGTGGTTCGACAGTTCTGAGCTGTTCGATTACCAGACTGTGGCTGAGAAGTACACGTTCTGATGGTCGGCGGGGATGTCGAGCAGCGGCCGTCGCTGAGCGAGGTCCGGAAGATGTACGAGGACGAGTGCTTCTTCCAGGATGATCGGGCGGCGGCCGAGTACGCGTACGCGCTCGCCGTGCGGCTGCGTGAAATCGGGCTCTTCAGTGAGGCACGCCGGTTCGCCGGTGAATGCCTTGAGCTGGCCGAGCGACTGCCGGCGAACACGCTCGACGACGTGGCTTCGACCAAGACGTCGGTGGGAGGAGTTCCGCTGCCGGAGCACTTCCATGACGGTGTGGTCCGGTCTCGGCTAGCCGACCTGCTCGACGTGGCGTAGGCGGCCGGCGCTGCTCACCGGAGATTCGCGTCCAGGTGGTCTTGCACTGGACCGAAGAACGGATACGGGACGTTGGCGGTAAGGGTGGCGCGGTCGCACCACGCCACCTCTGCCAACTCCTCTTTATCGGCGACGTGGGCCGTGCCTTCCACCACGTCGCACGCGGTGTAGATCATGGTCCGGCCGGTTTTGGGGTGTACGCGCTCGCCCAGGCCGCCGGTTGCACGTACGGTCAGGCCGGTTTCCTCTTGGGTCTCCCGGATCGCGGCTTCCGCGCCGGACTCGCCGGCCTCGACCTCGCCAGCGGGGAACTGCCAAGAGAGTGACCCCTCCTTAACCCGCCTCCGTACGAGCAGGACCTGGCCATCGTTGATGATGACGGCGGCCGCGATGGGTGGGCGTTCTTCGGTGATGGGCTCGCTCATTGCTCCCCTTCCAAGGCGCGCAGAACCGGCGGAAAGATCCGCTGTTTCGGGATGAACCGGGTGACGTCTTCGGTGGGCGCCCAGAGGGCGCTCGTGTTCTCGATCTCGTCGCGGTTCTCGACCTCGCCGGCGAGGTAGTCACAGAGGAAGTAGCTCGCGCTCACGCCGGAGAGCGGGTGGACGCGGCTGCCCAGCTCGCCACGGACCGAGCAGTGGACCCCGGTCTCGGCGAGGGTTTCGCGGATGGCGACGGTCTCGGGTGTGGCGCCCGGCTTGACGATGCCGGCGGGGAATTGCCAAGTGATGCCGCTCGGGTCGGTGTCGCGTCGGCAGACCAGCAGGACCTCGGCGTTTCGCAGGACAACGGCTATGGCGATGGCCAGCGCGACGACTCCGCTTGCCGCAGCGGCCTCGGCGTCGTCATCGGCCTTGAGCTGGCGAGCGAACCGCAGCTTTACTGCCTCGTCTGCGCGGCCGTAGGCGGTATCGAGCGCGCGCTGAAGCTCCGGCCGAATAATGGTCTCTGGCTTCTCGCTCCAGGCCGCGACTGTGCGTTTAGCGACGCCGATCAGGGCTGCCATCTCGTCCTGGGACATCCGCATTGCTGCTTGCAGCGCTGTGGCGTGGAGGCCGGTCCACTGATCGATGATTGTTTGCCGGGCCGGCTGGCTCACGAGACCCTCGCCGCGGGCATGCACGTCCGCGCTGATCGGGCGCATCGCAGATCAGCCGTCATCGGTCAGTCGACAACCGCGAATTTGGTGCCGGCGGGATAGGTCTCGACGTCGCCGTTAGCTCGGGTGACCGTGACTGCCGTCGTCGCGGTGGCGGAGTCGCCCGGTCGCAGTTCGATTCGATCGGGCAGCTCGGCGACGAAGGTGCCGAGCCCGTGCCGGATCTCGATCAGACCCTCGGACCGCAGCACCGCGAGGGCGCGTCGCACGGTTTCGCGTGCAAGGCCGAACTCGTCGTGAAGGTCCTTCTCCGAGGGCATCCGCTGGCCGGCTTGTAACTCTCCGCCACGAATGCGATCGCGAAGAAGGCTCGCAAGCTGCCGATAAGCAGCGCCTTCGCGATCCGGGGTAATCACGTGCTTACGTTAGGTACAGACGTGCGGTCCGCGAGGCGCGTATGCGTCTAGACGTCTAGTCATTTACGCGCGATGCTGTAACTGCTGTCCCGCGAGGGATCAGCTCACGCAGCCGTCGCTTGAAGGGATGCAGGCATGCCAGTCAGGACGCAGGAGCGCTGCCCGCTCTACTGCACCACCAACCACAAACATGAGATCGACCAGCATGCGCGCGTCATTGCCGAGGTCGACGTAACCAGCGAAAACGCTCTCGTCGCCGTCAACCTCGTGCGCCGAGACAAGGGCGACGAGGTCGAGTTGTCCATCGGCAAGGGATGGGGCGAGCCAGCGATCACGGACCTGACGGCCGACGAGGCGCGGTCGTTGCGCGACGCGCTCAACGTCGCCGTCGCGGTCCTGGACCGCAGTTAGCGCACGCCCGATACACGCGAGCCCCGGACGCCAACGGCGCTCCGGGGCTCGTTTTCATCATGACTGCACCACAGATGCATCGACGATGGTCTTCGCGTCATCGGCAGCGCGCGGCTTCTCCGGTTGACTTGGTCTCACCGGAAAGCAGCGACAACGAAGGAGGTGAAGAACCGATGCCTGGACGGACTTACACCGATCCACGCCGCGGGCGGGATGCCTGCCACTCGCGGACGGCCGCTGGCCGCCAGGCGGGCGAACGCCCGAACATGCGGTCCGCTGCCGGCGCCTGGCCGCGCGAGACGTAGGCCGCCCAAGTAACGCGACTGATCGGCGCTCCCACTGATCGCAGGAACGCTAGAACGTCGTCCGTCGTCCACCAGTCTTCCGGCAGCTCGCCGTTCGCCTCAGCCATCACGGGGAGGTTAGCAGCCGACTAGGGGACATCTCCCGCGACAAGTCCGCAGCGCTCCACTTCTCCACCGCTCGCATCCCTGATCTGCATCTTCGATCGAGCTTCCTCGTTTGCCTGAATACAACGTGGCGTTGTAGCGTTCTCGCATGGATACAACGTCAAGTTGCATTCGACTCCGAGCGGGTTCGATCGGCGCCAACCCGGAAGGACATCCGTGTATCGCATCCCGTTGCCTGACGAACGGACGGCGGCCCACCTCGCCGCGATCGAGCGCGAACAGCGCCTCCTCGAAGCCGAGATCGCCCTGGTCGACGCCGAAATCCGGTTCCTCACCGCCGAGCCCGCCCCGACCCAGCTCGACTGGCGTCGTCTCCGCCGCGCCCAGAACCGCGTGCTGCGCGAGATGGTCGCTCTCGCCGAGCGCTACCTCCGCTCGATCGACGAGGTGGCCTAATGCCGAATCGCCTTCGCCTGGCGGCCGATCCGCCGGCCCGAACGACCGGGAGGCCCGCGTGAGCCTCGGAATCTTCTCGCTGATCCTGCTCGCGGTGCTGGTCATGCTCTGCATCGACGGCAAAACCCGCGGCCGGATCGTCGTCGCCGCGCTGTGCGCACTGATGCTCGGCCTGGTCATCGCCGGCAGCAACGGCGTACTCGTCGAGCCGTCTCATGCGCTGGTCGACGGCGTCCGTGCCGGTCTGACCGCCATTGGCCACTCGCTGGGTGGCAACAAATGAGCGACCCACACCTGAGCCGCGTCCGCTGGGGAGTGCGCGGTGCGCTTCTCCTCGGCGTCGCGACCTCGGTCGCGGCGAACATCCTGCACGCCCAACCGAGCCCGATCAGTCAGGCCATCGCGGCCTGGCCACCACTCGCGCTACTGCTGACCGTCGAGCTGATCTCGCGGATACCGGTACATCGGCGTTCGCTGTCCGCGGTCCGGCTCGGGGCTACCGCGTTCATCGCGGGCATCGCAGCGTGGGTGTCCTAATGGCACATGGCCGGCGTCGCCTCACGGTACGGCGAGGTCGGCGCGGCTCCGTACCTCATGCCGTTGTCGGTCGATGGCCTGGTCGTCGTCGCCTCCGTCTGCCTCGTCGAGCTTTCCGGCCGGCTTGGTTCGGCGGACGCCGAGCAAGTCGTGGCGGAGGTAGAGCCAGAGTCAGCGAACGCTGTGCGGACGACGGCGGACACCACGGAGGACAAACCGGCGGACATCAAGCCGGACATCGCGCCAGGCGCGACCAAGGCAGCCGTTTCCCGTACGCCGCGCAAGCGGGACACCGGCAAGGCGGTCGCGCGGTTGCGCGGTCGGCATCCCAACCTGTCCGCCGCCGAGATCGCTAAGCGCCTCGGCGTGACCGACCGCACGGTCCGCCGTCATCTCTCCAGCGCGACCCACTGACCAGGAGACACGCATGCCCGACAACGCGAAGTTTCGCCTTGCGATGGTCCTGCGAGCTCTCGGCGACAACGCCGAGGACATCGCTCACCTTCTCCAGTACGGCGGATGGCGCGGCCTGCCGCACGACGTCAACTCGTGCCCGATCGCGCTCTACCTGCGCACGGTCGTGACCGACGTGACCGACGCGGCTGTCAGCTCCGAACAGGCCAAGGTTCACACGGCTGACGGCGCCGACATCACGATCGACCTCACGTCTGCCCAGGCCGGCTTCGTCCTGGCCTTCGACCTCGGCGTCTACCCCGGGCTGATCGCCACCGCGACCGACGGCAACGGCGACGTGATCGACGAACTCGACCTGTAGATCCGCCCGGGGCGCGGCCTCTCGGCCGCAAACCATCAGCCGCGCCCCGGCCTCTTCCGATCGGCTCTGCGACCTCCCGGAGGAACTCTCATCATGGCAACCCCGAATCCCGACGACGAATTCGACTGGTCGGCCGCCGAAGCCGACGTCGTTTACCTGAACGCGCGCCGAGCCGGTCGGCCCGAGAACTGGTCGGCCGACATCGACGACGAACACGACGAGAATGGCGACGAGCCGCTTCCGGTCGATCTTCCGGACGCACGGCCCAGGCCAGCCGTGACCCGCCGCGCGATCATCCCGGCGTGGATGCGGTCGAAGGCCGAAGCGTTCGCGCTCGCGCGGTGGCTCGTCGGCCACTACACCCACGTTTTCCTCTACCACCTGACCCGGCTGCCGCTCTATGTCGGCCGTCTGGCCTTCCGGGCACCGCGCGGCCTGGCCCGTACGGTCAGCAGCGCTTCCCGATGGATCTCCGACGCCGAAGGTCGTCCCGTGCGGCTGGCCGCCGTGCGGCGCGAGGACGCAGCTGACTACCTGCGGCTATCACGGCAGCGCGACAACCGCGTACGGCTGCGCACGGTCATCCTGATCGCGCTCCTGTCCCTCGTCCTGCTCGTCGTGGCTTTCCTGCTCGTCATGGGATCGCGCGGAGCCTGGTCCGCCGCCGCCGCACTCCTCGTCGGTGTGCTGGGCGTGATCGGCTCGTCGGCCGACCGGCCGCTGATGGACATCGCGGCCATCAAGCCGCGTGTCCGGAAGCTCACCGCGGACGTCGTGACGCGAGCGTTCCTCGCCGCCGGCCTCTGCAAGGCCGACGACCCGATCAGCTTCCCGATGCCGATCATGCGGGACGGTCCCGGCTGGCGCGCGATCATCGACCTGCCGTACGGGACCAAGGCCGACACTGCGATCAAGAAGCGCAACGACCTCGCCGCTGGCCTCGACCTCGACGAAGTCCAGGTCTGGCCCGAACGCGTCCGCGGGACGGGCGGATCAGCGCGACGCGTGGCGCTGTGGGTCGCCGATGAAGACCCGTACGCAAAGCCCTCGGCGCTGTGGCCGTTGCTGGCCAAGGGCTCGGTCGACATCTTCGAGCCGTTCCCGTTCGGCGAGGACCAACGAGGCCGTGTCGTCCGCTTGCAACTCATGTTCACGTCGCTGCTCATCGGTGCCATTCCTCGGATGGGCAAGACGTTCGCGGCCCGCGTGCCGGCCCTGGCCTGCTCGCTCGACCCGATCGTCGAGCTGCACATCTACGACGGCAAGGGCGGCCAGGACTGGCGGCCGTTTGAGCGGATCGCGCACCGGGTCGGCTTCGGCGTTCGCGACGAGGTGATCTCGGCACTGGTCGAGGACCTGCGGACCCTAGTCGACGACATGAATCGGCGCTACGACACGATCGCGACGCTGCCTGCGGACATCTGCCCGGAGTCCAAGGTCACTCGGGCGATTGCGGAGCGCCGTTCGCTCAAGCTGTGGCCGATCCTGGTCTCGATCGACGAGTTCCAGCGCTACAGCGGGCACCCGATCTACGGCGACGAGATCGTCAGTCTGCTGACCGAGCTGTGCAAGGTTGGCCCGTCCGTCGGCATCATGATCGAGTTGGCCACCCAGAAGCCGGACGGCAAAGCCGTCCCGACCGACCTGCGCGACAACATCGGCACGCGATTCGCGCTCAAGACGATGACGTGGCAGTCGTCCGAGGCGGTGCTGGGCGCCGGCTCCTACACCGCCGGCTACGACTCGTCGCGGTTCCAGAGGGCGCACAAGGGCGTAGGCATCCTGCTTGGCGCCGACGACTCCGGCACGGTCGAGGAAGCGCTCACAGTGCGGACCAACCGCACACCGATCGCCGACATCGACGCCGTCATCGGCCGTGCGTGCGGCTTGCGCGAGGCGGCGGGCACGCTTTCCGGGTACGCGGCGGGCGAGCGCTCCCAGATCGCCGAGGCGGTCTCGCTGCTCGACGACATCCTGACCGTGGTCCCGGCCGGCGAGCCCAAGGTCTGGTCGGAGACCGTGGCCGCGCGGCTCGCCGAGCTGCGGCCCGAGGTCTACAGCGGATGGAAGCCCGAGCAGGTCGCGGCAGCCCTCAAGCCGTACGGCATCCCGGTCGGCCGCCAAGTCTGGGGCACCGATCCGGCGACCGGCGACAAGGCCAATCGCAAGGGAGTCCACCGCGAAGACGTCGCGGCGGTAGTCGCCGAACGTAACCGGCGACGCCGAGCCGCCTGACGCTAGCAAGCCGCTAGATCTAGCCCCGGCAACCGCTAGGTCTAGCGGCACCGCTAGCCCTTTTCACCGAATCCCACCAGGACTCTAGCTCTCTAGCGCCCTTGGCCCAACGCGGCCAAAACCCGCCCTGGAGGCACCCATGGACGCCGTCCGCGTCGCCGCTAGCCTGCTGTGCCCCGCTCTGGCCTTTGTCACCCTCTGCTACGCAGCCGTGTGCGCCGCCAAACCCTTTCGCACCTGCCGACGTTGTGCGGGGACCGGTCTGCGCGGCACCCGGCGAGGACTGCGAAGCCGCGCCTGCCGCCGATGCGACGGCGCCGGCATCCGCATCCGTTACGGCCGGCACCTGTTCAACGAGATCACTCAGCTCTACCGCGACGGCAACCGCTGAGCAGCCTTCGACGCGACAGGACTTCGACACCGTGACCCGTACCCCGCCGCACGACGAGGCCGCCGAGCGTGCCGTTATCGGTGCCGCTCTCCTGGCCCCGGCGCTCGTCGCGGACCTCTCCCGCATCGTGCAGCCCGATGACTTCTACCGCCCGGCACACGCCGAGTTGTGGTGCGTTCTCTTCGGCCTGCACGGCGCGGGAGCCCCTGGCGATCCGATCGCCGTCGCCGCCCACCTCGCCGACGCGGGATCGCTGCGCAGACTGGGCGGCGCGGCCTACCTCCACACCCTCATCGCATCCGTCCCCACCACCGCGAACGCCCCGCACTACGCGCGGATCGTCGCCGAGCGCGCACGCCGCCGCGATGTTGCCGACCTCGGCGGCCGACTGACCAACCTCGCCGCAAGCGACGCCGACACCCGCGACGTTCTCGCGGCTGGCCGCGCCCTGTTCGATACGGCATCGGTGCCAGCTTGGCCGACGCCGATCCCGCTAACCGGACGCACCGCCCCACGGCCGTTCCCGGTTCAGGCCCTGCCGGGCTGGCTGGCCGACATGGTGGCCGCCGTCGCGGAATTCACCCAGACCCCGCCCGACCTGGCCGGTTGCATCGCCCTAGCCGTACTGTCCGCCGCAGCCGGCGGCCGAGTCGAGGTCGAGGTCCGCGGCTCCTGGCGGGAGCCGGCGAACCTGTTCACGGTCGTGGTTCTGCCGCCAGGGTCGCGGAAGTCGGCCGTCTTCACCGCGCTGGTCCGGCCGCTGCTCGCGGCCGAGGCCACGCTGATCGAGCGAACCCGACCCGTGATCGTCGAGGCCGAATTGGCGCTACGCGTCGCCGCGAAGGCGGCCGACCGCGCCGCCAACGCAGCGGCGGCCGCTACCGACAGTGCGGGCCGAGACCGGTTACTCGCCGAAGCTGCCGCCGCCGCGATGAACGCCAACTCGATCACCGTGCCGACGCTGCCGCGCCTGGTCGCCGATGACGTCACCAGCGAACAGGCTGCGTCCCTGCTCGCCGAGCAGGGCGGCCGACTCGCTGTCCTATCACCCGAGGGCGGGATTTTCGCCACCCTCGCCGGCCGCTACTCCGGTGCCCCGAACCTGGAAGTCTTCCTCAAAGGCCACGCCGGCGACATGCTCCGCGTCGACCGCCGATCGCGGCCGGCCGAGCACGTCGACCGGCCCGCGCTCACTCTCGGCCTGGCCGTGCAGCCCGAGGTCCTGCGCGACATCGCCCAGATGCCAGGCTTCCGCGGCAAGGGCCTGCTCGCCCGCATCCTTTTCGCCGTCCCGGAGAACACGGTCGGCCGCCGCCGCGTCGGCACTGACCCGATCCCCGACTCGACCGTCCAGGCGTACGCCGAAAACCTGAGCGCCCTCGTGCTCGACCTGGCCGACCGGCGTGACCCGATCCTGCTGTCCCTGGCTCACGACGCGAACGAGCGGATGCTCTCGATCGAGCGCGACATCGAGCCGCGCCTTGCACCGTCAGGCAGTTGGGCGCACATCGTCGACTGGGCCAGCAAGTACGCCGGCGCCATCGCCCGTATCGCCGGCCTTCTCCACCTCGGCGACGGCTGGCCGACCGGCCGGATCACCGCCGCGACCTTCGAGCGTGCGGCAACGATCGGCGCCTACTTCGCCGATCACGCCCTGGCCGCCTTCGACGACATGGGCGCCGACCCGCTGATCGACGACGCCCGGCACGTCCTGAGCTGGATCGAGCGCACCCAGACCGAGCGATTCACGAAGCGGGACCTGTTCAGCGCCCTGTCCCGCGGACGGTTCCGCAAGGCCGCCGATCTCGATCCGGTCCTCAACCTCCTCGTCGGACACGGATACCTCGCGCCGGCGCCGACCACGGAACGCCGTGGCGCCGGCCGCGCGCCCTCGCCCGGCTGGCTCGTGCACCCGGAGATCACCCGGCCCGCAGCCACGGTCCAACCGATCAGCGTCGGGCGGGCCTCATGATCGCGCCCGTGGGTCCGCGGAATCCGCGCAATCCGCTGATCTCTCCGGCCGCCACTGTTCTGCGGATTACGCGGATTCTGCGACGACTCTCGGCATCGTCGCCGCGCGGGCCGCCCGACGTCGAGAGATCCCGTGGTCAGGACGGAACCCGCTGCTCACAACCCAAGGAGGCACGACGTTGGCTGCCCACCAGGCTGGCAACGAACCGATCATCGATCTGTCGCGGAAGCGGGAGAGCCGGACCCGTTCTGCGGCCGAGAACCACGCGCCGACCCGCCGACGGGGGCCAGCACCCGCGACGAGACGGTCCCTCACCCTCGCCGAATTCCTGGAAGCCGAGCAGGTGGCCAAGTCCACGTTCTTCAAGTGGAAGGCGCTCGGCTTGGCACCCGCGACCTACAAGTTGCCGAACGGTCAGATCCGTATCCGCTGGGCTGCTTATGAAGCTTGGCTCGCGAGCCTTGAGGAGCAGGAAGCCGCATGATCACCAGTTACGACGTGCGAATTTGGAACATCCAAGTGCACGAGGGGAAAGCGCGGAAGGCCGGTAAGCCGGTCTGCACGTACCGCCCTCGGTGGGTGGTCGCCGGCGAAGTGTTCGGGGAGAGCTTCAAGACGAAGGCACTGGCCGAGAGCTTCCGTTCGAAGCTCGTCACCTACCAGCGGGAGGGCGTCGCGTTCGACGTGGCGACTGGCCTTCCGGAACCGATGGCTCGTCAGCTCAACACCAAGACGTGGTACGAGCACGCCATTGCGTTCGTGGATATGAAGTGGCCGCACGCCGCGGGCAATCAGCGCAAGAGCATCGCCGAGTCGCTGGCCCACGTGACGCCGGCATTGCTGTCTTCCACCCGCGGCGCGCCGTCCGATACGGAAATTCGACGCGCGCTCTATTCCTACGTCTTCAACACGACGCGACGGAAGGCCGGCCCGCCGCCGGACGACCTCGCCGCCACGATTCGGTGGCTCAGCACGAACACCGTCAAGCTCAACGACTTGCAGGACGCCGCGTTGGTGCGGAAGGCGCTCGACAAGCTCTCGCTACGCCCCACGGACGGAAAGCCTGCAGCGGCGAACACGATCGCGCGCAAGCGCGCCGTGTTCTACGGATCGTTGCGGTACGCCGTTGAACTGCGCCTCCTGGCCGCCCACCCAATGGATAACGTGCAGTGGGTCATGCCGAAGTCGAACGATGAGGTCGACCGGAGATCGGTCGTGAACCCGCGGCAGGCGCTCGCTCTGCTCTACGCGGTGTGCGCCATCGCGCCGTGGCTCGTGGCGTTCTTCGCCTGCCTCTATTTCGCAGGTCTTCGGCCCGCCGAGGCGATACACCTCCGTGACGCAGACTGCGACCTCCCCGACGACGACGGATGGGGCACGCTGCGGCTCTCCGGTTCGACGCCACATGTCGGGGAGGGGTGGGGCGATGACGCGACCGCGGTTCGGGAAGACCGCGAGCTCAAGCATCGCGCCAAGTCGACAGTCCGACCGGTGCCCGCGCCACCGCCGCTCGTGCGCATCCTTCGGTGGCACCTCGCGGAGTTCGGATGCGCACCGGACGGCCGGCTGTTCATCACTCACCACGGCCTCTACGGCGGCGGTCCGATCTCGCGGGTGACCTATTCCCGTGTCTGGCGCGCCGCGCGAAAGGCGGCTCTCACCCCGGCGCAACACCGGTCACCGTTGGCCAAACGACCGTACGACCTGCGGCACGCCTGTGTGTCGCTGCAACTGAACGCGGGCGTCCCGGCGACCCAGGTCGCCGAGTGGGCAGGGCACAGCGTGCAGGTGCTCCTACGGGTCTACGCGAAGTGCATCGAGGGCCAGGACGAAGCAGCTCGCCAGCACATAGAGGGCGCCCTGGACATGGACGCTGGCCATGATGAACGCTAAGAATCCGTTGCCGCGTATGCGCCGCGAGGTGACCCGGGGCCACGCGTCAACGAGATAGCTCCGGGAGATCACATGAATACCATGTGGCTATGAGTCTATGTACGGCCCCGGTCCGGGGTCATCGGAGCTCCAGGTCGGCCGCGGCGTGCCCTGCATGCCGCGGCCGACGCTCTGGGTACTT
>Ga0247737_1000199_pt1 | contig 20847 bp, 14 predicted proteins | sample UWRJL028104C2_FD_180937 | JGI IMG/M metagenome (GOLD analysis project Ga0247737, IMG submission 180937) | Plant litter microbial communities from Arlington Agricultural Research Station in Wisconsin, United States - UWRJ-L028-104C-2 | ecosystem: Environmental > Terrestrial > Plant litter >...
TTCATGTCGGGCCCGAGCATCGCGATCGAGTGCAGTGACCCGCGCACGGTGACGAAGGTGGTCGAGATGCCGTGGGCGCGGAGTTCCTTCACGAATGCCTCACTCTGGGAGAGCGGGATGCGCTCGTTGAGCGAGTGGCCGACGAAGAACGGCGGGTCCGTGACGTCCACCTGGTAGACGGGCGAGGCCTTGCGTGCCGCCGGGCACTCCCTGAGCTTCTCGCACCGCAGGTAGGCCAACTGCAGGGGGATGAAGTTCGGCAGTTCTGAGCCCTTGCTGGTGAGGTCGGCCGGGCCGCTGAGCTCGGCGACCGCGGCCACCCGCGCCCCGGTGGTGCGGCCGCCATGACCGGCCGTGCCGAGCATCGAGACGAGGTTGCCGCCGGCCGAACCGCCGAAGGCGCCGATGCGCTCCGGGTCGACCGAGTAGTCGTCCGCGTGAGAGCGCACCCAGCGCACGGCGGCCTTCACGTCGTTGAGCCCGTCGGGGAAGGGGAACTCGGGGGCGAGTCGATAGTCGAGGGAGAACACGACGAAGCCACCCGCCGCCAGCCACTGGCAGACACTGTTGTACTCGGGGCTGCTCTTGTCGCCCGCCCGCCAGCTGCCGCCGTGCACCAGCACGATGGCGGCACGGTCGCCGTCGGACTTCTTCTTCGGCTGGCAGACGTTGAGACGCTCGCGACGGTCGCCGTCGCGGTGGTAGACCACATTCTGCTTGACCAGCACGGACTGGTACGACCGGAACTGCGGATACGCGGGCTGCGGGATGGTGACGCTCTCCTGCGATGGCGTGCTGCGGCCGGCGGAGCATCCGACCAGGGTGAGCGCGATCAGTGCGCCGGCCACGGCAGCAAGCAGTCGTCTGCGCACTTTCCCCCTGTCTGGTGCAAATAGGCGCGATATCAGGTAACGTAGTCCAGTCGGCTCTAGACATCGCGAAATCTCGCGAATGGGTTTGTAAGTCTTTCGGGCCGGTTTCCCTCCGCGCAGTGCACATAAGAACGCACATGCGGAACGCACCTCAACTACTCCTTGATGTGCAAAGGGAACAATCACGTATGTGAACGGTCCTGGCCAAAGACTGCCCGGGTTCCAGCAGAAGCGCTGCTCGTTGGTTGCGCGCTGCCATGCAACTAAAAACAACCCGGAAAACAACTATGCCTAATTTCGACAAGAAGGCGGCCTCCGGTCGTCCCGCCAAGAAGTACAACACCGGCGCTCCCAAGGCCGGCAGTCGCAGCGAAGGTCACCGCGGATTCCACGGTGACGCCGCCCCGGCCAAGAAGCGCTGGAACCAGGATGACCGCGCCGCTCGCACCGGCGACCGCCCGGCATCCACAGACCGCCGCCCCAACTGGGAGCCGCGCACCGAGCGTCCGTCGACCGGCCGCACCGAGCGTCCCGCGTACGGTGACCGTGCCCAGCGCACCGAGCGTCCGTCTTACGGTGCTCGCACGGAGCGCCCGTCCTACGGCGACCGTCCGGCTCGCACGGAGCGCCCGTCCTACGGCGACCGCACCGAGCGTCCCTCCTACGGCGACCGCCCGCAGCGCGGCGAGCGCCCCGCATACAACAACGACCGCCCGTCGTACGGTGACCGTCCGGCCCGGGGCGAGCGTCCCTCGTACGGCGACCGTCCGCAGCGTTCCGAGCGCCCGTCGTACGGTGACCGCCCGGCCACCAACGACCGCGCGCCTCGCACCGAGCGTCCGTCGTACGGTGATCGCCCGCAGCGTTCCGAGCGCCCGTCGTACGGTGACCGCCCGGCTCGCACGGAGCGTCCGTCCTACGGTGACCGCCCGGCTCGCACGGAGCGTCCGTCCTACGGTGACCGTCCGGCCACCAACGACCGCGCGCCGCGCACCGAGCGTCCCTCCTACGGAGACCGCCCCGCCCGTTCCTACGACGACCGCCCGGCTCGCACCGAGCGCCCCTCGTACGGAGACCGTCCGGCTCGTGCCGAGCGCTCCGAGCGTCCGTCGTACGGTGACCGCAACGATCGCCCCGCGCGCTCGTTCGACGACCGTGCACCGCGCCGCGACAGCGACTACTACCCCGCGAAGCACGACACCAAGTCGTCCTCGTTCGCGGCCCACGAAGACGTCGTGCTTGAGCGCCTCGAGGCCAAGACCATCACGGCCGATGACGCCGTGGGCAAGACCTGGAAAGACCTCGGCATCGGCGACAACATGACCCGCCAGCTCACCGCGATGGGTGCGGCGACGCCGTTCCCGATCCAGGCTGCGACCATCCCCGACGTGCTGTCGGGCAAGGATGTCCTGGGCCGCGGCAAGACCGGCTCCGGCAAGACCATCGCCTTCGGCGCACCGCTCGTCGAGCGCCTCATGGAGAACGAGGGTGGCAAGAACCGCAAGCCGGGCCGCAAGCCCCGCGCGCTGATCCTCGCCCCCACCCGCGAGCTCGCCATGCAGATCGACCGCACCGTGCAGCCGATCGCCCGCAGCGTCGGCCTGTTCACCACGACCATCGTCGGTGGCGTGCCGCAGTTCAAGCAGGTCTCCACCCTCCAGCGCGGCGTCGACATCGTCATCGCCACGCCGGGCCGCGTCGAAGACCTCGTGGAGCAGGGTCGTCTCGACCTCTCCGAGGTCATGATCACGGTGCTCGACGAGGCCGACCACATGTGCGACCTGGGCTTCCTCGAGCCGGTGCAGCGCATCCTGGACGAGACCAAGAAGGGCGGCCAGAAGCTGCTGTTCTCCGCCACCCTCGACAAGGGTGTCGCCACCCTCGTCAACCAGTACCTCAAGAACCCGTCGGTTCACGAGGTCGCCGGTGAGGACCAGGCGTCGTCCACCATCGACCACCGCGTGCTGCTCATCGAGCAGCGCGACAAGGGCCGCATCATCGAGGAGCTCGCCGGTGGCGAGGGCAAGACGCTGATCTTCGCCCGCACCCGTGCCTTCGCCGAGCAGCTGGCCGACCAGCTCGAGGACGCCGGCATCCCGGCCACCTCGCTGCACGGTGACCTCAACCAGTCCCGCCGTACGCGCAACCTGCAGCTGCTCACCAGCGGCCGGGTCAACGTGCTGGTGGCAACGGATGTCGCGGCCCGCGGCATCCACGTGGATGACATCAGCCTCGTGATCCAGGCCGACGCACCCGACGAGTACAAGACCTACCTGCACCGCTCGGGCCGCACCGGCCGCGCGGGCAAGCAGGGCACCGTCGTCACGCTCATCTCGCGTGCCCGTCGTCGTCGCATGGACGAGCTGCTGGGTCGCGCCGAGATCAAGGCGCAGATCGAGCCGGCCGCTCCCGGCGACAGTGTGATCGGCACGCTCGCCGCGCTGTAACCCGTTCTGCACGCAGGGCGCTCATCCTCCGGGGTGGGCGCCCTTCGTCGTTACCCCACGCACGTTTGCCCGAATTTGCAGGTTTTGAGTGCTGAAACTCTGCAAATTCGGGCAAACGTGCGTTCAGAGACGGGCGAGCCAGGCATCCGCGTGGCCGTCGAACGGGGCAACGCGAGTGCGCACCAGCCGCAGGACCTCCGCGGCTGTCGCCTCCGTCGCGGCGGCAACGTCGTCGGGGTACCCCATCGCGACCCGGTGCTCGTCGAACTCGTCCTCGTCGTCGATCCACACGCCCCGCTCGTCGTCGGTGCGGATGACGTCCAGATCCATGTCGATCGCCGTCAGACTTCGAGATCCCGCATCCCAGTGCACGGCCGCCGCGATGTCGACATAGATGCGCACGCGGTCGGGATGCGCGGGCGGGAAGAACGACGCAACCCAGTCGCCAACGCTCGGTATGAGCACAACGTTGTCGGTCCTGGCGACGTAGCTCGCACCCGGACGGCACTGCACGCCTCCCGCGTGGCGCCCGAGCCAGATTCCGTGCTCGTCTTCGCCGAGCAACACGATGTCCGAGGTCCAGTGCGGTGTGCCGTCCCACTTGCGCCAGCGGACAGCGGCATCGGCATGAGGCATCCTCCGATCCTAGGCCGCAGTCGAACTGCCCACGGTGGCTGCTCCGACGGCAGAAATGACAGCCATCTCGGGCAGTTCGACGCTCCTGGCGTCAGCCCGCGGGGAGAGTCACGCGAAAGACCGACCCGACGCCGGGGGAGCTCGTCACCGAGATGCTTCCGCCGTGCGCCTCCGCCAGCCGGCGCACGATGGACAACCCCAGCCCACTGCCGCCGGTCTCGCGGTTGCGCGACTTCTCCGCCCGCCAGAACCGGTCGAAGACGTGCGGCAGGTCCTCCGCATCGATGCCGACGCCCGTGTCGACCACATCGATCGTGACCCGATCGCCCAGCTGCTGGGCGCGCACCTCGACCGAGCCGCCGGCCGGCGTGTAGCGCAGCGCATTGCGCACGAGATTGTCGAGCATCTGCCGCAGCCTGAGCGGGTCGGCATCCGTCACCGGGTCGCCGTCGACCGACAGGGCGAGACGGATGTCGTGGCCCTCAGCGAGCACGGCATGTGCCGCCAGCACCTGGCTCAGCACCTCGGCGACGGACAGCGGCTGGCGATTCAGCCGCAGCCGACCGGCGTCGGCCATGGCGAGGTCCTGCAGATCGTCGATGATGTGCTGCAGCAGCATCGCCTCCTCGAGCAGGGAGCTGGCCAGGGCCGCATCGCCGGTGACCATGCCGTCGCGGGCCGCCTCCAGCCAGCCGCGGATGTTGCTGAGGGGTGTGCGCAGCTCGTGCGCGATATCGCTGGTCATCGCCCGGCGCTGTTGCTCCATCGCGTCGCGGGCCGCAGACATCTCGTTGAACGCCGTGCCGAGGCGCGCGATCTCATCGGAGCCACGCACCTCCACCCGCGTGCCGGCCTCGCCGCGCGCCATCGTCTGCGCGGCGGTGGTGAGGGCACGCAGCGGCCGGGTGAGACGCGTACTGGCCAAGACCGTCACCAGGATGGTCACCAGCAGTACCCCGGCGGCACCCGCCGCGATGCGCAGCTGATTGCGGCTCGACAGGTCGAAGGTGGTCGGTGCCGCTCCGCTCTCCGTCGTCACGGAGAGCACGGCCGACGACGCGACGTAGGGCGAGAGCTGGGTCTTGCGCGCGGTGGAGATGCAGTCCCGCACGGTCTGGGTCGGTTCGGTTCCGGCGACCTCGGCGACGGTCGGTGACCAGCTGAAGTCCACATTCACCGTCACCGGCGCGACGTCGTGGCGGGCGAGGCAGTCGCCGACGAGGGTGTCGAGCGCGGCGAGGGCGGTCGCCTCGGTCGGGGTGGGGTCGTCGAGCTGGGAACCGCCGCAGCGGGAGTAGTCGTCGGCGAAGGGCGTCGTCACCGCGGGCCTGCCGCTCGGCAGGGTGCGCATGGAGGCGGTCACCGTGCCCTGATTCAGGCAGGCGAGCACGCGGTCCGCGATGCCGTCGAGCACGGAACGTTCGGCGGCGGGAAGGCGGTAGGGTCCCACGGCATCCGGGTCGATCCGGTCGGCGGGCGCCTCGGGAAGGATGACCGGGTCGACCGCGAGTGGATCGATCACCGCCGATGGGCGCCGCCCCGACGACGGCGCGGCCGTGGTCTGCAGCTCGATGCTGCGACCTGTGCTCTTCTCGAGCGCGGCGATCGTGTCGCGCACGCCACTCCAGTCCGCGTGCGTCGCGCCGTATTCGAGGAGGGTCGTGTAGATGCGGGTATCGTCGGCCAGCGACTGGCTCTCCTGCTGGCGGATTCCGCCCGACGCGGTGAGGGCGGCGAGCCACGCGGTGGCCGCGATGGATGCCACGGCGACGAGCACCGAGACCGCCAGCATCCGGATGGCGAGGCTACGGCGCATCGACCGACGCCTCGTCGGTGAGCGTGTAGCCGACCCCGTAGACCGTGACCAGGTGGCGTGGCCGGCGGGGAACCGGCTCGATCTTCTTGCGCAGGTTCATCACATGCACGTCGATGGTGCGGCCGGTGATGTAGCGGTCGAATCCGTGCAGCTGCTCGAGCAGCTGCTCTCGGCTGAACACCCGACCGGGTTCGAGGGCCAGCGCCTCGAGCAGCCGGAACTCGCCGGGGGTCACGGTGACCGGCGCCCCGTGCACCTCCACCCGGTGTCGCACCGGGTCGATACGCAGCGGTCCCACGGTGAGCACGGCATCGACGGATGCGGCGGCCACCACCGTGCGCCGCAACAGTGTGCGCACCCGCGCCGCCAATTCGCGGGGGCTGAAGGGCTTGGTCATGTAGTCATCCGCCCCCAGATCGAGTCCGAGCAGCAGATCGTCTTCGGTGGAGCGGGCGGTGAGCATGAGGATGGGCAGTGGGGATTCGGCCCGCAGGATGCGTGCGACGTCCAATCCGTCGACCTGAGGCAGCATGATGTCGAGCACCAGCAGGTCGGGGCGGATGCGGCGGGCGTCATCGATCGCGCGCCTCCCGTCGCCGACGACGGTCACCGTGTGGTGGTCGTGCTCCAGATACCGGCGGATGAGTTCGGCCTGCTTCGCGTCGTCCTCGGCGACCAGGATGTGTGCGGGCATGGGGTCGATCCTAGGTTGAGGCCGCTGTGCGCAGCCGCGGACCACAGGACGACCATGAAGCCCTGACAGGTTTCTGACATCCGGTTGCGAGCGTTGTCGGCATGAACGAGAAACCCTCCCGCCATCGGCGTGCGATCGTGCTGGTCTGCGCCGTTGTCGTCGGCCTGCTCGCGGTCGGAGCAGTCACGACCGCCATCGTCTGGCACGGCTCTGCCACGGTGCTGCCCGACGCGCCCGTGACCGTCCGCACGGTGAAGGTCAGCACGACCGACCTGACCGATAGCCAGACGCTGTCGGGCACGCTCGGTTTCGGTGTGGCGAGCACGGTCGCCGGGGCGGGGGAGGGCACGCTCACCCGACTTCCCGCGGTGGGCGACGTCGTGGGGCGCGGTGCCGTGCTGTATCGCGTCGACGACGTGGCCGTGCCCGTCTTCCTCGGGGCGACACCGCTGTTCCGCACTCTCGGGGCGGTGGGGCTGAAGGGTGCGGACGTGCAGGTCGTCGCCGACAACCTCAACGCTCTCGGGTTCCCGACCGGCATTCAGACCGCCGACCCGGCGCGAGCGGTCTGGACGGCCCGGGCGACCGCGGCACTCACCCGCTGGCAGCGCTCGGCCGGTCTGGACCCGTCCGGAACGCTTGGCGTCGGGCAGGTCGTGGTGCTCGGTGCGGAGGCGCGGGTGAACGCCGTGCTGGCCAGGCTCGGAGACGCGGTGGCGCGCGACGTGCTCACGGTGACCTCGACCGCGAAGGTCGTGACGGTGCCGGTGAAGGCCACGGAGCTCTCGCCGGTGAAGGTCGGCGGGGCAGTCACCATCGTGTTACCGGACGATTCACGGATTCCGGGAACGATCGCGGCCATCGGCACCGCTGCCGCAGGCGGCGATGGGAAGGACTCCGCCAGCGACGAGGCGCCGACCCTCGCGGTCACCATCACCCCGAACGATCCTGCCGCCGTGGCAGCCCTCGACTACGCCACGGTGGAGGTGAAGGTGGTCACCCGGAGCCGTCCCGGTGTTCTCGCGGTACCGGTCGGAGCGCTGGTGGCGCTCTCCGAGGGCGGGTACGCGGTGCAGCGCCGCGACGGCAAGCTGATCGCGGTCACGACCGGCATGTTCTCGCGCTCGCTCGTCGAGATCAGCGGCCCGGGCGTCACCGACGGCATGACGGTGGTGACGGCACAGTGAGTGACCACGGCACAGTGAGTCACCACGGCACAATCAACGTCCTCGAACTCGACCGCGTGAGCAAGCTCTACGACGGGGGCGTCGCCGCGCTGCGCGATGTCTCGCTCACCATCAGCGAGGGGGAGATGCTCGCCATCGTCGGCCCGTCCGGGTCGGGTAAGTCGACCCTGCTCAACATCATGGGCACCCTCGATGACGCGAGCGCCGGAGCCGTCCGCATCGGTGGTCTGGATGTCGGCGCGCTTTCCGATCGCAGGCTCTCGGCCCTGCGCGGCAGGCTGCTGGGCTTCGTCTTCCAGCATTTCCACCTCACCGACGGACTCAGTGCCGCCGACAACGTGGCCACGGGACTGCTCTACGCCGGAGTGCCGCGTCGTCGTCGCCGACCGCTCGCGCTCGAAGCGCTGGATCGGGTCGGGCTCTCGCATCGTGTCGAGCACCTGCCGCGGCAGCTCTCCGGCGGCGAACGACAGCGCGTGGCCATCGCCCGCGCGGTGGTGAACGCCCCGGCTCTCGTGCTCGCCGACGAGCCGACGGGCGCCCTCGACAGCGCCAACGGTGCGGCGGTGCTGCAGCTGCTGCTCGACCTGAACCGCGACGGAACGACGATCGCGATCATCACCCATGACCACGACATCGCCGCGCACCTGCCCCGGCGGGTGGAGATCCGCGACGGCGCCATCCAGCACGACAGCAGCGTTCGTGACAGCACTGTCAGTGACAGCACGGGGAGCCCGGCATGATCACCATCGACTCGGCCAGCGAGCCGGTGCGACTCGGCCTGGGCGACATCCTGCGTCTCGGCTTTCTCGGCATCAGCACCCGCGCCCTGCGGGCCGTGCTCTCCGCACTGGGCATCTCGCTCGGTATCGCCACGATGATCGTCGTCACCGGAATTCCGGCATCGAGCCAGGCGGCACTGCTCGACCAGCTCACGGCTCTCGGCACCAACATCCTGCGCGCCGACCCGGTCGCCCAGCAGAACCACCCGGTGACGCTGCCGACGGATGCTCGGGGCATGGCCGCGCGCATCGGGCCGGTCACCGAGGCCTCCGTCGTCGCCAACACGCATAGCACCGTGCGCCGCTCCGACCTCGTCGATCCGCTCGACGGGAGCGGTCTCACCGTGCTCGCGACGAGCCCCGGGTTGTTGTCGACGATCAACGGTCGCGTCGCATCCGGACACTTCTTCACCGTCGCCGAGGCGCGCTTCCCCACGGTCGTGCTCGGCTCCGTCGCCGCAGCCCGACTCGGGGTCGATCGCCTTGCCGCCGGCGGGCCGGCACCACAGGTGTACCTGGGCGACACCTGGTTCACCGTGGTCGGCATCCTCGCCCCGATGCCGCTCGCGCAGGACATCGAACGGTCGGTGCTCGTCGGCTGGGATGCGGCCAAGACCACCCTCGGCTTCGACGGCAGCCCCACGGTGGTCTACGTGAAGGCGCGAGAGGATGCGATAGAAGACGTGCGCGCCATTCTGCCCGCGGCGCTCAACCCCGCCGCCCCCGGGCTGGTGCAGGTGAGCCAGCCCTCGCAGGCGCTCGCCGCCAAACGCGCCACCGAGGGCACCTTCTCCGGACTCTTCCTCGGGCTGGCCGGCGTCGCCCTTCTCGTGGGAGGGGTCGGCATCGCCAACACCATGTTCGTCTCCGTGCTCGAGCGCCGGGGCGAGATCGGCCTGCGCCGGGCCCTCGGCGCCTCACGCGGGCAGATCCGCGGCCAGTTCCTCACCGAGGCCGTCGCGCTTTCGGGCCTCGGCGGGGCCGCGGGAACGGTGCTCGGCATCCTCTGCACCGTCGGCTATGCCACCTATCAGGGCTGGCCGCCGGTGATTCCCGGCAGTGCCGTGGTGCTCGGCATCGGCGGCGCGCTGGTCGTCGGCGTTCTGGCGGGGCTCAACCCGTCGATCCGTGCGGCACGACTCACTCCTACCGCGGCGCTCGCCTCCGCCTGACCACACGCACTCCACGCACTCCACGAAAGGAATCCCATGTCGCCCCGTACCGCTCTCGCCGCCGTGACCGTCTCGGTCATCGCCGCCCTCGTGCTCGTTGGATGTTCGAGCTCGACGCCCGACCCCGAGGTCGCGACCCTGCAGACCGCCCCACCCTCACGCGTGCCAGACGCCCCGGGGTCGGGTGCTCCCGGCGACGCGCGCCCGCGCGAACGTCTCGACATGAATGCGTCCGATCTTAAGGTGTTGTATGCGGAGTACGACGCCTGCATGGCGGAGCATGATGTGTCGGGTCTCGGCGAGAACGCCCACGGCAACGTCGGTCCGGGTGCAGCGATCCCCGACGATGCACTCACCGCCTGTGCGCCGATCAAACCGCTGCCCGCCTGGGAGAAGGACCGCACCAACCCTCTGGCGCTGGACTTCGCCGAGAAGGTGATCGACTGCCTGCGCGGCAAGGGAGTGAAGTACGTCGAGCTCTACAACGACCCCGACAATCCGATCATCGGCGAGGTGTTCGGTGGGCCGACGCACGACATGCAGTCGAACGTGCTCGGCCAGAAATACCAGCCGATCTGCGAGCAGGAGGTCTACCGGGCGCAGAAGTGAGCGGGGCGAGGCGGGCATACAGTGGATGGATGCTCATCCGCCCGTTCCACGAGTCCGACACCGATGCCGTGGTGGCGCTCTGGACCGCGGTGGGGCTGGTGCGTCCGTGGAACGATCCGCTCGCAGACATCCGTCGCAAGCTCACGGTGCAGCCGGAGCTGTTTCTCATCGGCGAGCTCGACGGGGCGGTCGTCGGCACTGCGATGGTCGGCTACGACGGCCACCGCGGCTCGGTCTACTACCTCGCCGTCGACCCCGCGCAGCAGGGCAGGGGCTACGGTCACGCGCTCATGGCCGAGGCCGAGCGGCTGCTGACGGAGCGCGGATGCCCGAAGATCCACGTGATGATCCGCTCCGACAACAGGCGGGTGATCGGCTTCTATCGCGGGCTCGCCTACGGGCAGGAGCAGGCCGAGACCATGGGCAAGCGCCTCATCCTCGATGAGAGCTGAACACCCCTAGACAGGGGCGGTGTCGCGGGGGACATTGGGCGCAATGGACTACACACATCTCGGCCGTTCGGGCCTTACTGTTTCGCGCCTCTGTCTCGGCACCATGAACTTCGGCGAGCAGACCACCGAGCCCGACGCGCACTCGATCATGGATTCCGCCCTCGATCAGGGCATCAACTTCTTCGACACGGCCAACGTCTACGGCGGTACGACCGGCAAGGGCGGCACGGAGACGATCGTCGGCTCCTGGTTCGCGCAGGGTGGTGGCCGACGGGAGAAGGTGGTGCTCGCCACCAAGGTCTACGGCGACATGACGGATTGGCCGAACGACGGCAAGCTGTCGGCCCGCAACATCCGTCTCGCTCTGGATGCCTCGCTTCAGCGCCTGCAGACCGACTACGTCGACCTGTACCAGTTCCATCATGTCGATCGGAACACCCCCTGGGACGAGATCTGGCAGGCGATGGAGACCGCGGTCGCCCAGGGCAAGGTCCTCTATAACGGCAGCAGCAACTTCGCCGGCTGGCACATCGCCGCCGCCCAGGAGGAGGCGCGCAAGCGCAACTACACCGGGCTGGTGAGCGAGCAGTCGATCTACAACCTGCTGAAGCGTGACATCGAGCTCGAGGTCATCCCGGCTGCCGAGGCGAACGGGCTCGGCATCATCCCGTGGTCGCCGCTGCAGGGCGGCCTGCTCGGCGGGGTCGTGCGCAAGGAGCGCGACGGAAGCCGGCGTACCAGCGAGCGGTCGACTTCAGCACTCGAGACGCACCGCGAGGCGATCGAGGCCTACGAAGACTTCGCCGAGCAGCTCGGGCAGGAGCCGGGTGATGTCGGTCTGGCCTGGTTGCTGCACCAGCCCGCGGTGACGGCGCCCATCATCGGGCCGAGAACCCAGGAGCAGCTGGATTCCGCCATCCGGGCCCTCGGTGTCACCCTGGATGCCGCGGCGCTCGCCCGACTCGACGAGATCTTCCCCGGCCACAAGCCCGCGCCCGAGGACTACGCCTGGTGATCGCTTACATCGAACCAAGGAAAGAGAGAATATGAAGACACGCACCATCGGCGACGTCGCCGTCGGAGAGATCGGACTGGGTGGAATGCCCATGTCGATCGAGGGTCGACCCGACGAGCAACGCTCCATCGCCACCATCCACGCCGCGCTCGACGCCGGTGTCACGCTCATCGACACCGCAGACGCCTACCATCGCGACGCCGACGAGGTCGGCCACAACGAGTCGCTCATCGCGCGCGCGCTCGCCTCGTATGGCGGCGACACCTCAGACGTGCTGGTGGCCACCAAGGGTGGTCATCTCCGTCCGGGCGACGGCACCTGGACCATCGACAGCAGCCCGAAACATCTCAAGGAGGCGGCCGAAGCGTCCCTCACCCGCCTCGGGTTGGACGCGATCGGGCTGTACCAGCTGCACCGTCCCGACGTGAACGTGCCCTATGAGGAGTCGGTCGGTGCCATCCGCGATCTGCTCGATGAGGGAAAGATCCGCATGGCGGGCATCTCCAACGCGAACCTCGAGCAGATCAGGCTCGCCCAGGAGGTGCTCGGTGGACGTCTCGTGTCGGTGCAGAACCAGTTCTCGCCCGCGTACCGCTCGAGTGAACCGGAGCTGGAGCTCTGCGACGCGCTCGGCATCGCGTTCCTGCCCTGGAGCCCGCTCGGCGGGATCTCCTCCGCGGGCACGCTGGGCGACCGGTTCGCCCCGTTCAAGGAGGTGGCCGATGCGCGCGGACTGACCCCTCAGGTCGTCTGCCTCGCTTGGCATCTCTCGAAGTCACCGCGAGTGATCCCGATTCCCGGTGCGTCCCGCCCGGAGAGCATCCTCAACTCGGTCGAGGCGGCGGATGTCACTCTCACGCCCGAGGAGATCGCGGAGCTCGACGCGTCCTGACCCGTCGTGGGCGGTCGAGGGGCTCCGGCTCTCGGCGGCCGCCCTCAGGCGAGTGCCCCTTCCGGCGTCTCCGTTCCGCGTCTCCGTTGTGCAGCGTCTGCGGCACAACGGAGTGTCGGGCCGTCGTTCGTGCCGACGAGTTGTCACTCGAGTACCTCTCTCGCGGAATAACAGGTACGTGAGTGACATCTCGCGGCCCGCCGCGGTATGGATGCCGCAGTGTGGATGCCGCGCGGCCGTGCGATGTGGTGCGCGCGGAACGCAGTGAAGGCGGCCGCTCTCAGGCGAGTGCGAGCAGCGCGGCGGCCACCAGCGCCAGCACGAGACCCACGATCTGCACCGGAGCGATGCGCTCCCGCAGCAGAACCGCGGCGAGGATGATCGTGCCGGCCGGGTAGAGGGCCGTGAGAACGGATTGGATGGTGAGTTCGCCCAGGCGTAACCCGAGCAGCAGCAGTACGTTGGCCGCGGCATCCACCGTCCCGCCGATGATCGCGAGACGAAGGCCCGGCCGCCAGCCACCGGTCGTGGTAGCGCCTCGTCTGCGCGCGAACAGCGCGATGGCACCGACCGCTGCGAACATGATGACGGCGTTGACGGCTCGACTGACGATGAGCGGTGCGAGGCCGGAGTTCTCGGGCGTCAGATCGATGATGACGAGGAACCCGCCGATGAAGGCTCCGGCGCCGACCGCCATGAGCAGCGCCTTCACGGACGGTCGCACCGCGCCCTTTTCCGGTACGAAGCCGACGAGCACCACGGCGACGAGGGCGATCCCGATCGCCACGTACCCGAGCACACTCAACCGCTCACCGCGCACCACCCCCACCAGCGCGGGCACGATCGCGGAGACCACGGCCGTGAGCGGCGACAGGATGCTCATCGGTCCGATCGCGAGGCACCCGTACAGCAGGGCGACGCCGATCGCTCCGCTCACGCCGGAGAGCGCACCGAGCAGCAGCGTGTGCGGCTGCCAGGTCCCGCCGATGAATGGCAGCAGCACGAGCAGCAGAACGAGGCCGGACAAACCGCCGATCGCCGTCACGCGAATTGCGCTGATGCGCTTCGAGGCGAGGCCGCCGATGAAGTCGGCGCTGCCGTAGACGAGGGCGGCGAGCACTCCGATCACCACTGCGGCCATGCGCATCCTCTCCTCACGGGGTGATTCACCGTAGCGGTTCTCCACACCCCGGCCGCACCGTCGGTCGTCACGATTAGACTCGCCGGGTGAGTTGGAACGCCGAAGTGGACTGGGATCCAGACGATCTCGTCCCGCCCGACGATTTCGACGCTCCGCCACCCCCTCCCGACCGAGAACCTCCGATCGTCGCCGAGGTGAAGGCTGCAGCTCCCCGCTTCGCCAGCGCGGCAGAGGCCCTGCACACCGTGTTCGGCTACGAGGACTTCCGCGGCGATCAGGCCGCGATCATCCAGCAGGTCGTCGACGGGGGAGACGCCCTCGTGCTCATGCCCACCGGCGGCGGCAAGTCGCTCTGCTACCAGATCCCGGCACTCGTGCGCGACGGAACCGGCGTGGTCATCTCCCCGCTCATCGCCCTCATGCAGGACCAGGTGGATGCTCTGTCCGCCGTCGGCGTGCGTGCAGCGTTCCTCAACTCCACCCAAGACTCTGGCACCCGCCAGGCCGTCGAGCGCGCCTTCCTCGAGGGGGAGCTCGACCTGCTCTACCTCGCGCCCGAGCGGCTGCGCGTCTCCTCCACGGCCGCCCTGCTCGACCGCGGGCGCATCTCGCTGTTCGCCATCGACGAAGCACACTGTGTCTCGCAGTGGGGCCACGACTTCCGCCCCGACTACCTGCAGCTGTCGATGCTGCACGAGCGCTGGCCGACCGTGCCGCGCATCGCCCTGACCGCGACGGCGACAGAGCAGACCCACCTCGAGATCCAGAAGCGACTTCAGCTGGCCGACGCCAAGCACTTCGTAGCGAGCTTCGACCGGCCGAACATCCAGTACCGCATCGCACCGAAGAACGCGCCGCAGCAGCAGCTGCTCGAACTGCTGCGCAGCGAGCATGCCGGCGACGCGGGCATCGTCTACTGCCTGTCGCGCAAGTCGGTCGAGCAGACCGCGGACTTCCTCAGCCAGAGCGGAATCCCCGCGCTGCCGTACCACGCCGGTCTCGATACCCGCGTGCGGGCGGCAAACCAGTCCCGCTTCCTGCGCGAAGACGGAATCGTCATGGTCGCCACCATCGCCTTCGGCATGGGCATAGACAAGCCCGACGTGCGCTTCGTGATGCACCTCGACCTGCCCAAGTCGGTTGAGGGCTACTACCAGGAGACCGGCCGCGCCGGGCGTGACGGCCTGCCGTCCACGGCCTGGCTCGCCTATGGGTTGCAAGACGTGATGCAGCAGCGCCGCATGATCGACCAGTCGGAGGGCGATGCCGAGCACCGCCGCCGGCTCGGCATGCACCTCGACGCCATGCTCGCGCTCTGCGAAACCGTCGAGTGCCGTCGGGTGCAGCTACTCGCCTACTTCGGCGAGAAGTCGGAGCCCTGCGGCAACTGCGACACCTGCCTCTCCCCACCCGAGGCCTGGGACGGCACCGTCCCGGCACAGAAGCTGCTCTCCACCGTGGTCAGGCTGCAGCGCGAGCGCAACCAGCGCTACGGCGCTGGCCAGCTCATCGACATCCTGCTCGGGCGGATGACCGCGAAGGTCACCCAGAACCGGCACGACTCGCTGAGCACCTTCGGCATCGGCACCGAGCTCACCGAGCAGGAGTGGCGGGGCGTCGTGCGCCAGCTGCTCGCCCAGGGCATCCTCGCGGTGAACAGCGACGGCTTCGGAACGCTGCTCACCACCGAGGCGAGCGCCGCGGTGCTCGGCGGTTCGCGCGCAGTGATGCTGCGGCGTGAGGCGGAGCGCCCGGCACGGGCATCCCGCGCCCGTCGCACGGCGGTCGCCGATCTGCCGGCGGAGGCGACACCGCTGTTCGACACCCTGCGCGCCTGGCGTGCGGCGGAGGCCAAGGAGCAGGGCGTTCCTGCCTACGTGATCTTCCATGACGCCACGCTGCGCGAGATCGCGTCGGGCCGCCCGGCCAGCCTCGACGTGCTCGGCACGATGACCGGCGTTGGCGCGAACAAGCTGGCGAAATACGGCGAGGCCATCCTCGAGGTGGTCGGCGCAGCCTGACGCTCTCGTAGGCTGGTTCGATGCGTGATCTCTACCCCGCCATCGAGCCCTACGAATCCGGAATGCTCGAGGTCGGTGATGGTCAGAGCATCTACTGGGAGGTCAGTGGCAACCCGCAGGGCAAGCCCGCGGTGTTCCTCCACGGTGGCCCTGGCGGCGAGAGCGGGCCGAAACACCGCAGGCTGTTCGATCCGGAGAAGTATCGCATCGTGCTGCTCGACCAGCGCGGCTCGGGAAAGAGCCTGCCGCACGCCAGCGACCCGGACGCCGACCTCAGCGTGAACACGACCTGGCACCTGGTCGCAGACCTCGAGCGTCTGCGCGAGCACCTTGGCATCGACCGGTGGCTGGTGCTCGGGGGGTCGTGGGGGAGTGCGCTCGCCCTCGCGTACGCCGAGACGCACCCCGATCGGGTGAGCGAGCTCGTGTTGCGGGGAATCTTCACGCTGCGCAAACGGGAACTCGACTGGTTTTACGAGGGCGACGGTGCCGACCAGCTGTTCCCTGACCTGTGGGAATCGTTCCTCGCTCCGGTGCCGGTCGAGCAGCGCGACGGCGGGCTGATCGATGCCTACCACCGGCTGCTCAGCCACCCGGACCCCGAGGTGCACGGACCGGCGGCCGTGGCGTGGTCCACCTGGGAGGCGTCCACTGTCACGCTACTGCCGCGGCCCGACGTCATCGCCTTCTTCGCATCGCCGCGCTACGCGACGGCCTTCGCCCGCATCGAGAACCACTACTTCGTCAACCGGGGCTGGTTCGACGAGGGGCAGCTGATCCGCGACGCTCATCGGCTGCGCGACATCCCCGGCGCGATCATCCAGGGCCGCTACGACGCGTGCACCCCCGCGACGACGGCCTGGGATCTGCATCGGGCGTGGCCGGAGGCGGACTTCACCATGGTGCCGGACGCCGGGCACGCCTTCGACGAGCCGGGCATCCTCACCGCCACCATCGAGGCCACCGACCGCTTCGCTGCCAGAACAGACTGATCGGGGTACACGACCGGTCCCCGAAAGGGGGGTCGTTGGGGGCAGTGGCCCTGTGGCACTATTGCCCCTGTGAGAACCCGAATCTCGCTACCCAGTATTTTTGCGCGCCAGCGACGCGTTACCCGAACGTCCGTGAGCATTGCCGCGGCCCTGTTGCTTGCCCTCTCGACGATCGTCGTGGGAGTCGCCCCCGCGGCGACCGCCGCCGGCTCGTCCTGCGGCGCGACGATCAATCAGATCGCCTGCGAGAACAGCAAGCCCGGAGCCGACCCGGACGTGTGGGATATCGACGGTTCAGGCGACCCGACGATTCAGGGATTCTCGACCGACATCAGCGTCAACCTGGGCAAGAAGATCGATTTCAAGATCGACACCAACGCCCGTGCATACTCGATCAATATCTACCGCACCGGCTACTACCAGGGCCTGGGTGCGCGCAAGATCGCCACGGTCACACCGTCCGCCACACTGCCGCAGACCCAGCCGCAGTGCATCTCGGATCAGGCCACCGAACTCTACGACTGCGGCACCTGGAATGTCTCCGCCTCCTGGACCGTTCCGGCGGATGCCGTCTCCGGCGTGTACATCGCCGTGTTGCAGCGGGGGGACACCGGCGGCCGCAGCCACATCACCTTCATCGTGCGCGACGAGTCCAGCCACGCCCAGGTGCTGTTCCAGACCTCCGACCCCACCTGGCAGGCCTACAACGCGTACGGCGGATCCGACTTCTACCAGGGTGCTGCCAACGGCCGTGCCTACAAGATCAGCTACAACCGGCCCGTCGCCACCCGCGGGGTGCAGAACGGCCGCGACTTCTACTTCGCCAACGAGTACCCGATGGTGCGCTTCCTGGAGAAAAACGGGTATGACGTCAGCTACTTCAGCGGCGTGGACACCGACCGCTACGGCTCGCTGCTGACCAACCACAGCGTGTTCCTCTCCGTCGGCCACGATGAGTATTGGTCCACCGGCCAGCGGGCGAACGTCGAGAAGGCGCGGGACGCCGGCGTCAACCTGCAGTTCCTCTCGGGCAACGAGGCCTACTGGCACACCCGCTACGAGAACTCCGTCGACGGATCCGGCACCGCCTACCGCACCCTCGTCTCGTACAAGGAGACCTGGGCTGCGCCCGCGGGCAAGATCGACCCGTCACCAACCTGGACCGGCACCTGGCGCGATCCGCGATTCGCGTCGGTGGCGAACGGTGCGTCGAAGCCGGAGAACAATCTCACCGGCACCGCGTACATGGCCAACTTCTCCGACCTGGCCATCACGGTCAGCGCGGCAGAGGGCAAGACCAGGCTCTGGCGCAACACCTCCCTGGCATCCCTGCCGGCCGGGAGTGCCCAGGCCCTTGCCGATCACACCATCGGGTACGAGTCCGACGAGGACGTCGACAACCTCTTCCGCCAACCGGGCCTTGTGCACCTCTCAACCACCGTGGGCTACGTGCCGGAATACCTCCAGGACTTCGGTAGCGTCGTCGCGGAGGGCACGACCACCCACAACCTGACGCTGTACCGCGCCACCAGTGGGGCACTCGTCTTCGGTGCGGGAACGATCCAGTGGACCTGGGGTCTCGACCAGGAGCATGACGGCGATGGTGCACCCGCAGACCCGCGGATGCAGCAGGCGCAGATCAACCTGCTCGCCGACATGGGTGCCCAGCCGACGACCCTCGCTTCGGGCTTGGTCGCCGCGACCGCCAGCACGGATCGCACCGCCCCCACCACAACCATCACCTCACCGACCACGGGCACCGCGGTCGCGAACGGCGCCATGGTCACGGTCACTGGCACCGCCTCGGACGTCGGCGGCGTCGTCGCCGGGGTCGAGGTCTCGACCGATGGCTCTAGCTGGCACATGGCCACGGGAACCACCTCCTGGTCGTACACCTACCCACAGGCCGGATCGGGAACGCAGAAGATCCAGGTGCGCGCCGTCGATGACAGTGCCAACTACGCCGCCGCTCCAGCAGCGGTCACCCTGACCGTGGGTGGTCCGTACACCGTCTTCGGGCCGACCGCTCCCGCGGTCGCCGACTCTGGTGACGATTCGTCTGTGGAGCTCGGGCTCCGGTTCACGCCTGTCGCTGATGGCTTCGTCTCCGGCGTTCGCTTCTACAAGAGCGCGGCGAACACCGGAATCCACACCGGGTCACTCTGGTCGTCGTCCGGAGTGAGGCTCGCGACCGCAACCTTCTCCAATGAGACGGCGAGCGGATGGCAGACCGTGAGCTTCCCGTCGTCGGTGGCCGTGACGGCGGGCAGCACCTACACGATCTCGTACCACGCTCCGCAGGGCCACTATGCGGCCACGAATTACGCCTGGGCATACGCCCAGCCTGACCTCGGCCCGCTGTCGGTCGAGAGCGGCTTCGGCGCGAACCCGGCGGGTGTCTACAACACGAACGGCGAGTTCCCGACGGACAGCTTCGAGGGAACCAACTACTGGGTCGACGCGGTGTACACCTCCGCAGACACCTCCGCCCTCTCGGCGGGAAGCCAGTGGCCGGTCGCCGGATCGACCGACGTGGCCGTCGACACCGTGATCAGTGCCAAGCTGTCGCGCGCGGTCACCGCCTCGACGGTGTCCTTCACCGTGAAGGACCAGAACGGCGCGACCGTCACCGGCACCACCTCCTACGCGGCGGCGAGCCGCACCGCCTCCTTCACTCCCTCATCCCCGCTGGCCGGATTCGTCCAGTACAGCGTGACCCTGGCCGCGGTCGACGGGGCCGGGGTGCCGATTACCACCGGAGGCACCTGGAGCTTCACCACCGCGAAGCCGGCGAACAACAACGGTGCGTGCCCCTGCTCGCTGTTCTCCACGAGCACCGTGCCGACGATGCTGCAAGACAGCGACACGGTTCCCGTGACCTTGGGCATCAAGTTCACCACCACCTCGGCGGGTCAGATCACCGGCCTACGGTTCTACAAGGGCCCGAACAACATCGGCACCCACGTGGGAACGCTGTGGTCTGCCGCAGGCCAGCCGATGGCCAGTGCGAGCTTCACCAATGAGACGGCCTCCGGATGGCAGAGCGTCACGTTCGCCACGCCGGTCTCCGTCACCGCCGGTGCGAGCTACGTCGCCTCGTACCGCACCACCGTGGGCAGGTACTCGGCCACCGTCGGTGCATACACGACCGGCGGATTCACCTCGGGTCCGCTTACCGTTGCGGCACAGGCCGGCATGTACTCCTATGCCGACGCCTTCCCGAGCAGTACCTCCTCCGCCGACTACGGCGTGGACCTGGTGTTCCAGAGCGCTGCACCGTCGCTCACGATCTCCTCGCAGACTCCGGCCCCCGGCAGTCTCGGCGTCGACCGCGCAACACCGATCTCCGTGACCCTGTCGTCGGCGATCACCACCGGTTATGCGCTGTCGGTGGCGAGCGGCTCGACGACGATCCCCGGCACGACGACCCTGTCGTCCGACGGCAAGACCGTCACCTTCGTTCCGTCGGCCACCCTGCCGAACGCGGCGACGATATCCGTCACGCTCAGCGGTGCGAAGACCTCCGGTGGTGCCACACTGGCAACCACCGGGTGGAGCTTCACCACGGCGGACACGACGACGACCAGCACGACGAGCACGCTCTTCGGCACCGAGACTCCCGTGATCACCGCGGCGACCGATGACGCATCGTCGGTCGAGCTGGGCGTCGCGTTCACACCCTCCGTCGCCGGGTCGGTCACGGCCATCCGCTTCTTCAAGGGCACAGGCAACACCGGATCGCATGTCGGCCACCTCTGGTCGCCGACGGGCTCTCTGCTCGCCACCGTCAATTTCACGGGAGAGACGGCTACCGGCTGGCAGTCCGCCAGTCTCACGACCCCGGTCGCGCTCGTCGCAGGTCAGCGCTACGTGGTTTCGTATCTCGCGCCCAACGGTCATTACTCGTACACGTCGAACTACTTCAGTGCGGTCAAGACGAGCGGACCGCTCACCGCTCCCAGCGGTCAAAACGGCCTGTACCTCTACGGCGCCGGCGGTGCGGTGCCGAGCTTCTCGTTCGAGAGCACGAACTACTTCGTCGACGTGGCGTACACGGTGACGACGTCGTCCGGAACGACCCCGACCCCGACGCCGACCCCGACCCCGACCCCCACCCCG
>Ga0247737_1000202_pt1 | contig 20820 bp, 14 predicted proteins | sample UWRJL028104C2_FD_180937 | JGI IMG/M metagenome (GOLD analysis project Ga0247737, IMG submission 180937) | Plant litter microbial communities from Arlington Agricultural Research Station in Wisconsin, United States - UWRJ-L028-104C-2 | ecosystem: Environmental > Terrestrial > Plant litter >...
GCCAGTAAAGGCCGGAATAGGGCTCGAGAAAGCGCTGGTCCGCCGGCTCGCGATTGTTGATGACCTCGCCTTCCGGGTCGATCTCCGCCGAGACGATCAGCGCGGTCAGGACATATTCGAGCTGGTCGTCGAAATTCCGGGTGACCGCGGTGGCCAGTACCCGATCAAGCGCATAGCCGCCGCCGGTAAGCAGCAGGATGATCCAGCCCGCCGCAATGAAGATCATCCGCCGGCTGAGCGAGCCGGTCGTCTTCTGCTTCGGGTAGACGGTCGGGGCCGGGCGCTGTTCCTCGACCGGTTTCGCGGGCGTGACCGGGGTGTTGGCCGCCAGCGCAGCGTCGCCGTCAGCCACCGGACGTCACGGGCGTTCGATCAGGCATCCGGATCCTCGAGGCTGTAGCCCAGCCCCCGGATGGTGGTGATCACATCCTGCCCCAGCTTTTTGCGGATGCGGGTGACGAACACTTCGATCGTGTTCGAATCGCGATCGAAATCCTGGTCGTAGATATGCTCGATCAACTCGGTGCGGCTCACCACCTTGCCCTTGTGGTGGAGCAGATAGCTGAGCAGCTTATATTCCTGCGCGGTCAGCTTGACCGGCTCGCCGGCCAGCGTGACCTTGCCCGACCGTGTGTCGAGCCGGACATCGCCCGCGATAAGCTCCGACGAGGCATTGCCCGAGGCGCGGCGAATCAACGCGCGCAGGCGGGCGATCAGTTCCTCGGACTGGAAGGGCTTGGCGACGTAATCGTCGGCACCGGCATCGAGACCGGCGACCTTGTCCGACCAGCTGTCGCGCGCGGTAAGCACCAGGACGGGCGCGGTGCGGCCTTCCTTGCGCCAGCGGTCGAGGACCGTCAGCCCGTCGATCTCGGGAAGGCCGAGATCGAGCACGATCGCATCGTAATTTTCGGTGGAGCCGAGGAAATGCCCTTCCTCGCCGTCCGTGGCTAGATCGATGGCATAGCCAGCGCCTTCCAGCGTGTTCTTTAGTTGCTGGCCCAGGCTGGGCTCGTCCTCGACGATCAGAACGCGCATAGGTTTACCCTTTCAGACGACGCCTTGGTGGCGTTCAATTACCGTCCTGGCCAACGACTTTGCCCGAACGGGCATCGACATAGACCCAGATGACAGTCCCCTTACGCACGAACTTGAGCGTGTAAATACTGGTGCTCGTATCGAGTTCCACGCCGAGATATTGCGACCCCGTCATACGCGGCAGGACACGCGCCTCGATCTCGCGCAGCGGCATGATCCGGCCCTGGCGCAGCTGATCGAACGCTTCCTGCTGGTCGCGCCGCTGGACGGGTTCCGCGGGGGCGGAAACCGGGCCAAGCGCAGCGAAGGCGGATAACGCAAGGGGAACGAGCATCTTCATTGCGTCTCGCATAGGGAGCCGGGCTTGAACAGCCTGTGAATGCAAGCGTCAGGCACGGGTCATGCGGCGACGACATGTCGGGGTAGCTTGCGCAGAGCCGGCAGGCTGAGTAGCGCTGCCTTCAAATCCCAACCGTTCGTGTCGAGTAGAGACCGAGCTTGTCGAGGGCTCGTATCGAGACATTGTCCTCGATGTGCCTCCTCGACGGGCTCGAAGGCCACTCGGGACGAACGGCAGTTGAGTCAAAACCATGGCAGCCCCAATCCTCGCATATGAAAATCTCGGTATCATCCAGGGCTCGGGATGGCTGTTCCGTGGCCTCGACATCCATGTGCAGCCGCGTGACCGGCTGGCGCTGATCGGGCGCAACGGCGCGGGCAAGACGACCCTGCTCAAGTTGATCGCCGGCAAGATCGAGGCCGATGAAGGCCGTCGGACGATCGTGCCGGGCACGCGCGTGATTCTGCTGGAGCAGGAGCCGGACCTGCGGAACTTCGCCACGCTCAGCGACTATGTGCTGTCGGGCGATGACGCCCCGGAGCGGCACGAAGCGGAGGCGATCGCCGACCAGCTCGGTATCGACATGACGCGCGAAGCCGCCAGCGCCTCGGGTGGCGAGCGGCGGCGGGCGGCGATCGTGCGCGCGCTGGCGCAGGACCCCGATGTACTGCTGCTCGACGAGCCAACCAACCATCTCGACATCGTCGCGATCGATTGGCTGGAGGACTGGCTGTCGCGCTTCCGCGGCGCGTTCATCGTGATCAGCCATGATCGCACCTTCCTGACCCGGCTGACCAGGCAGACCTTGTGGCTGGACCGTGGCACGGTGCGGCGCGCGGAAATCGGCTTTGGCGGGTTCGAAGCTTGGACCGAGACCGTCTTCGCCGAGGAACAGCGCAATGCCGAGCGGCTCGATGCCAAGCTCAAGATCGAGGAGCATTGGCTGCTGCGCGGCGTGACCGGCCGGCGCAAGCGCAACCAGGGGCGGCTCGCCAAGCTGAAGGACATGCGTGCCGAGCGCGCGTCGATGATGGGGCCCCAGGGCACTGCGAACCTGAAGATCGGCACCGATGACGCGCGCAGCAAGGTGGTGATCGACGTAAAGGCCGTGTCCAAGAGTTTCGGGGATCGTCCGATCATCAAGGACCTGACCCTGCGCATCACGCGCGGCGACCGGATCGGCATCGTCGGCGCTAATGGCGCGGGCAAATCGACCCTGCTCAAGCTGCTGACGGGCGAGATCGCGCCGGACGAGGGGCATATCCGCCTCGCCAAGACGCTCGATGCGATCATCATCGACCAGCAGCGCAGCCTGATGGCGCCCGACAAGACGGTGCGCGAAGTGCTCGCCGATGGCGGCGACTGGATCGAGGTCCAGGGCGTGAAGAAGCACATCATCGGCTATCTCAAGGAATTCCTGTTCGAGCCCGGACTGGTCGATGCGATGATCGGCACGCTGTCGGGCGGCGAGAGGTCGCGGCTGTTGCTGGCCCGCGAATTTGCGCGGCCCTCGAACCTGCTGGTGCTGGACGAGCCGACCAATGATCTCGACCTTGAGACGCTCGACCTTCTGCAGGAAGTGATCGGCGACTATAACGGCACCGTCCTGATCGTCAGCCATGACCGCGATTTTCTCGACCGAACGGTGACGATCACCTTGGGGCTCGATGGCTCGGGTACGGTCGACGTCGTCGCGGGCGGTTATGAGGACTGGGAAAAGCGGCGCAAGCTGCGCGTATCGGGCGGCAAACGCCACAACCCGCGCAAGGCGGAGCCGACCGCCCCGCCTGCACCCCGGGTGAAGCTGACCTACAAGGACCAGCGCGATTATGATTTGCTGCCCAAGCGGATCGACGAGCTCGACAAGGCCATCGCGCGCGATGTGGAAGCACTGGCCGATCCCGATCTCTACACAAGGGATCCGAGCGCGTTCGACCGGCTGATGAAGGCGATCGACAAGGCGCGGGAGGAAAAGGAAGCAGCCGAGATGCGTTGGCTGGAGCTGGCGGAGATGGCCGAGGGGCTGGGCTGACGCCGCAACCCTGTCAGAGCCGCCGCGTCCCCGGCGCGACGGCGTCTACGATGTCGCTGGGGAGCACCGCCGGGGGGCGGATCGCCGCGCGGCGAAACTGCGCCGCAGTGGTCAGATATTGACGCTAGTCGGAATCAGGCTCGGCTGGAGATACGGATAGGGATATTGGCGCTCGGCATTGCGCGCGACGATGCGGGCATCGACCCCGCGTAGCGTCGCCTGGAACCGCGCCAGCGGCCCATCTGCGCCGATGATCGCCGGATCGCGAAACCAGTCGAGATAGGGGAAGTCGTTGCTGCGATAGTCGCCGAGTGGGCGATAATGCACCGACCCGAGCAGATACAGGACGTTGAGCTGCTCCAGCGCCAGCGAGACCGGCGGCATGTACCCAAGCCATTCGCTCTTGTCGTGGCCCGCCTGATTCGTCGGCGCCGCTGCCCAGCCGGCGCCGGTGATGGCGGGGGCGAAGGCCATGATGTCCTTTTGCGGAAAATTCACGGCCGCATGCTGAGCGCTCGCCGTGAACAGGATCATCGTGCACACTTCGGCGAGTTGCTCCCGCGTGACGATCGGCTTGAACCCCTCCAGCTTGCCGTCCGAGGCGAGCGTGGCGACCCAGGCCGCCAGTTCGGTATCTCCGGTCACGGCCGAGTCATCGGTATAATAGATGTCGATATATTGCGTGGCCCATTCGTGGATCGCCTGCCACACCAGCAGCGCGTCGTCGCGATAGGGGTAGTCGGGCAGCGCCTCGACGCTCGCCACGTTGCGCGCGGCGAGATCGTGATGCAGCATCTTGCCGTAGAAATCGAACGCCAGCCGGTCGGTCGCCGCGGCAAGCTGGCTCGAGACGATGGTGCCGGCGAAGATATGGTCGATCGGCCCATTGGCGGCGATCAGCGAGGTCGCGGCCTGGTTGTTGATGAACAGCGACCCCTCGAAATGCGGTACCAGCAGCGCCCAGAGCGGGTGGATGGCGGCAAGCTCGCGGTGAGTCGCCACCGCACAGGCCTCCATCACCAGGTGCGTGCGCGCGAGATGGACGAACAACTCGTGATAATTGCCGTCGGCGATCTGCACGACCGTCTTGGCGATCTCCCAGCCCCAGGATTCGGCGGCGACCACCGTCGGCGTGAAGATCGGGTGCTCGTCGCTGTTCTGGCCGCACTGGATTGCGACCGGCTTCAGCGTCGACCCACCCGGCGGCACCGCGAACAGGGCGAGCGGCTGCCAGACATATTTGGCCAGCCCGTCATACACGCCGGGCACCAGCATGGAGAGTTCGGCATAGTCGAGCAGATAGACGCGGCCATCAGCCAGCGCAGCGTCGAGCGAGTCGCCAAGACCGATCGCTGCCTCATACTGCTTGGCGGTGACGGGGAAATTGTCGGGCAGCGCAGTGATGCCCTGGATCAGCATGGCATTAGGGCCAGCCACGCGCAGCCGCGCGAACTGATCGTCTTCCTGGAAGATATAGGCGAAGCCGGGCACGGCGATCGTGTCGAACAGCGCGCGATAGGCGTCGAGCGACACCGCCGTCGCGCCATCGATGCCGGCTCGTTCGTCCGCGCTCAGCGCGGCGATGTCGCGCAACTCGGCGGCATGGCTCTTCAGCAAGGCGATATGCGCGTCATGTTCGAGATCCTCGACCACCGCCGCGACGTCGCCCGCGGCGCGCGACAGGATCGAGCTGCCCGCCTGGATGGCATGGTGCTTGGCGATGCGTGTCGCCGACGCCTCAATCGCGTCGCAGCGTGCCTGCGCCTGGATCAGGGAGGAGGGTGGCGTGGCGAGCTGCCCCTGATCGAGGCCCGACAATTTCACCGCGATCGCGTTGCGCGCGATCTTCAGGCCGACGCCGAGCAGAATCAGGAACCAGGGAATGGTCGGTTCGTCGCTGGCTGGCACCGTCGCGGCCAGCGGCACGCCGGGCAGACTCGGCACCTCGGTCGTCCAGACATAAGCGGCGCAGGCGGTCGCGATCTGCGCCTCGCGCGCGGCTTTCTGTGCCGGAGTATTGTTCTGGGGAAGACTGGGACGGGTAGCCGCGCGCGTCATCAACTGCTCCTGCGATGGACATGTCTGCGAGGCGTTTTGCTATGGAGTCATGGTTAACAAGACTGGTCGACTGCCCGGAAACTGCAGCGGATCTGGTTCTATCTTCCCCCGCGCTACTCGTGCGAAAACAAGCTTATAGCCGAGGGACGGGGCGTCGAATCCGGTTGAGAAACAGGGTAACCGACAGTTTACCTTGGACTGGTACGCCCCATGACCATGAGAGCGAAGATCCATTCCTTCCGTCAGGCTGCCTTTCCGCCAGTCCCAGAGGAAATCCGGGGCGATTTCACCCTGCTTCGCGCGGCGCGGCTGCAGAGTCAGATTCCGCTGCTCTATCTCACCCTGTTCCTGACGATCCCTACCGCGATCTACGGGTCGAGCGAGGGCGCCTCGCCGATCATCCGTTTTGGTATCCCGATATTCATGGCGACCATGTGCCTGTTTCGCTTCTTCGCCTGGATGAAGAAACGCACCATGCCGCTCGATGTCGCCAAGGCAGCCAAGATGATCAAGGCGGCGACCTGGGTATCGGGGTCGCTGGGCGTGCTGTGCAGCACCTGGTGCGTGATGAGCTGGTTCAGCGCCCCGCCGGAGATGCGGATCTATTATCCGATGATCATGGCGATGGGCTCGCTCGCCACCGCTTATTGTCTGTCGACGATCCGTTCCGCGACGATCATCAATCTCGCGATCGGCCTGTTGCCGATCACGCTGTTGCTGCTGTTCACTGGCAACCGCATGGATCTCGCCGCCGGCACCAGCCTGGCCGTTGCCAGCGCGTTCCTGCTCCGCATGATCGGGCAGCAGCATACCCAGCTCGTCGACCTGCTGATGCTTCAGCGCAAGATGCGTGACCTGGCGAATACCGATCCGCTGACTGGCCTGTTCAACCGCCGTGCGCTCGATGCCCGGCTGCAACAGGAGATCGCAGCGGCGGGGCCGGACACGTGCTTCTCGGTCGCGCTGGTCGATCTCGACGGGTTCAAGCCGGTCAATGATTGCCACGGCCATGCCGCCGGCGATGTGCTGCTGTGTGAGGTGGGGCAGCGGCTGTGCGGCGCCGGTGGCGATCATGCCGTGGTCGCGCGGCTCGGCGGCGACGAATTCGCCATCCTGATACCGTGCGACTCCGCCATCGCGACTCACGCGATCGCCAGTCACATGCTCTCCGCGCTGGTACCGCCACACCGGATTTGCGGACACGACATCCGCGTCGGCGCCAGCATCGGCGTGGCCACCTGGCCCGCCGATGGCCGGAGTGCCGACGCCCTGTTCGATACGGCCGACCGAGCGCTGTATGCCGCCAAGGCGGAAAGCAAGCATCCGCGCCGCATCAGCGACCCCGGTCGATCCGTAGCGGTGTGACTCGCGTGTCTGAGTTCGAGCTCCGGGCGATCAGGCGGTCAGAGTCATCACGACGCGGGTGCCCTTACGGTCGCTTTCCGTAGCGAGCGTGCCGCCGGCCTGTCGTGCAAACGCCTCGACCAGCCGGGCGCCCAGCCCGTTACCCTTGCTCGGCTGGGCAGCATCCTTCGACATGCCGACACCGTCATCGGCGACCGTCACGCGCCAGCCACCCTCGTCCCGGTTGCGCAGGGTGACGGTAATCGCGCCGAGATCGCGCCCGGGAAAGGCATGCTTGGCGGCATTGGTGACAAGCTCGTTGACGACCAGCCCGATCGAGACGGCACGGTCGCGTGGCACCGCGGCCTCTTCGCTATCGCAGGACAGGACTATACCGCCCTGGAGAAACAGCGATTCCGCAAGCGCGGCGCAAAGATCGGTCAGATAGTCGCTGATCTCGACGGTGCCGTGCTGCCCCGTGCCGCGATACAAATGGCGGTGCGCGCGGGCGATGCTGTCGACGCGCATCTGCGCGGTCTCAAGTGCCGCCGCAGTCGCCGGCTCGCTCGCTCGGCGCTTCTGCAGGTCGAGCAGCCCGGCGACGATCGCGAAATTGTTCTTCATGCGATGATCGAACTCGGCGAGGAACAGGTCGCGGTCGGCAATCTCGCGGTCGCGATCCTGCGTGGCGTGCTGCGCGGAACGGCGGAACAGCTCGGCGATGGCGATCGTCATGACCGCCGTAATGACCACGATGGAGACGGAAAAGGCGCCCGCGCTGTCGGCAAATTTGAACGAGCGCTCGATCGGGTAAAGGAAATACCAGATATAGAGGATCATGATCGTCGCGCTCAGCGCGCCGGCAAAGGCGCGGGCGAACAGCGTCGCGAGCATGATCGCCGGATAGATCAGCGCGAAGGGCGCCGCGCCGCCCGCAACCATATCGAAGCCCAGCCGCAGGACCCGCGCGCCGACTACGATCAGCAGGGTGACGCCGACCTGCGTTACCCAGACGGGTACTGCCGGCGACAGTCTTTCACATAGATCAAAGGCGCCGATGCGGGACATGGGTGAAATCAGCCCGCGGGCGCTGCCAAGTCAAGCGACCTTGCGAGGAAGATGAGCCAGATCAACGACTATCTCAGCGATCGTCCATTTCTACCGGCCAGGTCGGTAATATAGTGCCAGGCTACCCGACCCGAGCGACTACCGCGCCGCGTCGCCCAGCCGATCGCCTCGACTGGATCGAACGGCAGGCCATAAGCATCGGCATAGCCCTTCACGATGGCGATATAGCCGTCCTGGTCGATCACATGGAAGCCGAGGCTGAGCCCGAACCGGTCCGCGAGCGCAAGCTGATCGTCCACGGCATCGCGTGGATTGATCGCGCTTTCCTGCTCCGCGATGTCGCGCGGGACGAGGTGACGGCGGTTCGATGTGACGATCAGCCGGGCATTGGCGGGCCGCGCCTCGGCGCCGCCCTGGAGCATCGACCGGAGCGCGCGGGCATCGCCGGCCGCGTCGAAGCCGAGATCGTCGATGAACAGGACAAAGGACCTTGGCAGCGGCGCGATCGCAGCGAACAGCGCGGGCAGGGTGTCGAGCCGCGTCGTCACCACCTCGATCAGCGCGAGATTGCCGCCGGACGCCTGAATATGGGCGACAGCGCTTTTTACGAGCGCCGACTTGCCGGTGCCACGCGCGCCCCAAAGCAGGGTGTCATGTGCCGCCGCGTCTTTCGCCAGGCGGTCGAGATTGTCGACCAGAGCGGTCTTCTGGAGATCGATGTTCTGAAGCTGATCAATCGGCAGGGCGGAAAAGTCGCGAGCCGCCGTCAACGTGTCGCCCCGCCAGACATAGGCGGGATGCGCGAGCGGGTCGGCCGCCGGCGGGGGCGGTGGGGCCAGCCGTTCGAGCGCGTCGGCGATGCGGATCAGGGCGTCTGTCATGCCGCCCTGTTACCGGCGCGCCGGGCCGAGGCAATAGCTGTCCCACCGCCTTCGCGCGGAACGGTCAGGTTAGCGTCTTCAGCACGGCCTCCGCCGCATCCCGATCCTGGAAGCTCGGGTCGGCCAGCGCCGCCCGGATCTGCCCGACTGCCTCCGCCTTGCGGCCGAGATCGGCATAGACCTGGCCGAGGTGCCAGCGCAGCACGGCATGATCGGGCGCGATCGATACCGCCTTTTCGAGCAGTTGCAGCGCCGGGCCGTTCTTGCCCGACTGATACAATGCCCAGCCATAAGCATCAGCCGCGGCAGGGTTTAGCGGGGAGAGACGATAGGCGGCCGTGCCATAAGCCAGCCCGGTCTGTTCGTCCTCGTCGCCGAGATAGGCATAGGCCAGTTCCGCCAGCAACGCGGCGTCGCGGTTGCCGAGGCGCTGACGCAGGCCTTCGAGCGTCTCGATCGCCGAATCCCACTCGCCGCCCGCGATCTGCCAGTGCGCAGCGAGGCGCTGGCCGGCGATGTTCTGTGGGTTCTGCGACAGGAACAGGGCAAGCACATTGGCGGCGGCGGGCCGCTGGCCGGCGCGATCGAGCGCATCGACCGCGCGCAGCATGGTCGGTTCGTCGAAATGTACGTCCGCCGCGCGGCGATAGGCGGCCGCCGCATCGGCATAGCGGCCCATCACCATCAGTGTGTCGCCGACCGCGAGATGGGCGGCAGGCGCACCCGGGTGGTCGCGGGCAAGTGCCTGGGCCTGGGCGAGCGCGTCCCCTGCGTCGCCCGAATCGATCAGGCCGCGCAGATAGCCGACCCGGCGCACGGGATCGTCGGGCGCCTCTTTGGCGGCGGCAGTCAGGATCGGCAGGCTGTCGTCGGTGCCGAACGGGGTCGATCCCTCGCGCGACGGCCAGGCGGCGCGATCGAGGAACTTGCCCGACCAGTCGCGTTCGCCGGTGCGTTCGAAGGCGCGGGCGACGAGGCTCAGCGTATAAGTGTCTGCGTCGCCGCGCAGCGCCACCGGGCGAAGCGCCTCAAGCGCTCCTTTCGCGTCGCCGGAGCGTAGCAGCGCGGCGCCGAGCAGGCGACGCGCGGTGACGTTCATCGGCTGGCGGCCGACGACCTGGCGGAACTGCTCGATCGCCTGCTCATAGGCACCGGCCTGATAGGCAAGCGTGCCGCCGAGCAGCAGCGCGCCGGGGATGTCGCCGAGCTGCCCCGCCGTCCGCTCCATCAGGGTACGGGCCAGGTCGAAATTGCCGGCGCGAGCGGCGAGCACTGCCTGGAGATAATAAGCCTGCGGACTGCCCGGCCGTGCGGCGAGCGCCTTGCGCGTCGCCTCGAGCATCTCGCCGTAGCGGCCGACATCGCCGAGCGTGCCGGCATATTCGATCAGCGCCGGGTGGAAATAGGCGTCGTGCTTCAGCGCCTGCTCGAACCAGGGCAGGGCTGCGACCAGGCCATATTGCCCGCGCACCAGCTCGCCGCGCAGCGTCAGCGCCGCGATGTTGTTGCGATCGATGGCAAGCGCCCGGGTCGCCGCGTCGATCGCCCCGGCGATGTCGCCGCTATTGTAGCGGACCCGGCCAAGATCGGACCAGGCGGCACCGTCATTCGGCGAGGCGGCGAGGATAGCGGAGAGTGTGCGTTGCGCGCCTGGCAGATCGCCCTGCGCCGCGAGCGCAAGAGCGCCCACGCGTGCGGCGTAACCGGCATAAAGCGGCTTCGCCCTGGCCGCCTCGGCCAGCGCGCGCTTGGCGTCGCCCTGGAGCAACCAGGCATGGGCGTAGAGCTGATGCGCGCGCTCGATATCGAAACCCGACGCCCGGGCACGGCCCAGTTCGCCTTCGGCCGCGACCCCGTCGCCGAGCGCGAGGAAGATGCGGGCCATCACGGCATGGGCGAGGCCCCAGTCGGGATCGGCCTTGATCGCGGCCTGGGCATGAGCGCGGGCCGCGCTGATATTGCCCAGCTTGAGCAGGCCGAGGCTCTGTCCGAGCTCGACCCGGGCGCTTGCGGGATCGGTGCGCACGGGGCGGGTCACGGCAAAGGCGAAGGCCAGCGCGCACAGCAGGGCCGCGCCGCTCGCGACGATAAACACGCTCCAGCGACGCGTACGGCCGACCTTGGTCCGGGAGCGGCGACGCCGTCCGTTCACATGCGTCGGAAGGTCCGGTGCCGCGACGGCTTCGGAACCGACGGAAAAGCGGCTTCGCGATTGTTCAAGCATGGAGGTCATAGCTCTTCAGCAGGTCGTACAGCGTCGGGCGGCTCACCCCGAGCAGCTTGGCGGTGTTCGAGATATTGCCCTCGGCCCTGGTAAGGGCGTGGCGAATCGCCTTGCGGTCGGCGGTCTCGCGCGCGGCGCGGAGGTTGAGCGGCACGTCGTCAGCCGACTCGGAAAGGTCGAGGTCGGCGGCGGTCACCAGCTTGCCCTCGGCCATGATCACCGCCCGCTTCATGCGGTTTTCCAGTTCGCGGACATTGCCGGGCCATCCCCAGGCATCGATCGCCGAGCGTGCGTCGGGAGACAGCCCCGTGACGCCACTGTTCATCGATTTGGCGTATTTCTTCAGGAAATGCCGCGCGAGCAGACCGGCATCGCCGCTGCGCTCTGACAGCGACGGAATGCGCACGACGATCTCGGCCAGGCGGTAATAGAGATCCTCGCGAAAGCGCCCCTCGGCGACCATCGCGTCGATGTCCTGATGAGTCGCGCACACGATGCGGGTATCGACCGCAATCGCCTTGCGTCCGCCGATCCGTTCGATCACGCGCTCCTGCAGGAAGCGGAGTAGCTTGACCTGAAGCGGCAGCGGGACGTCGCCGATCTCGTCGAGGAACAGGGTGCCGCCATTGGCTTGCTCGATCTTGCCCTCGGTCGTCTTGACCGCGCCGGTGAACGCGCCCTTTTCGTGTCCGAACAACTCGCTTTCGAGCAGCGTCTCGGGGATCGCGGCGCAGTTGATCGCGACGAACGCGCCTTTCGCGCGGCGGCTCGCATCATGTACGCCGCGCGCGAGCAACTCCTTACCAGTGCCGCTCGCGCCGAGCAGCATGACGGAGACGTCGGCGCCCGCGACTCGCTCGATCGTGCGCGTCACTTTCAGCATTTCGGGCGCGGCGGTGATCATGCCGCCCAGCGCCGTCTCGCCGACTTGGCGATCGGCAAGGCGCCGATTCTCGGCCTCCAGCGCGTGAACGTGGAAGGCGCGCGCGACGATCAGGCCCAGCGCGTCGATGTCGATCGGCTTGGCGTAGAAATCCCAGGCGCCATCGCCGATCGCCTTGAGCGCGCTTTCACGGGCGCCGTGGCCGGAGGCGACGATCACCTTGGTATCGGGCTTCAGCGCGAGGATCGCCTCCAATGTGGCGAATCCTTCCGTCACCCCGTCCGGGTCCGGCGGCAGGCCGAGATCGAGCGTGACCACCGCCGGCTCCTCGGCGCGCAAGGCGTCGAGCGCGGAGGCTTGGTCGCTGGCGACGATCACTTCATAATCCTCATAGGCCCAGCGCAGCTGGCGCTGCAGGCCGAGATCGTCCTCGACGATCAGCAGCTTTGGTTTGGGGCCACCGGTGCCGTTCATGCCGCTTTCCCGAACAGAATGTCGCGCGCGGCAGGCAGGGTGACGCGGAAGCGCGATCCTTCGCCCTCCCGGCTGGTCACTTCGAGAGTACCGCCCATCGCCTGGGCAAGCTGGAGCGCCTCATAGGCGCCGATGCCGAACCCGCCCATCTTCGACGAGACGAAGGGCTTGAACAGTTTTTCGCGCAGGAAGGCAGGCGACATGCCGCAGCCCTTGTCGATCACGTCGATCTCCACTCGTGTATCTTTTACCGCCACCGCAATCGTCACGGGTTCGGCCGGGTTACTTGCCTCAATGGCATTCTGGACCAGATGGCCGAGCAATTGCTCGAGCCGCGCCGGATCGGCGAGAGCGACCGCTTCGCCGCGCGAGACGGTGGCGATCGGGTGCTGGGCGCGCCGCCGCGCCGCGACTCGGTCGATCAGCGGCGCGACCTCGACCGCGCGCAATTCCTCGGCCCGGCCTGAATGATGCTGCGACAGGCGCGCGAGCAGGTCGTTCATGCGGCCGGCCGAATCCTGCAGCGTCGCAATCATGTCGGCGCGGAATTCGGGATTGTCGGCGTGGCGTTCGGCATTGCGCGCGGTCAGTGTCAGCTGGCTGACGAGATTTTTGATGTCATGCATGATGAAGGCGAAGCGGCGATTGAACTCGTCGAAACGCTGCGCGTCGGACAGCGCTTCCTGCGCGCGCGCCTCGGCGAGATAGCTTGCCACCTGCCGCCCGGCGATCCGCAGCAGGTCGAAATCCTCCCAGTCGAGCGAGCGGTCGACCGGCGGTCGAGCAAGCAGGATCGCGCCCTGCAGACGGTCAAGATGTACCAGCGGCACCAGCGCCCAGGCGGTGATCTCGTCGGTCATCCACAAGGGCACGCTGACGAGTTCGCCCGGATCCGCGGTATCCCCGCGCACCGTGTCAAGCTCGACGATCCGCCCGGTGGTGGCAAGATAGTTCGCGAGCGCTTCGTCGCCGCCGATAGACGGCAGGCCGTCGCACGCCCAGTTCCAGTCGGCGCCGATGCCAAGGCCCGCCCCTTCTGGCACCAGCAGCAGCCCGGCGGGAGAATCAGTGAGGTCGGCCACTGCCTTGACGATGCGCTCGTCGAGTGGGGCAGCGCCTTCGCCGGGCTTCCCCAGCGTATCGGTGAAGCGAGTCCATTCGGCGCGGTAATCATAACGGTGACGGAAGAAATGCTTGGCGACCTTCACCTTCGCCCAGGCGCGAACCCAGGGTGAAGAGAGTATGGTGAGCACCGCGGCAGTCGACCCGAACACGAAAGCGGTCTGCAGCACCCGCGCATTGTCGCCGCCAAACGCCGCGATCGCGCTGGTCGCCGCCAGCATGGCCACCGCATAGAGCAGGGTGATGGCGAAGGTCAGCGTCTGCCACGCGACCGTCCGCGAGAGTTGGAGCGTCCAGTCGCCGTTGCGCTGTACGGCGATGGCGAAGACTGGCGCGGCGAGCGCCATGACAACGCCGCGCCCGGCGATCAGCTCGTTCGGCGCATGGCCGGTGAGGTAGGTTGTCGCATAAAGCAGCAGGTCGATGCCCCACATTCCGGCCAGGGAGATCACCACCAGCGAGATGCCGCCCCGCGCGCGGGGCGCAACCGCCGAATAGAGATGATTGACCAGAACGAGCGCGCTGATCGCAACCATGGTGCGAAGCAGAATCCGGACGGTGCCGAGCTCGGGCACCACACCCGGGCCGATCGTCTCGTCGGTTATCGCAAGGCCGGCGCCGAGGATCACCAGGATCGCCACGACACCGTAGATGATCGCTACGGCGCGCGCCTCTGGCCCACCACCATCGCGGCGAACCAGCACGAACATAAAGCCGAGCCAGGCGATGTTGCGCGCGCTTTCGGCGATGCGCGTCACCAGATCGAACGGGCCGATGCCCGCCACGGCCAGCGCCCAGAGCGCGGTGACGCCAAGCGCGACGACGAACGTGAGGCGGGGCAGCGCCGTTCCGGCATCGCGCAGCCGGGTCAACGCGACGCCGGCGAAGAGCAGGGCAGCGAGCGCGTGGCTCCACAGGATGGCCGTCACCGGCATCGGATCAGCGCGCCCCCTCCGGCCAGAGCACGACGCGGATCGTCTGCAGCAGGATCAGCACGTCTAGGAAGGGGGAGTAATTTTTCGCGTAATAAAGGTCGTATTCGAGCTTCTGCCGGGAATCGTCGATCGACGCGCCATAGGGATAGTTGATCTGCGCCCAGCCGGTGATGCCGGGCTTCACCATATGGCGCTCGGCATAATAGTTGAGCTGCTGCTCCAAATCCTCGACGAACTGGGGACGTTCGGGGCGCGGGCCGACAAAGCTCATCTCGCCCTTCAGCACCGACCAGGTCTGGGGCAGCTCGTCGATGCGCGTCTTGCGGATGATCCGCCCGATCCGGGTGATGCGCGGATCGTCCTTTTCGGCCCAGACTGCCTTGCCGTCGACTTCGGCATCCTGCCGCATCGAGCGCAACTTGATGACGTCGAAGCCGACGCCGTACAGGCCGACGCGGCGCTGGCGGTAAAAGGCTGGGCCCTTGCTCTCGAGCTTGATCGCGATGGCGGTGATCAGGATGAGCGGCAGGCTAAGAGTCAGCAGGAGGAGGCTGGCGGTGATGTCGAACATGCGTTTGAACATGCTCGACAGCATGCGCCCCGAGGAGAAGCCGTCCGAGAAGATCAGCCAGCTCGGGTTGACGCTCTGCAGGTCGACGCGGCCCGTCTCGCGTTCGAGGAAGGTCGAGATTTCGTTGACGTGCACGCCAGTGGTCTTGATCCGCAGCAGATCCTTGAGTGGCAGCGCGTTGCGGCGCTCCTCCAGTGCCAGCACCACTTCGCTTGCGTTGAGCAAAACGACATGGTCGGCGAGATTGTAGATGGCGTCTCGCGCGATGGCCTCGGGGATAACGCGGGCGGGTTCGCTCATCGAGACATAGCCGACCACGACGAAGCCCGCGCCGGGCGTGGCGGCGAGCGCCTTCAGCCGCGCGGCGCGCGCGCCCGCGCCGAGCACGACGACGCGGCGCTTGAAGACCTGCCCGCCAAGCGTCTTGCCGAGCAGGATACGCAGAATGATCAGCAGGCCTATCGCGATGATCATCGAATAGAGCAGGTTCGACCGCCAGAAGGTGATTGAGGGCACCAGAAAGAAGATGACGCTAAGGAAGATCACGCCGAGCGATATAGCGACGAGCAGTCGGGCGGCGGCAAAGCGAAGCGACTGGAGCGCGCCCGCGCCATACACGCCGACTGCGATCATCGCGAGCTCGACCGAGGCAGCGAAGGTGATGAGCTGGGGGATTCGGTTCTGAATCGGATCGAGTAGGCTGCCGATCTGATGGATGCGCAGCGAATAGCCAAGCTCCCCCGCCACGACCAGCAGGATGAGGTCGAACAGGCCGAGCAGCAGCACGGCGTTGGGAATATAGTGCTTGAACAGCCTTATCATCGTCGTCCAGCCTCTACGACCCACGTGTAAACAAATCCGACACGCGGGACTGGCTGTCGCAGAAATTGACAAACAAAGGCTGAACGTCGCGAACTCAAGGGGTTCGCCACCGTCTTCAGCTCCTCCGCTTCCCGGTGGGGCGTAAATATCGCATCGACGGACCTCGATTAATCCACGACAGTTTCTATGCCGCGCTTCCCGGGGTAAGGGGGGCACCTGCAGGAGACCAATGCATGCCGCTTTCCAAGCCGATCATCCCTGTCATCCTATCGGGCGGATCGGGTACGCGCCTATGGCCGATGTCGAGACCGGAACGACCCAAGCAGATGCTGGCGTTGACGGCGGAGGATACGATGCTTCAACTGACCGCACGGCGCGCATGCGGGGAGCGGTTCGCGGCCCCGATCGTCGTCGCCAACGCGTTGCACGCCGATATGGTCGAGGAGCAGCTTGAGGCAGTCGGGTCAGCCGCGCAGTCGCTGATCCTCGAGCCGATGGGGCGCAACACCGCACCCGCCATCGCTTTGGCGGCATTGGCGGCGGGGGCCGGATCGGACCCGCTGCTGGTGATGCCGTCCGACCATGTCATCGCAGATGTCCCGGCTTTTCACGCCGCGATCCACGCGGCGATGCCGCTCGTTGCCGAAGGATGGCTGGTAACGTTCGGGATCGATCCGCACGCGCCCGAAACGGGCTATGGCTGGATTCATGTCGGCGAGGAAATTTCCGGCGGCGTCCACCGCGTTGCGAAATTCGTCGAGAAGCCGCCCCGCGATAAGGCAGAGGCAATGCTGGCGGCGGGCGACCATGCCTGGAACGGTGGTATATTCCTGTTCCGCGCCGACATTTATCTAGGTGCGCTTGCGGCCCACGCGCCCGAGATGCTGCTGGCCTGCCAGGAGGCGATGGCTACGGCCCGCACCGAGGGCTGTCGAATCTATCCCGATACGGACGCCTTTGCCGCGTCGCCGGCGGATTCGATCGACTATGCCGTGATGGAAAAGGCGGAGCGCGTCGCGGTGGTGCCGGTCAGCATGGGCTGGAGCGATGTCGGCAGCTGGGATGCGCTGCACGAGATCAGTGCGGGCGATGACGACGGCAACGTCCATCACGGCGAGGTGATCGCGATCGACACCGCCAACTGTCTGGTGCGCAGCGACGGCGTGCGAATCGCGATCGTCGGGGTGGAGGATCTGATCGTCGTCGCCAGCGGCAACGATGTGCTGATCCTGCCGCGCGGGCGCAGCCAGGAAGTGAAGAAGCTGATCGAGGCGATGAAGGGATAAGCGGGCGCACGACCGGTTGGAGACTTTTGTCATACCCATATGAGAGTTTTTGTCGGAAATCCTCATATATTATCGATGTATCTCAGTAGGTTGTCGGGATCGGTCATATTGACCGTGTGACAAAAATCGTCTGTTTGCGTGCCACTTGCATATCAAATGCCGTGTTATATAACGCGTTATGTGATGTGAAGGAGCGACCCATGGCTGGCGATATCGTGGCTGAACTTGGGCATCTGTTCCTCGGAACCCGGCTGAAGCGGCTGGCGGAACGAATGCAGGCGGACGTGTTGAAAGTCGCGGTTGAGGCCGGTCTGCCGATCCAGCCCAGCCAATATCCGTTGCTCGCCCTTATCGAACGCGAAGGCAGCGTGACGGTCGGCCAGATCGCCGAGACGCTCGGCATCAGCCAGCCCGGGGTGACGCGCAACATGGCCCGGCTGATCGATCTCGGCCTGGTCGAGGTGACACGGGATGGGCGGGACCAGCGCCAGAAATCATTGTCCCTGAGCGATGCGGGCAAAGCGGCGATGGAAGTGTCGAAGCGTGAAGTCTGGCCACGGATCGACATGGCGGTCGCCGCGATGTGCGGGCCCTTGTCCGGCCCGTTGCTTGGCCAGATCTCGGCGATCGAGCGCGCGCTCGACGAAAAGCCGCTCGATCGGCGCGCTGCCGATCTCAGGCTGACGATCCTGCGCTACGACGATGCGCTGGCGCGCCATTTCCACGACATCAACGCCGAGTGGATCGAGACGATGTACCGGCTCGAGCAGACCGACCGCGATGTGCTGGAGAATCCGCGCGAACGGATCATCGATCCGGGCGGCGACATTTTGTTCGTAGAGGCCGAGGGACTCGGCATCGTTGGTACCTGCGCCCTGCAGAAGACAGGGCCAGGGCGGTTCGAGCTGACCAAGATGGGCGTGCTCGCCTCGGCGCGCGGGCGCAAGGCGGGGGAATTCCTGCTCCGCGCCGTCATATCGCGCGCTGCGGACATGGGTGCCGAGACGCTCTACCTGCTCAGCAACCGCAAGAGCGAAGCGGCGATCCATCTCTACGAAAAGCTCGGCTTCGTGCACGATGCCGGGATCATGGGCGATTTCGGCGAGCGTTATGCGCGGTGCGATGTCGCCATGCGCTACCGGCCGGCCGAAACCGGCCGGTAGCGGCACGGTCAGCCCATCAGGGCTTCGGCCTGGTCGAGCGTGTCCTTGAACGTCGCGACCACTGCCTGGTACGGCGCGGGGCTGGCCATATCGAGGCCGGCGCGCTTCAGGATGTCGACCGGATAGTCCGATCCGCCGGCCTTCAGCACGCTCAGATAATTGTCCCGTTCCTTCGCGCCGCCCTTCAGGATCGAGCGGGCGAAATAGGACGCGGCCGAGATGCAGGTCGCATACTGATAGACGTAGAAGCTGGTGTAGAAATGCGGGATATACGCCCATTCCGAGGCGTAGGACGGGTCGATCGCGACCTTGGGCCCGTGATAGCGCTTCAGCAGATCGAGATAGATCGCTGTGAACTTCTCGCCCGACAGGCCTTCGCCCGCTTCGGCCTTGTCGTGCACGGCCAGCTCGAACTCGGCGAACATCGCCTGGCGGTAGAAGGTGCCGCGCATCGCCTCGAGCTGCTGGCCGAGATAGAAGAGCTTCTCTTCCTTCGTCTTGGCCTGCTTGACCATATAGGCGGCAAGCAACTGCTCGTTGCAGGTCGACGCGATCTCGGCGAGGAAAATCGGGTAGTCCGATTTCTCATAGACCTGGTTCTTGTTCGACAGCAGCGAGTGCATCGCATGCCCCCATTCATGGGCATAGGTCGTCATCCCGTCGTAATTCTCGCCGAGATTGAGCAGCAGATAGGGGTGCAAGTCGTAGGACGCGCCCGGGTTCATATAGGCGCCGGATTTCTTGCCTGGGCGGGGCAGGGGATCCATCCACTTCGCCGCGGTCGCCTTGGCGAACAACGCGCCATATTCCGGTCCGAGCGGTTTCACCGCCTCGAGCGTCGTGGTGCGCATCTCCGCCAGCGTCACCTTCTTGTCGAGCTGAACCAGCGGCGGATAAATGTCGTAATAGGCCATGTCGGGCAGCTCGAGCATGCGACGGCGCAGCTCGAAATAGCGGTGGAGCTGGGGCAGGCCGTTGTTTGTCTCGGCCACGAGCGAGCGGTACACTGCCTCGGGCACATTGGCGCCCGACAGGTACATCGCCAGCGACGTCGGGTATTTGCGTGCCTTCTTGCGGAAGATGTCGGCCTTCACATGGCTGAGATAGGCGGTGCCCAGCGAGCTCTGGAACCGGCCATATTCCGCCCAGAACGTGTCGAACACCAGCTTGCGGTCAGCCCGGTTGGGCGCGTCGCGGGTAAGTGTATAAGCCTGGTCGTCCAGCCGCACTTGCTTGCCCGTCGACAAGGTCACGGTCGGCCAGGGAATGTCCGAGCCGACAAGCTGCTCGCGCGTATCGCGCGCGCCGGAAAAGGGTGACGAGGTGCCGGCGAGGAGATTCTCGCCCTCCGGCGAAAGCGTATGTTCTTCCTGGCGCAGGATGTCGGCGAGATAGAAATCGAAGCGCTTCTTCAGCACGTCATTGGCGGCGACGAAGCCATCGATCTTCGCCTTGCCGATTGCGAGCAGCTCGGGCGCGATCCAGGAGGTGGCCTCGCCAAACGCCGTGAACATGTCGTTCGCCTGGGCCTGCTTCTCCTGCGCGGCGGCGACGCGAAGGTCCTCGTCGGCCTTCAGGCTGATATAGGTATAGACCCTGCTGGCGACGCGACCGAGATCGGACTGGGCGACCAGCGCCGTGGCGAGCGAGTCGGCGCTGGTGCCGAGCGTGCCTTTGAACTTGAGCAGCCCTGGGATCTTCGCCAGCACGTCCTTGCGCGCTGCGTCCCAGGCGGCGTCATTGGGATAGAGCTCGCTCAGGTCCCAGGCGGCGACCGCTCCGGCGGTGCTCTTATCCTGCGCCCAAGCGGGCATGGCGACGGCAACCGAGGCCAGGGCCGCGGCGGCGAGGGCTTCGCGGCGCGAAAAATCAGTCATGTGACGGGAATCCCCAAAGTATCGATTGCAACGACTTTGTCGCGCTTCACCGCGCTTGGGAAGGGGGTGTGCTGATAAACTAATGCACGCCTGCTGCGAACGGCACGCCCAGTCCCCTCAACGACACAAGGTCGGTGGCGGTGCGGGGTTTGTCGGTGGGATGAAGGCGATGCCGTCGAGCATGCGCATCCGCGGGGCGAGGGCCGCCGGCACCTGCTCGCCACGATAGAGGATGTAGAGCCGCGTCGGATCGATCCGCCCGGCTAGGAAGGCGCGGCGATCCTCGTCGATCCGCGACTGCACCGAACGCGGGATGCGCGCGACATACATGTGGCGCATCGGGCGGCAGGCCAGCATGGCGCGCCAGCCGATCTCCTCGGTCACGCGCAGGTCGCGGTGCGGATCGGGCGGCTGAAGCTCGATCGCCGAAGCGCTGGCGACCAAAGCCTGCCAGCGCGGATCGCGCGTCGCGCCATAGGTGCCGGGTTTGCTCGCCAAGGCAGTCTGGGGCCGGATCGCCGCGAACATCGCCGACATGTCGGCGACCTGCAGCACCAGCGCCGCGGCAAGCACCAGCGTGCGCCGCTCGAGTCGATAAGCGGCGAGGATGGCGGCATAGACCATGGTGTAGGCGACCGGCCAGAACAGCCGGCCCGAGCCGCGGACCAGATCGAGCGCATCCACCATCGGCTGGGGCAACGG